>Ga0213867_1000144_pt1 | contig 32935 bp, 47 predicted proteins | sample PICome_12_FD_160120 | JGI IMG/M metagenome (GOLD analysis project Ga0213867, IMG submission 160120) | Coastal seawater microbial communities near Pivers Island, North Carolina, United States - PICO540 | ecosystem: Environmental > Aquatic > Marine > Coastal | place: USA: North Carolina... | reverse complement strand
GCGCCGGGATACCCTCGCAGTTCACTGTATGATTGCTCACCCCACTCTGTAGCCGCAGCATGTGTGACAATCTTTGGAGAGCCACCACCTATTGTGGAATCATTAGAAGAAGCGCCAGCAACAACAACAAACTCATTCTCGTTAATAACCTCAGTTACTGTACGAGTGCCATTAATGTTGTTTGCTGATATGCCACCAACTGCACCAGCAGCAGATATTGTTATTGAGTCATTTACAGCCAAGCCATGATTAACAAAGGTTATGTGTATGCTTGTACTGCCATCTGTTGTTTCAATAGCATCTCTATCAAGATGCACAAGCAACTCATCCTGCACATTGCCTGTTGCCTGTGTTGCAGACTGAACAGATGTGATTGTTATCTCGTTGTTGTGATACCGCAAAACTGACCCAACATGCTTTGAGTCAGGATAGTTACCACCAGATTGACTGCCGGTTATGTCAAAGTAGTTGGCACTTGTTGTAACTGTGATGCCATTGCCGCTAGAAGCAGATGGATCAAGCGTCATACCTATTGGCTGAAAAGAATAGTATGGCTGATTTATTCTAAAGCCATCTGCACTTTCATTGAATGTCATCAACTCAAGCTGGAATGTTGTAAGGCTAGTGCGCACTAGCTTACGCACCATGAATGTTTGATGTGCAATAAACATAACATCGCCAGCTTGTGCGTATGTCAGTTCTGGCAGCTTGGCATTAGTAAAAGGAATAGCGTTACTGCTGACATCTTGAGTCAGCGTTTGGATCAAAGAAACAGCGCCAGTCGTAGGATTGATCTGAAATATGCGGATCTTTGCGCTTTCAAGACTAATGATGTAACGCTCATCATCAGAGAATATGAATGGCACCAGCCTGAGTTGCTGGGTAGCGGAGGAGTCTACCGTAGTGTCAAACTCATATAAGCGCTTGGTGCCAAAGCGTTTGAGCAAACCGCCTTCGTTACGCAGAAAGAAGTTTTCAATCTTCTTTGCTGAGTTGTTGTAAAGCGGAGTGTCAGTTCTGGAAACAAGAGAAGGGCTGATCTCACCATACTGAAAGTTACTTATCGGTACGCGGACTCTTTGCATTAACTTCGCCTGTCAGTAATAAACCTCGACGTTACCAGCTTGCGCGTGGTCTGCTGCTGCGCATCCAAACTACGAGCCTTTGCCATCGCCTTTGTTGAGGCATCTTGCATTAGAGCCGCGAGACTTGGATCTCTTGCAATGGATGTGGCAAACAGTGTTGCCAGTCCATACTCAACAGCGATTGTAAAATACGAGGGCCAATCTTGTTCGTTTGCCCTGTATGTATAATCTGCAATCAACACATCGTTTGTTGATGTATTGCCATAAACTTTATCACCGTAAATCTGATACTCAATCGGGTTGTCGTTTACAGTAATAGCATGAATCATTAACGTGCCATCTGGCTGCTGATAAGCATTATCATATCTGCCAGTTGGAGCATCAGTCAGTCTGTTTAGCACATCCTGATTAGTAGAGAACCGCCAACGTGCGTTTACTAGAGATGCTCTAGCTACATCCTCATACATGTTCACAGAGACAAGAGCCTCTGTGGTGCCGTCGTCAAATGACGTAATTGGTTCTGCGCCAATAAGGATCAATGCCCTTGCGCAGATATCAACTGCTGAGTTTGCTGCGGTGCTGCTAACTGCCATGAGTAGTGAGGGGGGCTTTCACCCCCCTCTCCTTTTTAGTCGCCATCTGTCTCAGCTACCGCAGTGCCATCAGACACATCGACAACTGAACCAGTGTTTGACAAAACAGTACAAAAGTTTGTTGTTGGCACATTGGTATCGCGAACGATAATCAAGTCCCGAACATCAAGCATATTTGCTGCACTGTTAAAATACCCTGCGGTATTTACCGTGGCAATCGCATCGGCAGATGTGTACATCCACAAGCTACCGTTTGAATCACCACCAACACGAGTTAGTCCGCTTGAAGCAAAAGCCATTTCCTAACCCTCCTAGTTGTTATCCAGAACTTCGTACACACCGTTATCATCGATAACAGTTGCACCCATCGACATCATCGAGGTTGCAAGGTGTGATACTTTTTCTGCGACATAGTTGATCTCAGTCGTGACATCAGCGTTGATGCCCAAACCAATAGCTGAAGTGTGATACGCCATGTTCTTACCGGCAGTGATCGCTGACGTTGAGAAGATCTTGAAGCCAAGAAACTCTTTCATTGTCATGCCACCAGCAAACGGAAGATTCTGCTCACCAACAAAGTCTGACGATGCAAACTCAGTAATGTTGAACAGATCAGCATAACCCTTCGGGTGCATTGCCAGATAACGCTGACCGTCTTCTGGAATGTTTGCTGTGCCAAATGTCTCAAACAGTGACAGCAGATCGGCTTTTTCAAGAGCAGATGATGCGTCGTGGATCTGAGTTGAGTTAGCGCCAGCGTCCATTGCTGTGTACAGGATGTCATCAGTCTTACGCCCAAGTGCGGCAGCAGCAGATTGTGCTACAGCCTGACGCTCGTTGATGTTGATCTTAAGTTCATCCAGCTTGTCAATGTACTCAGCGGCATAGAAGTCAGCCATGGTGGCTTCTACTTGCGTATGCGCCAGTTCCATTGCGGTTACGTTGCCGTTGCGTGATTTGGTAGAAGCAGTGCCAGTACCAATCTTTTGGAATCGAACAGTCGAGCCAGTCACATTGTTTGCCATACGCACAGTGTTCCGCAGTTTGGAACCCATACGCTGATAAGCCATGTGTACCTCAGACTCAAACTGCTTAATGAATGCGACATCAATAGTGTTCGCCATTTTACAGTCCTCAAAGGTTGTTTACACATTGACGGTTATCTGTTTGGCATCCTCAACGCGATTGTCCTTGCGGGTCGCTCAGTGCATTACAGGCCGACTTAATTCACCAATACCATCATTTTTATCTACAGCGCAACGCTCAAATCGCATAAAGGTGTGACTGTTTATTTCATACATAGTTTCATCGAAGGTAAACCCGCACCAACTTAGCCACATAATCGTATCGTGATGATCTACTGGCACATAGTTTTCAACGCTGGCAAAGCTACCCTGCAACAAATCAATTGTTGCACGACAGCCGCGTAAGAACGGACGGAAGTTGTAGTTGATTCCGTTAGTACCAAGTAGCCAGATTCTAGCGTGGACATCATCTATTGGCACATTTCCACACATACCAATGGGCGTTTCATCAAGCCTAAGTGTGTAGGTTACTGCCCCATCAATAACAAATGGCTCAGTCAAAGCCTCAAGTGGGGTAAGGTTGTGTATATAGCATTCCCTTACATCAGCCTTGCGCATGTTGTCAGCAACACGCTCTGCATGTTCGGGTAGGCTTTTGATTAACGAGAGCCTACCAACTCGTATGACTTCATTAGCCATTTGAGAATATACGCTTGAAGCCATCATCAACCTCTTTCACAAAGGTTGGATCTCTACGCGCAGGATCGTGATAGCGTGGATCAAGCATCTTCTGGCGCAGATCAGCCTCTGTTTCACGTGAAACTTCAACCGCTCCGTTTGATGGGCCGCCCTCACGCATAGCTTCCATGACATGCTCAAGCACCATAATGCCTTCTGCTGTCTCACACATACGCTCTACAGCACCAAGCATTTCGTCTGGAAAGAACTGATTGGCAAACAAACTCGCCGCTTCAGTCCTTGCACTAGCATTGTCGCCTAGCTTTGCAACTTCTGCATCATAGTCGGGCACATCAGCATTGATTGCCTGTGCATACATCTCAATGCCTTCAGCAAACTCATCCTGACTGTAGCCATTCTCAAACGCAGTCTTTGCCCACCACTGCAACAAATCATTGTCTGTTGCCGTTTCGTCATCAATGCTATCGGGAAGAACATAGTCACCAACATCGGCTGGCCTGTTTGCATAGGCTTGCTCTTCCATCTCTTTCATAAACTGATCGCGGAATGTTTCTTCCTTAGCACCAATCTTGCTCTCAAGATTAGAGTAGGACTCAACCAGATCATCGATAGACTTAAACTTCTCAGGCAGCGCAGCAAGCGGATCGGGTGCCGCTTCTGGCTCCATCAATGGATTGCCACCCTCGGTTACAATACCAGAGTCTTCTGCTGTTGCTTCTACTTCATTCATTTGATTTCACCTTTTGACCATGCCGGATGCGCGACTCTATTAGGCCCACGATGTATCGCTGCCCCTCCATATGGCGCAACTCCGCATCAGTTACTGCTGCGCCATTAACTGCTTCTATTGTGATTGATCTAAGATACTTCAACACATCCTTGCCAAGTTCATCTTTGAACAGGGCAGCTATGTTGATGCTTATCTTTTCATCGTCTGGACGACCACGCTGGTAGCCATCAAGGCTGAGGTATTTGTTCTGCGCCACCCATTGCTCCCTGTTGAGTCTGTGCATACTGTTGTGCCAAAGCCACAAGCTGTCTGCGTTCCTCAAGGTCGCGGATCAATGAATCTGGCACACCAAACTTCTTACCGAGGTATGCTGCTGTTTCTTCTGAATCAATAAGTATCTGCACAACTTGTGGGCCAAAGGTTGCTTGAACCAACTCAAGCCAACGCGCCACAGATGTAATGTCTTGGTTTGCCTGTGCCTGTGCAAGTGGCGATACAGAGCGAACCTTTACTTCCCTGCCATTAATTGTTGGCAGTTCAATACGTCCCTGCTTCTTCAAGATGTAAACTACACGCTGAAGAACAGGTTGTACCAACTCTGCTTGGAGTCGCCCAAAAGCAGAACCAATACGACGCGACAGGTCGGCCATACGCTCTGCAACTTCTGTTGCAGAAGCTGGGGTTCGATCAGGATTACCAAGCATGTCATTGTACAAGGCTCGTTTAATATTCAGCCTCATATCAGATAGAACAAGATTAGCTACGTCAAATGAACCGGCTGCACGAATAGGCTCAAGACCACGAGAGCCAGCAGCTTTTGGAATAACAGTACCCGGCACAAGACTAATCGTATCAGGGTTTACTACTCCGTCGTCTTCCATTTGGTAGATACCTGAGATAGCCATTTGCGCATTCTCAAGTATAAGCTCAATCGTAAGATTAGTAGTCTTAATAGCGCTAAGCGCATTGATGAGAGGCCCGCGTCCATAGACTTCCCCGCTGCACTTCGACCAGCGGAAGCAAATAAAAGGATTTGACCCCACACCACGATACTTTTCCTCTCTGACTATTTCCTTGTTTGTGCAGTCAATAGCATAGAATAAATAGGCTTCGTCGTTCTTTACTGAGTAATCTCTAGCTACAACCTCAAGGATCTTCACCTTATCATCAGGTGCCATCTTAATCTTGTTCTGTAGCTTGCTGCCAATCTTGGCTTGCTTGTACATTAATGGAACATCAGATGCGCGTACCTGACGCTCACGATACACATGATCGATGCGATCATCAGGCCCAGTGTCCAGCACTACATGCGGTAATGGCACAGCAGAAAACATGATTGGGTTGATTGCATCGCCCTCTGATACAGACAACACACCAGTACCAACAGCCAGATCAAGGAAGGACTCATGCACTTCCTGACCAAAGTTGCTGTTCTGAATTACCTCAAAGACATATTCAGTTACTTCATCAAGTTCATTATCGACGCTTTCGCGTGTTTCAGTCGGGACTTCAGATCCCGCACGAAAGTCTGCCCATCGTGCAAAGTTCGGAACCAAACCCTGCTGCAAGCGTGATGCAAACTCTTGAACACCGACAACGGCTGTTTCATCAAAGATTTTATCATCTCGACGTTGACCAACTGATTCATAGTAAAACGACTCCCTCTGTGGCAGCGCATACTCGTAACACTCTTCAAACAAATCGACAAAGTTCTCTCGTAGAGACTTTGCCTTTTCGTATTTCTTCATGTACATGCCAGCAAGTTTATCGTTGCTGTATGTGGCTTGTCCGGCGTCAGTATTTACAATCATCTGTTATACTCATTGAAATAGCCCATGCCACCGCCAGAGCCAGTAATTAAAGACCGACGACCAGAACCCCTGCTTGTAGCCTCCACAGATTCAGCAAGAGCCTCTTGCTTACGCTCACGCTTTTCAGAAAGCGCAGCTTCTTTTCTACGCTCCTGTTCAGCTTTTGCTTCTGGATCTACTGCTGGGCCTCTATAGCCGCCACCAATGCACATGTCAGTCTCCTTTACTAACCTGTATCATCTTACATCCTTGCCCACAAGCCACTGCGTTTTTGTTGCTTTGGCTTTCTGGCAAACACATCAAACTCTTTTTTGGCATTAAATGCTCTTGCTGGCTTCTGACCAGAGATAAGCTGACGCCCTTCACCCGCACCCAGCATCAGGTATTGCAGAGCATCGTGTATGTGCGAATACATATTTTTCTCAGGCTTGTCATCAAACCTTTCACCAGATACTTGCAGTCGCTTATAGCTATAGCCACCCTCAAATCCTTTGATGAGCGTAGGACAGCGACGATCAATCAAGAAGGCTGGCTTGCCATCAACCATCTTGTTCAGATTGCTAGATACTGACTCAAGACGCAGATCTACAGAGTTGCTGTGTGTTGGTTGTGCGCGTAGGCCAGCACCACGCAGGATTTGGAACGGTGTGCTTTCATCAGTTTGCGCACGGAAGTCACCAGCCGGATCACCAAAGATATGCACATCAAGATCGCCAAAACGAGTGGCAATCTCTTGGCGCAGCATCTCAGCAAAACGCACAATGCCCATATCAATAGCCACAATCTCAGCTTGAATTAACCACCTACCGCGCACCTTCTGCCCAAACACAGCAGCCGGTGTCAAACCAAAGTCGATGCCAATGTACAACGGAATACCAGCAGCAATCGGTATTTCTTCAGTAGCAATGTGTGTCTCACCATTAAACATTGGATAAACAGGCTTGCCCTCTTGGATAGTGCCAAGACGGTTCATTACATACACATCGATCCAGCTTTTAGTTTTGCCTCGAATGAGGTTTGAGTAATAACTCTCAAGCATGTTCTTGGCGTTCTCAGCGCCTTTGTTTGACTCATAGTCCAGAACATTGCCGTTCTTATCTATCTTCTCACGCATACCAGACGGCTGCACATAGAAGTTCCAGTTGTCTGGTTTGACCAGCATACGCGCTTGCTCGTGAGGAATGTGGTCAGGAACAGGCACCTCGCCAGACATAATGGGCCACCAGTGGTCTTCCTCTGGTGCGTTGGTATCAGCAATCACACCTGACCATGACGGCCCACCTTCACGCATAGAAGGGAAACGACCCACACGCATAGTACACGCATCAATAATAGACTTCGGCACCTCTCTGGCCTCGTTGATCCAGATGCCAGTAAGTTCCAATGACAGCAGCTTCTTTACATCTTCGGGGCGATCAAGGGCCAAGAAGATAACCTCAAGTTCCAGATCGGCTTGCCTAATGTTGTGCGTGTATGGCACCGACCACATAAACTTACCCCACTGATCCTCTGGGAACCAGTCAAGCCAAGTCTTGATTGTAGTCGTTCTAAGCTGCGGGTTGGTGTTTCGGATGATTGCCCACCGGCTGCGCCGAACACCATCCTTGTTTGGCTTTTGCTCTAGCGCACGGCGAAAGACCTCAACACAACAAGCCACTGACTTTCCAGAGCCTACCGGCCCCCTGATGCCACGAAAGAACGTGTTGTCTTTCATAAATGCTTTGAGGGTGTTGCCGTCAGGCTTATAGCTAAAGTTGGTCAACCTTCTGATCCTTGCCGAACTTAATCATCCGATCAACCACCTCTGGACCAATAGCCGCGATAACCTTGTCGGCCTCGCGGTCAGTAACAAACTCTTTCGGGTGGTGAACAAGGTGGACTTTCTTCACCACCCTGCGCAGGATCTCTCGCTCTTCTGGTTTAAGTGTGTGCAGGAAACTCATCTGTAACTCGCAGTCTTTTTAGCAATGCTCTTTGGTTGCTTTGAGAACTGCTTGCCTTGCCTTACGGCAGCGCGTTTCTTCCGGCTGGTGCGCCGATACTCTTCGTCACTCAGGGCAGAGATGGCGGCAGCAGGGAGATACCGCTCACCAGTAGCCTTGCTGCCCTGAGTGCTAGGCTTCCCTGACTTGGTGCGCCATTTCTGTCGCGTCCATGCTCTTAGGGATTTCTGTGAAGCCGCTAGTGCCATTATTCCATTATTCCTGTGCTTAGGGTTGGAATATTCGAATATTAATTCGTGTACCCACCGCCAGCCTTTTTATACAGCAGGGCTAGCCTTTGCGCTTTTCTTGCTGACCACTGACCGGGGTTTCCGCCCTTTCCCTCGCGTTTTACGCGGTTGAACAGGCGCTTCCTCAACGCTGGCTTCGTGTAGTTCCCGGCTGCGTTCACCGCCATCTTCCATCTCCACTAGACGCTTTGAGTCGCGTGTGTAAGTTGCACCAGACAGAACCCTACCGTCCTGCATAATAAAATACGGCCCATCATACGGAGTGCCGTCTCTAAACTGATACTTAGTCATTCTTCCGCTTATCCTTATATGCCTTTACAAGCATATTAAGTTTCTTTTGCTGCGCCTCTGTCAAAGGTGGACGACTTGCAAAACTTGCAGACTTTTGTTGGTCACGAATAATTTTATCTTTGTACGAGCTATCAAGAAGGCTTTTTCTCCTTGACCTTTCAGACCCAACCATTCCTTGTACTTTTAGTTTTCCAAACACACTGTTTGGCTTATCAATCAATTTTTGAAGCTGTGCATCTGTCATGTCTTGCAGATACTGCTGACCAAAAGTTTTTTTCAAAAACCTTTTAATAGGATTAGCATCGCTTGCGCGTACAACCTTGTCATTCTTCAAATCATCAATCATCGACATTATGCACTCCGCATCTTGCTATTGGTAATTTTATCCTGCAAGTCCTGCGGCAGCTTCTTCTGTGCAGCAGTCAGCAAAGACTTAGCAGCCTTCTTGGCTTTCTTCTTTCCCGCAGCAGTGTAGGCGTACTTCTTTCCCATTACATTAGGCATTGGACTTTCCCTTCTCTTTAGAACGCTGGTAAGAGGCTAACAAAGAACGACCCTTGCGTACAGCACTAGCCTTGTCACCACGATGCCCCCATGCCTCTAGTGAGAGCTTCAATCGTGTCTTCTTCCCATCTTTCATCAACGGACCCTTGGCGCTGCCCATCCTTACCAAGAAGCTGCCCTGACGCCGCTTGCTCTGTGGTGTCTTCGCCTTGCCCTTTACTGGGGCTTTGAGTGTGCCGCCGGTTTCCCGCTTGTATGATGCGCGTCCGGCAGCGTTGAGACCACCTTGAGGATTCTGCCCTTCCTTGCGCTGCCATGCCGGAGTCTTGCTCATCTAACGTTTCTCAAGTTAATCAAACTAGCTCTTGTGCCAAAAGCAGTCCTGCGACCAACACTGCGCCTGCTCTTTGTCGTGCGACCACTAGAAGTGCCAACAGGAGTCATAGAAACAGGCTTCTCTTCAACAGCCTTCTCTTCTACAGGCTTACGCCTCGGCTCATCACCCTCCTGCTGCGATATCTGCCTAGCAGTAGCAGCCTTCAAGCTAGTGTCAATGCTAGTAAGTGTCCCGCCAGCTTTGACAGCCTCCTTGGCAATGCCAACATACTCAGGGCGACCAGTATATTGCTTTGAAGTAGTGCCAATAGTGCCAACGGTAATCGGAATGCCAGAGTCAGACTTAATCTGCACAGGAATAGCACCCTGACCCAACGCCTTAACCTGACGCTCTAAACTAGCCCTGCCAACAACACCCAAAACACCCGGCGGCTGCTCATCCATCCTGCCACGCAACTCACTAATTGCTGCACGGTTCTTTGCCATGCCAGTAGCCCTAGCAGCAGCAGCACTCTGACCACGAGTCAACGAGGGGGCCGGGGAAGTGTCACGCCGAATCTGTGCCTCAGTCTTGCCAGCTACACTCCGAGCCGCAGCCTTGGCGCGAATCTCAGAAGCCTTAGCACGCTCACGCTGTAACCTAGCAGCCCTTGCAGCACTGCTCTCAGGTGGCGGTGCCGATGCACTAGCCTGCTGCTCTGTTCCCCCGCCGGGATCTCCGCCTGTACACATGATCGAACCTTTTTTGCCTATAATGTCTGTGTGGGACTACGTGACTATGACAATGCCGCACTTTTGGGGGCACCCCTACTATGTCAGGTCTATGCTCACCTTAATTTCCCCAGCATGCAAGTGCATAGATTTATCTACAGGCTTAAACCCAGCACGATCTAGTATGTCCTTGCTTGCTTCTAGCTGAACGTACTCTGACTTAGCGCCAGATGCTAGTCTCAGCAACTTGCTGGCAGCGAACGTAGCGTTAACACCTAAACTCTCAGTTACCGCTTGCATCATATACTGCTGCACATGAGGCAGCTTCAAAGCCTTGCTGGCTGTGACTCTGCCGCTTTCTCCTTCAGCGTATCCAGCCTTACCAGCTGCCTCTTTGATGCTACATCCTTCTGACACGAGCGTATCAACTAGAGCCATCTGTTTACCAGTTAGTGTCTTAGCTACTGTCATACTCAAACCTGACTGTTGCCCCCCCTTGTGTTCCCCCCCAAAGTGGCCGATCTGTCAACCCCATGTCAACCCACTAAATGCAAATATACCTCACTCAGCCCTTTCCGCAGTCTGAGGACTGCTATACCTGTTCTGTGCGCGTGGCAATTAGTTAGTGGCGGCCGTTGCGACAGCACAGCAGTCTGCTGACTGCTGCACTGACGGACGTTGCGCCGCTATTGCCGTCACGCGCAGGACAGGGGGGATATACCTCAAGTATATCCATGCTCCACAACAACATCAGACTGCGAGAAAAGCTGGTGGCAGAACCTTGCCAAGTCCACATTTGCTAGCATTGACATAGCACACCTAACCAAAGAGACGACCCGATCCGCCAAGAACAACCAACGCATCACAGCGGCCTCTTTGCACCCGCGCTGGTCGCGCGTATCAAGTCTCGCCCATGCTCAGTTTGCTGCCCAGCCCGCGCTTATTGGCCCGCGCTTTATTTGCGCATCCGCGCAAGCGGGCCGGTGCGCTGCCGCGCAAGCGGGCTGGATCAAACTGGCATGCCGGCCGAGCCTGACTTGATTGCAGAGGCTACTGTGATTGCGGGTTGTTCGTAAGGCGGGATCGTCTCGCCTCTTTGCTAAGGAGTGACTAATGTCAAAGCAATCAAATGTAAATGGACTTGCCAAGAACCTGACCACCATCTTTTCTCTTGCTGCTGTTGAACAAAACAACACAACAAACAGATCAGTTCAGTACCACATTCAGAAGTTCATCGATCATCTGGAATGGTCGATCAACAAGAAGGAAGAGATCAAGACACAGATCTTCGACAAGGGCGTTGAGATGAACGCCAACAGACACGGCGATGTCGAGGGTGCGCCAGCCTTCGATGCCGCACAACTCCTCCAGTGGGAGCGGGACTGGAACTGGCACAACGATCAGCAGAGCGTCTCAGAAGAGATGCTCACTTACCTCAAGCAAGCGCAACAGCAGATGTTCCCAGATGAGGTTGCAACTGCCAAGCAGAACGCAGCAGCCACCGCAGATGCCGGTTCCTTCTTCTCCAAGTCAGCTTAACCGGCTGACACAGCCTCGCAGCTTCGGCTGCGGGGCTTTTTCTTTGACCGGTATGCAGCCGCAGCACCGCCTAAGAACGGCCATATAACTGCGTTGCAACCAACAAAATCACTGCTATACTGCAAGTATGCAGTAAGGAGGAAAAAATGAAACTTCTATCAAACTTTCTCATCGGAATCGGCATGTTCGCTCTGATCTTTGGCACATCAATGGCTGAGCCAATGGACAACAGCGCTTTCTTCTTTCAGATCACATGTCTTATCGGCGGCATATGTGTCGCCTTCATCGGCGGCATTGTCCGCACAATGGCTGAGTAGCCAACAAGGAGAACCAAAATGGACGGAACTATTATCAAAGAAGACCTGTGGCATTTCCCAGTTGAGATGTGCAGCCTACACGCATCATCAATCCACACTGACAATGTTGAGGTGCCAGAAAATATGGCACGAGCAGTCGTGCGCACTGACACCAATCAAGTGCTGGGTGTTCACGGAAAAAAGTACAAGCCAATCACCAACATGACTGTGGTCAGCGCAATGGTTGATGCTGTGCATGAGTCAGGCATCAGCCGTGACTATGACTTGACTATCGATACACTCGACAACGGAGCCAAGATGCGTGGTCGATTCTTGTTCAACGATCTGGTCATCGAACCTGACGTTGGCGATGTCATCAAGCACGAGATCCTGTTTTACAACAGCTACGATGGAAGCTGGGCATTTCAGCAAACCAGTCGTGGTCACAGGCTCTGGTGCAAGAATGGCTGCACCAATGCCATGACTGTGGCTAACACATGGGCCAAGCACACCACCAATGTGAATGTCAAAGGCAGCACCACCAAGATTGTTGCTGGCCTTGAGACATTCATGCAAGACAAGGATGTGTATCAAAGCTGGATGACAACCAGCGTTGATGACGAGACAGCCTTCTTGTTCTTCAAGATGAAGCTGTGTCGTTACCCAACACAAGATGCAAGCCTCAAAATAAATTGGACTCGTTACCAACAGCTTTGCCGCCAGTGGAACAAAGAGAAAGTTCAACTCGGTCAAAACAAGTGGGCTTTGTACAACGCTTGCACCCACTGGTCTACGCATACTGGTGACACCAACACACCGCACGTTGCTAGACGCAATCGTGAGAACCTACTTATCAAAGCACTGAAGCCAGCCAACTGGCACAGAGTCTAGGAGACATCATGTCAACACCATTCATCGTATTGATAGAGGGGGCCATCGGCCTCCTCGACAGGGCCAAAGACAACATCAACGATACAGGCAAGGATGCCTTTCGCTACGATGTTGAGACAGCCCTTCACTCGCTGAACAGCATCAGCAACAAGTATCACGAGTCGCTTGACCGATTCGTTGCCGAACCAATTAACCCATCAATCAAAGAGGTGAAATGATGTCGCTCATGCAGCAACGCCACTTTGAATACATTGCAGACAATGTGGCACCACTCTTGCCTTGGCCGTCAAAAATACAGGAGATGGCTGACAAACTAGCAGCAACCAACCCACGCTTTGATCGCAAGAAATTTATAGATCGCGCGACCAAAGCATGGGAGGCAGCCAATCCAATGGAGGAATTGGATGACTACATTCCACACCTTGAGCCGTGAGTATTATGAGTGTCAAGATTGCGAAGCGCAGATCGAACACTATCATGATCTCAAACACTACAGCGAAGACAGCGGGGGCTTCTGCCCCCACTGTGATAGCGATCATCTAGTCGTGATGCAGTCTTACATTGTGTATCAACAAGTCTACGCAAGATCAGATGATGATGCTCTTGAGACAGCTTTGGAGATAGACGAATGGCAAACACAAAGTGGAAGTATCACACAGTCATAGACCCTGACTTTGACACTATGTTCTTTGGACCAGTCGATATTCATTTCCAAGAAGAACAATACCAAGGCAACAAGTCACAAGGAGACGAAGTACACATCAGGCCATCGGTTATTAAGAAGCCAGCAATAGGCAAACACTCGGTATGGCCTGAGTTATGGAGACGCAAATGGAGAACCTGATGAGATACGAATTGTATCATTACCTGATGGACTCAATCGCCACCCACTTTGAGATACAACTCAAAGATCGTGACCACTACACTGAACAAGACTGGCGTCGATTAGAATACAAACACGACGCGTGTGTCATGTTTATCAATCAGAAACTAGGAGAACCAATCAATGAACGATCTGTTTGACAAGCTGGGACTAGACCAGCCAGAGTTTCCAGAGACACCAGCATACAAGCTGGCTCGTCGTGATGACCCAAGCACCAGCCATGACGCTGCCGAGCAGCTTGATGTCAGCAAGATGGAACGCATTGTATTAGCTGCAATCACCAGCTTCTCTGCCGATGGCTGCATATCAGACGATGTGCTGCGCATCCTGCCGAACCATCGATACAGCACAATCACTGCTAGATACAAGCAACTCAAAGAGAAAGGCTTGATCTTTACTGACCATCGCAAACGCAAAGGTGAGTCTGGTCGCCAGCAACTAATCATGTGGGCAAAGGAGTTCTACACAGAAGATGCGGAAGTTTAGATATCGACCAGCCATTACCAATGGCAACCCTGTTGTGCAGTTTCTGTTTAAAGAAATGCACAAGCAAAGATGCTGCCAGATAGATCTTGCAGAAAGAGTTGGCCTTCACAGAGATACATTGAGGAAGTGGCGCACTACGCACACGCCACGAGTCAATGATATCGAAGCCGCTCTTAACTATCTGGGCTACACACTCAAGCCAATACGCATCAAAGATTGACATGACTGCGACATTGCAGGAGTATCCCTGCATGAAAAGCTACATGACAACGCTCACTAACAGAGCCAAACGCCACAGAGTCCCGCTTAAAGATGCTTTCATCAGAGCGGGGCTGCCCGACTCAACATATTACAGAGCCAAGCAAGGCAAGGAGTTACGATACGAAACAGCTAAACTCGTGTTTGATTATATAACCAATGCCAGCCAAAAACAGACGCATCAAAAAAAATCTTAATCAAGGCAAGTCACAGACATGCGAAGCATGTGGAGTGGTGACACCTTGGTTTGTCTGCCCTGTTGCTGGTATCAACCCGCCGTCTTGGTACACAATCTGCCTTGACTGCTATCAGGAGAACCAATGGCAAACAAGAATCGCGACAAGGGAAACTACCACGAAAGGTGGTTCGTCAACTGGCTACAAGAACTCGGCTTCACAGCCAAACGCCAGCCCCTCTCAGGCGCACTCGGAGGAGAATACTCCGGCGACATCATCTGGAAACTCGGACGACTTGAGTTGGTGGTGGAAGTAAAATACAGAGACAAGTCAAACTTCCCCAATCCATTTACTGTTGTGCGCGACGTTGCATTTTACAAACGCAAAACCGGCAAGCCTAAAACTCTGGTAATCTTTGATGGCGATGTGTTCGAGCGAGACATTGCCCCGCTGCTCACAAAGAAAAAGAGAGTAGCCAAGTCAGGGCTTACAGAAGATTGGCAACCAAGTTCTGATCTAAAACAGGACATTGATAACAAGTTAGGAGCAAAGATAAACCATGACGCTGAAACAGATAAGTTCCGCAATCACCACCTCTCGAAAGGCAACACATTCAAACGACCTGACCTCGCTTATAGAAAGTGGTGTCGTCAAGCAGTTGAGTGGGGATCAGCAGCAACGAGCAGTGGCTCGTCTGTTGGAAGTAAAAGATCAGGCAAAGGTGGACAGCAATCTGGTCACTTCGCTGGCATCCTTGCCGGGCTTGACGATTAGTCCTGTTGAACGCACACGATTCCCTCGTGATGCTGACATACAAATCACACTGTTGCGCTACGACATACAATGTGAGGACGAACAGTCACTGGATCGTGCGTTAAACGCCGTACAAGCGTCACTGACACCCCTCTCGCCAGAAGATATAGGTAAGCAGCTAACTATGCTTGCCACGCTTGTGGTGAAGCCCAGTGGCGAAACAGCAGAAGATCAGACAATCAGGATCAAGTCGCTCACATCACAACTGATAAAGTATCCTGCGGACATCGTGCTGTATGCCGTCCAGAAGGTCGCTGAGTCGTGTACCTTCTGGCCGGCATACGCCGAGTTCCACAAGCATATCCATTGGCGCATAGAAAAGAGGCAGAAACTAATGGATGCACTTGTATCCAAGAAGGTTGCGCTTACTGCATACTCGCAGTAGAATACATACAAAGGAGAACCAAATGAACCGAATAGGATTTATCGGCGGTAGCGACATGCGCCGCATCATGCAAGGTGACTGGATATCACTCTGGGAAGAGAAGACAGGACGCAAAAAGCCTGACGATCTATCAGATGTATTGCCAGTGCAGCTTGGCACATTCACCGAACAGTTCAACATCAACTGGTTTCAGCAGCAGACAGGCAAGCAAGTGTCTGCCAGCCAGCATGAGATCAAACTGGATGTAGACGGTGTGCCGTGCAAGGGGATGCTTGACGGTCTTGTCGAGGGCGTCACACCAATCGAGTGCAAACATACCTACGACAACAACACTATCGACAATGTACTCAAGCAGTACATGCCACAGATCCAGTTCTATATGTGGGTCGGCAACTACACTGAATGTTATCTGTCAGTCCTGTTTGGCAACAGACGCTGGGAATCAGTGCGTGTATCTCGCGCTGATGATTACGTCGAGCGTATGCGTGTGCATCTCAAGACATTCTGGCAACTTGTTGTAGATGACACACCGCCAGCAGAAGCTGACGAGGTGTACGGCAACCACGTTGCCTCGCTCAACACAGACAAGATCCCTGTCAACGATATGGTCAAGCGCGATGCGTCTGGTGACAATGAGTTCATCAGCCGGTGCCATGACTACATCGAACAGCAGGGCAATGCACAGTTATTTGAATCTGCCAAGGCCGATCTCAAGGCAATGGTAGGCGATGGAGAGCGAGAGGTGTACTGCGATCTCCTCACCATCAAGCGCGACAAGCGCGGATCACTTCGTATCGCAGTAAAGGAGAACCACTATGACGACTAAGAATCTAGCCACAGCGCTAATCAAGTTCCACGACAGTGGGGCAGCAGCCAAGAAGGGTGCAGCCAATCCCTTCTTCAAGTCCAAGTATGCCAGCCTAGAGGAAGTCATTGAGACTGTCCGCGCAGAAGCTGGCAAGGTTGGTCTGACATTCACCCAACTTGTCGATTTCGATGAGCATCACATCTTTGTAACCACAACAATCATGCACGAGTCTGGCGACTCAATGACTGGCCGCACACCTGTGCTTACCAAAGACAATACCGACCCGCAGAAGATGGGCAGCGGCATTACCTACGCCAAGCGTTATGGTTTGCAAGCAGCCTTTGGTCTGCCGTCAGAAGACGACGATGGCAATGCAGCCAGCGTGTCATCACCCAAAGTAACCAAAGTTGCCAAGAAGAGCAGCGCACCAGCAGAGGAGACATGGTAATGCTAGGAATCAACAAACGACTCGACAAGATCGAGTATCGACTCGCGCGTATCGACAAGATGCTTGAAGACATGCTGACAGTTCCAAAACAGGTACCGTCAGTTGTAGTTCACAAACCAGTATCGGAAAGCAGACAACGCAAGACAGACTGGTATCCAGAAAGTCTAGCCAAGTTCATGCTGACCAGATACAGAACCATTGACGATGCAATGGCTAAGTTCGGATACACCAAAGAGTCGGTCAGAACCTACATCAAGAACATGCGCAAAGCAGGACTGCCTATCAAGACTCGCGGACGCGCACCAACCCAATACAAAATCGACAACCCACACAAGGGAGCAAAGCCCAATGGCTGAATACGACAACACAAACTCCGGCATCGCTGGCAAACCTTGGCCCGAACAGAAGCTGCTGCTTAACGGCAAGCTGAATGTATTCGGTGAAGACATGCCAATCGTCATTGTCACAGCAGAAACAAACACAGGCGAGAAGCGCCTAGAGGTCTTCCAAAAGATCGGTGTTATGTTTAGCAACGACAAGAACGGCAATGACAAAGCGCCAGATTACTCAGGCCCACTCGACGGCTTGCATCAGGACTGGCGTGTTGCTGGTTGGCGCGGTGAGAAAGATGGACGCAAGTTCATGTCACTCAAAGTCAGCGAGAAACAGAAGCAACAACAAGAAGCAGAACCACAGCAAGAAGTTGCTTCACAAGAGGTCGATGATGATATACCTTTCTAGGCAGTCGGTTTTGGTTCTCCGGCTTAACTCCTAGCAAACTGACGGTCAGACCAACCTCACGGTCTGGCCGTCTTTCTTATGGAGACAACAATGATACTTGTAATACCGAGAAACGATGGCTTGAAGATTAGCGTAGAAGGCAAGCTGCATCACAAAGACATGACACCAGAAGAGATGATGCAGATGGGTATTAGATTCCAGCAAGCCGCATTAGAAATGATTAGGCTGGAACAGCTAGAAGTCGCATCCGATCAACCAGACGCTGCGCACGGTTCGGCACCTGTCGATACCAACGGCTAGATTCCATCTGATTGGCAGCCTCGTCCCACTCACCAGCCTCGACAGCAGCCTTCATCATCTTGAATTTTGAGAGCCTTGGATACCCAAGGTTAAACATCATGTTGGCAATTATTAACTGACAGTCATCTGGTAACTCCGTGAAGCTGTCATACAAACGCAAGCAGTCACGCCGCACACTATCAAGATCCTGCTCGAAAGCCTCTCGCACCCGATCCTCATCAATCGGGGTGCCGAGAGGCTGGCCGTGTTCTGGGTCATCTTCACGCACTAAATGGCCCACACCAAATGTAGCGTATCCAAGATGATCGTTATAAATTTCATACTTACAACCCTCATCAATCTTCAACTCTTCCATTAGCTTATCGATGTTCATTTCTTCAATCCTTTTAGTCCGCGCAAACCAAATGACGCTGCTATTGAGGCATACATGGCCCACTGGAACCAGCTTGGTGTGCGACTCAAAGCATCGAACCCACGCTCAACATAGGGCTGCAATGGCGGTATAAAACACATGGCAATGATAGCTATAAACAGAATAGTCCAAGCCTCATCCTTCCAGCTATCCTTGCTGGCTTCGGCCATAATCTTTTCCCAGCCAGCTTCATGCGTGGCAGCAACCTTCATTACCTCAGCCTCAGCCTCAGCACGAGCCACCTTTACTTGACTCTTAGCAGCCTTCTCAGCAGCCTTGCCTTTCAGCCAGCCACCAGCCAGTTCACCTACAATGGGCAGTAAAGCCTGTATCATTTACTTTGTCCTGTTGTGCATGTCCCACATTATCGCTTCTCACTTCCAAGCCAAACAGCAAAAGCGCCAGTCATTGCGCCACTGACCACACTCACCATTGCGGACTGCTGTGTAGTAATATCATCCAACGACATTCCCCATTCAATCACACGAATGTACATAATAGTCATTACAAACATCATAAAGCGCGGCAGTATCTTCCACTGCAAAACCTGTTCAGCACTCATTTCTGGCTATCCTTGATTGCTTTGAGGGTGTCATAGATATTAGGTGGCGGTGGCTGATCGATGTCCCACTGGCAGAGATATTCCTTTGGGCGAAACTCTCTAGGCGCAAACATCATAGTCTCTTGGGTATTATGTGCGCCACGATACACGCATGCTGTAGTTTTCTTATCGATCTTCATGCACTTGGTAAGTCGGCACACAGTCAGATCGTTAGCAGCCTGTGCAAAAGCACCCCGCATCCAGAAAGCAAACAACAATATGCCAACTATGCCAAACACAATAACGAGGCCAACACCTACGTTGCCAGCAGTCTCAATGTTTTTCTTCCGGCGTTTGACAGCAGCTTGCCTAGCTTTGGCCCTACCATCTTTGGCTTCTTCACAGAACCGCTCATAGTCACGCCACAGACCAGGGCGACCAGATAGTATCATCAGTTCTTTGAGTTGCCTTTCTTTCTCACGGATCTGCTCAAGAGCCATAAACTCTTCGAGATCATTACCACCCACACCTCTGGCACGTTTCTTATTGCCCTCTCGCATAAGATCTTCTTTGCAAGAGACAAAGGTGCCAAGAGCCTTGCCAGCAGAAGCTAGTTCACGCCCATTCTGGATGGTAGTTTTAATGACTGCAAAGGCGGCGTTGGCTGCTGCAAGTTCTGCTAACATCAGTACACCTTTGTGTCCTTATCTACCATGACTGGCAAACAGTAAGCGGTGATCTTCTGTCCTTGTTTGTGCAGTCGTTGTGCAAAGTACACGCAGTCATCAACAGAGCGAAAATACATGTCATTGCTCTTGAGGCGTTGATCTTCACCGAAGCCAACAAACACAAACAATAAAAAGACATGAATCATCCATTAACAATTAGCCCTATGAGCAAAACAATGGTGGTTCCAGCAGTACCAATCATAATGTGTTCGATGCGCTTAATACGCAGGATGGTTTCTTTCCAGCGTTCAGCGCACACAGCCTCATGCGTGTCGATCTGAGACTGAACAGATGTGACGGTGGGCTTGCTCATCAGTCAGCATCCGCAATGGTCAAGTCACCGGCCTCGACCTGTCGCATGATTTCGTCGTAGTGCGTGTTACCTACAGCCAGTGGGATATAGTATGCCTGACCATCAATGGTGGCTTCTATACCATCATTTTCATTAGTAATCGGGTGAGCCATATATTGCGCTGACGTAATGTTCATTCCATTCATGTTTACAACTCCGCTTCAAAGGTAAGCACTTCAGTTGCTGGCGTAACATTGTAGGCAACTTCATCAGTATTGTTTGAAGCCCACCCAGAAATACGCACCCCTACTGCATTTCGACCTATGTCATACGCAAAGTTACTTACGGAAGGATTAGCACCTGCACTGTTCACATTGCCTGACCTGTGGAAAGTATATCCGTTTTGCTTAATAGATGGCGTTGCTCTCATAGAAGTGGCAAGCGGGATACCTACAATAATGTTACTTGTGCCAAGACCGTTACCAGCAAAGTATGTGCTTCCACTTGCTATTTCTTGATAATATCTTTGACAGCGAATCATTTCATCCGCAAACGACCGATGCTCAAACGGCGTGGCCTGTTCGCCAACCTCAAGCTGGCAATCTGTTACTTGCCATGTTGCACCCGCAGTTGTTGCAACAGCATTTGTTGCCTGTCCATCTGCCCAATCAGTTAACCCACCATAAGTTTTCCAAGCACCATTAGAGCCACCGCCGACTGAACCAGAACCTGCTGCTAAATGCCAAACTGCATACAGCCCCTGACCATTATCATTATTAATTCCTCCACCACCAGTATCGGCAGGAAATGTTATGGTCTTTTTCTCCCAAGTGTTTGCAGAAGAAATAGCATATGTTTTGTTGATAATTCTAAGAGTGTTGTCAGGCTTGTATAGGTTACAAGCAAATGTTCCTGTCACAGATGATTTGACGTAAAAGGACAGCGTTACTGATTGAGCATTAGAACCCCCGTACTGAAGATGCTGTACATTTTGCGCTTCAATTAGCTGTGCAAAATAAAAATATTCATCTGAATCGTAGGAACTTTCTGCTGTGCCGGTTGTCCATTTTGATGACTTTCCACTTACACTCAAAGGGTGGTCAGTAACTTGAGCAAAAGTGCCGTCAAGTTGCTCGTGAGTTCCACCCATAGATATTCTAAATCTATCAACCCCAAAAGCATCTGTTGTGCCATCATGCGCCATCGACGTAGAAGTGCCACGCTGCGCCACGGTCTGACCACCGTTGATAAGAATGTTCTTGCCTGTCAGGCCACCGGCATCAGCCGAACCGGCGAGGTTTGCAAAATCTCTTGCTCTGCTCATCTAGACCTCCTGTGCATCCATAGCTGTCTGGTATGCAGTCTTTACAGCGTCAGTCCACACGGCATTACAGATGCCCTGCACCTCAGTGCTTTCGCCAGAGATATCTGTGTCAGCCCAAGTGTCGCCTGACTTGGTGCTGCATTGCAGCGCATGACGATGAAAGCTGCGGCTAATCTCCACGCCGTCACGCTTGATGACGGTTGCCGTCCTGACTTGCACAGCCTTGTAGTCACCGACCACTTCAATCTTGTCTTCTAGTGTTTCTTCTGTAAGTGCCATTTTTATCTCCTTTGGCTATGGACTGTCCGACCCGCACCTCTGGTGGGGTTATGTATCGTAGGTCAAGAAAAATAAAATTTCGTCATCTGTTCCTGTGGTCGCACCGTAGGCATAAATAGATGTTGTTATAGATGTGACAGCTAGAGTTTCTTTTAGGTTTTGGTTTGATAAGGAGCCGCCAAACCTACCAAATATTGTGTATGGAAGTCCTGCGATAACAAAATCCGTTGATGTAATATCTGCATTAATCCAAAAACCGGCACTTACGCTTCTGCCAACCTTTGTGTAAGTTGCCTGTCTTACATTATTAATCGTGATGCCGCTTGTTGCACTAGGAACCCAACCGCCTTCCTCATAATCATCCAGCGCATTTGCCGCTGCCGTATCGCCGTTGAAGGTGATGCCACCGCCAGACAAGATGCGCATACGTTCTGTAGAAACGCTATCCGAAGTTGACCCTCTTGTTGAAAAGAACAGGTCGCCTTGCAACGCACCCGAACCGTTGGTCACATCAAAGCCAATGGTTGCCGCATTAGTGTTCGCAACACCACCAGCAAGACCAAACCCGATGTTTGCCTTACGTCCTGTCACACCAGTGGTGGCAAGGTTGATTGTCGTGTCAGTCAGAGAACCCGTTGTCGAAACTGCGTTATTTACCTCAAACTTGGCTTGTCCGCCGGTGCCGCCGATGTTTACGCTGCCGCTGCTGTCGATGCGCATACGTTCCGTCAGTGAATCACCAGACGTGGGTGATGTTGCTAATATCAGATCACCGCCATAGCCACTACCGGCGTTGCGGTTTCTCCCAATGATTGACGCGGTTGCACTCGTCAATGATGTGCCAAAGTCTATGGCAGTGGCGTTGCCAGCAACATAACCGGTATCCGTGTTCTGAAGCTGAAGTATTGTGTTGCGATTGGTTACGCCAGAAAGTGCGGGGTTTGACGCATTGTCGGCTTCAATCTTCCCAGCAACATCGACGCCTGTGCTGGTGGTGGCAATTTTAGTTACGCCATCGTAATGCAAATGCGCTGCATCAGCTTGCTGTGTGATGATGTTATCGCCAGCACTATTTGTTATTAAGACACTGCCCGTACCACCTGGCTTGACGACGACTGTTTTGTTTTCGCCTGTCTTTCCCGCAATAAAGCTATTGCTTCCATCGTGGTAAATCTCCAGATCATTGCCGGTGCCAAAACGAGCCTTAACATTATCGCCAAAATCAGCACCTCCACCAAATGTCACCGCACCAGCAAATGTGCCGCCGTTGGTCTTAGACACCATGTCTGCGGTAGTGAATGACTTGAACGCATAGATGTTCACAAGGTCATTCGTAGCAGCACCAGCAGCCAGCACAACAGATGTGCCATTGGTGGCTGTGTAATCGCTAGGGTCGAGGATGACGCCGTTCATAACAACTTGCAGATTGTCCACCGTGTAGGACAGCGTGGCGCTGTTGTCGTCAGAGCCAGAGAAGGTGGTCTGGTTGGATGTGGCTGTGTACTCGTACAGGATCAGGCTGACATTGCCAGCAGATGTAGCGGCAATCCAGTTTGCTCCGTCATACACCCGCATCTCGTTAGATGTGCTGTTGAAGTACAGCGCACCGGCCACTAGGGCATCACCGTCATTATCGACTGTCGGGTTGCTGGTTTTGCTGCCAAGGTAGGTGTCGTCAAAGTTGTCGAAAGCAGACGCCGCAGATGCAGCACTAGCCGCCGCAGCCGTCTGACTTGCAGCAGCAGCCGTGGCAGACGATGCAGAAGCAGTGGCACTTGTTGCGCTGGCTGTTGCGCTGGTCGCACTAGCAGTTGCAGAGGTCGCACTATTTGTCGCTTGGGTCGAGGCTGTCGATGCACTTGTGGACGCATTAGATGCCTGAGTTGAAGCTGTAGAAGCGCTTGCTGCCGCTGCTGTAGCCGATGATGCCGCTTCTGATGCTTTTGTAGTCGCAGTGTCCTTGTGGCCAGAGGCAGTAGACGCAGAACTTGCCGCATTTGTAGCCGATGTCGATGCTTCTGAGGCTTTTGTCGTTGCTGTTGTGGCCGATGATGCAGCCGAAGTGGCTGATGATGCCGCATTTGTGGCGCTTGTTGCAGCCTCACTGGCCTTTGTTGTTGCCGTAGTGGCGTTTGTTGCAGCGTTCTGAACAGCACTAAGGTTGTCAGTAATGTTCTGCATGTTGGTCGTTTGACCAGCGACGGTTGTTACATTAGACGATACACCAGCCACCGTTGTTACGTTGGACGCTATACCAGCAACAGTTTGAATTGCATCTGTGGCGTCAGTGCCGTCTTCAATATCTGCAAGCGTTGCAATGTCTGCTGCTGTAGCAGATACAGTTTGCACATCAGATGTACTAGGCCCAGCTTCAACAGCGCCAGTAGAGGCGTTGAATGCCAGTGTCTTGCCCTTGCGTGTGTTTACATCAGGCAACACCAAAGATACCGCTGTGTCAAAGTCAGTAAGCTGTAGTGCGCGTGATGCCTTGTCATCAAGGTCAGCAGCAATAGCAACCAGCTTATCAAGCTCAGTGTTTAGTGAGCCAATCTGAAATGACCCAGATGCAGGGAAGTCAGTAGTTCTTTTAAGATCGATGTCTCGTGTGATAACAACCGTGCTACCACCAGTAGCCCCAGTAACACTCATTGTTACCGTGCCAGTTGATCCATCGCCCCCTGATACTGTGTAATGAGTAGTAATTGTTTTAAGTGTGCCATCAACATACACGTTTAGATCCGCAGCATCGAAAAACTCGAACGATACGGTGAAGGAGGTCTGTGTTGCCCCCTGTGCTACTGCGTACGATACGCGAGGTGTATTGTCTGCAAGGTTGATTGTCATACCGCAATCCTACTCTTTCTAGTTAATAACGTCCACCCGCGAAGGCTCTAGCTGTTTCGTTGGTTGTGTCCTTTAAGAAAAACAACTGTGCGCCGGGAAGTTTACGCAATATTTCTGCGGCACCTTCTCCATAATCGCCTTGTATAAATTTAGCAACACCACGCCCAACATCTACAGCATAAGATGGACCAGCACCAGCTACACCAGTAATTGCGTCAAGGGCATTCTTCTCTTGCTGGAACTTAGGCTTGATAAGGCCAGCCCCAATATCAGGTCCACCAAGAGCCATACTAATACCCATCGATGTATAAAACAGATCTGAATACAAAGCAGCAACACCAGAAGCATCAAAAGATCTGGCAATCTTTGTGCCCAAGTCCATACGATCCATTTGCCAGTCTTTGTACTTTAATTCCATACCCATATACCCAAGGCCCATAGCTGCGCTAATTGCAATAGCACGGTTCTTTACCTGACCTTGGGCAAGAGAAGCCGTAATCTTGTTAGCAGCAGCAAGGCTATAAGACAGAAACTGGAACGGCATAGACAAGATACCGTTTTCAATACGCGCATAACCTTTGAACTTTGGGTCTTCTTTCATACCCACCTGACGAGCAATGTGCATTGGCACATAGAACACGCCATCAACAGCAATCGGCTTGTCTGCTGGCGTACCCATAAGGACTGTGTTGCCAATACCGCTGTTCATAGCTGTGCGGAAGTTCTCAACTGCGCCTTGTGATGTCTTGCGTTCTTTGATCGGCTTTTCTTTGTTGAGACGCTTGAGAGCGTGGTTGTTAATACGCTTCTCGTAATCAATTCTCTTCTCGCCTTTGCGACGGACAAACTTGCCGTGAAACATCTCGTGCAGAAGAACATAGTCTTGCAGATCTTTTTCTGTCTTGAACGAATCTGCGTGCTTGAGCCTAAACTCAGCGTGCATAATGAACTCAGCGCGTCTGTCTTTGGCTGGGCCATCAGGCATCTTTTTGATTTCTGCCTTTTTGGTCTTTATCAGAGCCTCAAACTCAGAGCGTTTGGTCGGATCCTTTAGGGCAGTGAACATCTCGGATATCTTGTCGAAGTTCAGATAAACAATACCCTTTTCATTATGCACATACTCATGCTGCCCAAGAGGAATACCGGCTTCATCATCTTTCCAGCCAAAACGCTTACGCGCAGCGGCGTACTCATCAGGATCAGAGATAATCTGCTTTACGTTAAACTCATCACCGTACCGGTAGATGATAGTGTCATAGCCAAGATCTACATAATTGGCCTGAGTCTGGCGTCCTGTCGTCCACTCACGAGTGTTAGGCAGATACAAGCCACCATCAGTCTTATCCCACGGCGCATTAGCAATCTCAGCAGCTTCCTGTTTGCCAATGTTGTAACGCGCAAGATAAGCAATCTCTTGCTCAGTAGCCTCACCACGAGTCAACTTAATTGAGTAATCAATAAGAGTATGTCCACGAGCAATAGCATCCAGCTTCTTGAACATTGCGGTCATAGGCGCAACACCATTAAGCATAAAGAATGTTGATCGCACATTTGACATCAATCCTTCATTCAAAGGATTGTTAATCATATTCTCGCTAAATCTTAGGTGAGCATCGCCCTTTAGAATGTCGATAATCTCACCAGCAATGCGTCCTTCTTCTGCACTCATGCGGATGCGATTGTCAGACATTACACCAAACAAGCTTTTCCAAACTGTACCCATCTCATGTTCCATCATGATCTTGGCAAAGTCAGGGAGTGTGGCAAAACCAGCAGAACCAAGATAGTTCAGCATAGCCAGATCTTTGAGGACGATAGCAGCCTTGTAGTTCAAGGCATCAGGGTTGCGAATAACTTGACCCTGCACACGATCATTAAGATGCCGAATATCACGCAAAGTTCTGTTGATGCGCAGCCGCCCAACACCAGCAGCAAGCAGATCATCCTCTACTTCATCAAGCAGATCATCAATGCCCTTACCAAACTTAGCTTGCATCTCATACATAGGCGCAACTTTTGCTGTGTATGCTTTCATAACAGCAACAGGATTAGTTTCTATAAAGTCCAGCACAAGCTCATTAGGAATATCAACGTCACGATGACGGAAGTGCTTTGAGCGTCCATAACCATAGAAAGCGTTACCCTCTGCGGTAACATCATCTAGGCCCAGGATTTTATCTATTGTTTCATCTGCTCGTTTACCGGCTGTATCAGGATCTGTACGCACCCTTTGATACTTGCCAGTCTTCTCATTAAGAACATACACATAAGGATTCTTCTGATACCACTCAGTCAAAATCCTGTGCAGATCTGCCCTGCGAGATTCAACCTCGCCCTTAAGCCAGTAGCGTGGGTGAAACTTCTCTGCAAAGTTACCAGTAGCAGGAAAGTCTTTCATCGCCTTAATCTGTAGATCAATGTCTTCCTTTTGATCCTTAAGACGACCAAGCATACGTTGATTGTGCGCAAGACGATCTTCGTCAGCCGCAGTTCTATTTAACTTTACTCTTAGATTGTCAACGACTGCCTGTCGTTTAGCAATGTCACCTTCAAGCAAAATAGACTTGTTTTTATAAAACGCTCTGTTGCCAATAAGGCCGGTCTGATTAAGACGCTTTTCCCAGTTTTCATAAAAATCATCAAGCAACTTCATTGCACGAGACTCGCCATCTGTTGATGCCGCTTCACCGCGCATACGTTTTTTATTAACCTCTGTAATATATTGCTGGAACGACATGTTTTGAGGTTGGTCTTTAGACTTTTGAAATACCTTTTCAGCAGCCTTACCAATCAAATTGTTGCTGGCATCGTAATCAAGAAATGTTTGCTTGCCTTTGCCAAACTCAGCACCATAGATATTCCGCAGCCCATCATAGACTTGCACCCACTCGCCATCACGCATAGCCGCCTTCTGATAAACAGATGGGCCAAGACGCAATCCACCACGGTGCATGTTAAGCAAAATGCCGCTATCACCAGCAATGCCAAGAATAATCTTTTTGGCGTTATCAGTAATCCCAGTGTCTTGCAGCACTCGCTTCATAGGTGTGCTTACAAACTTATAAAATATGCTGTCAGTCCACAAATTCTTTGGCAGCCCATAAGGATTGTCCATAGAATCAATAGCAGCTTGGTCAGCCTTACGCAGATCTGCTTCGCGCTGGAACATATTATACTCATTCTTACGCGCATTGAGTTCTGCTTGAACGTTGCTCGCAGACTCCTCTGCTTCGTCCAGAGCGGCCTTAGTCCTTGTCATGTCGTCTGGGGTAGTCGCACGATCAAATGCCGCTCTACGCTCATCTACGAGCCTTACAGCCTCGTCTGCTGTTTCTTGTAACTGTTGAATAACTCGTGGAGCGGTGCCAGTAACGGCATCAAGTTCATAGTTTTCTACCTGAGACAAGGGACGCTCAGTAGTCGGTGATGGAAGGTTCTTGTTCACATCAGGTTGCGCACGAAGAACAGCCGCATGTTCACCTAAAGACTTTTGTGTTGCCTCAAATGCAGCAGCGCGACGAGATGCAGGAATAGATATTGCACTGCCAAGTAAACCGCCAATAACAAAAGCAGAGCCGACATTAATCGCAACTTCTGTTTTTGTACCAACAGGATCAAAAGTTGCTCGACCAGCTTCTTGTAATGCAGTTAATCCAGCAACAGATCCACCTGTCCTTAAAAAAGAACGAGCCATACCCACGGTAGGCCCACCAAAAGGAAGTGCAACAAGATTGACAGGATCAGCAAGGCCAGCAAAAAAGTGCTGACCAAAAGTTGCTTTAGCCAGTACGTCGCGCCTTGCAAGGTTTTCATCAATAGCGCGTTTAAGATCAACCATATGCTCGGCGTTCTTAGCATCCATAAGATCATCACGGTATGCCTCGTAGCCATCAATGTTATCTAAGGGACGGTAGTTGATGTCCTCTAGGCCGTCATATTTAATCCTGTTGCTAATAGCTTCAATAATTGGATCGTAGGTATAGCCTACAGATGCTTCAACCACATCAAAAAATGTTGGATCATCCGCAGCAAGTTGCGTCTGCACACCAGAGTACAAGACATCATTATGGGCAAACGGATCTAAAACAATCTTCATGGATAAACATATCCTGTCTGTGCCATACCCATCTCAGCATAAACCTCTGACATGCGTATAGTTACCATTTCTGCAAAGGCATTGCCGTCTTTATCTTTTTTGTAAACAAAAGCAGGGGTCATCTGACCAGTGCGTTCATTAACTTTGTACATTTGATACACAGTATCAACACTCTCTTCCCCACCGACAGGAGCCAAAGGCTGTGGAACTAGGTAGGCTCTTATACCCATACCTTCACCAAGAGGAACTGACTCAGATGGCTCCATTTCTCCAGCCATAATAGCTTCCATCTCGTCAAAACGACGCTCCTCAGGTGACTTGTAACCCTCAGGAAATGGACGCCCACCAACAATCATACTTTCGCGTAAACGATCATCATCAATGCTCATTCCAAAATAATAATCATTACGCGGATCATCTTCTGCACCGCTCAACTGAACCTTTCTCTGAATAAGACTATTTAACGCGGCAATAGCTTGTGGTGTTTTTTCATGAAAGGTTTTTGAAAACGCAAACTTAGATCTATTTATAGAGCCAAAAACAGGATCAATAATAATGCCACTTGTTTCAGCATAATGTTGATCGATGTAACGCTTCACCATATTTGTAACGCCATCTCCGTCATTGTTTGACAGTATGGCCCACTTAACAAGTGGCTCAATTTCATTAGCAATGTTTGGGTTTGGTATATCCCTAGTAAAACCAAAGGTTTCCGTGACAGAGTATTCTGATGTTAAATCGTTTAATGTTGCACTATCACCAAACAAGCTACGCATTTTATCATTAAATTTCTTTTGATTATCTGCATTATCATCAGGCCATGATGCGCGTAAGGTAGCAAGAGTAGTTGGAAAATCACCAATGCCTTCAAACCCAGCAATAGTAAGCGCACCCTCAATCAAACCAATTTCACTTACACTTAAATGGTCTCTCCAAAGATTTATAGGTGGGCCAAAAGCACTGGGTTTCTGACTAAACTGAGCATAATACTGGGCAAATTGAACAAGTTTATCCGTCTGAGTATCAAAGCTGCCATTAATAGCACCCTTAACACCACTGATAACGTAATTTGGCAACGCTCCATTAAATTGCACCATTAACTTTGTTCCCCACTCTGCGCGAGTTTCAAAGCCTTCTTGAAAATACCAATCAGTAGATGTCCCCGGTGGGCGTACAAGATCATCTGCTAATTTTTTTGTTTTTACACTTTTATTATCTGCCATACTGTTACTCATGGCATCAACATGATCTAAATTAGCTTGTTGCTCTCTTGTTATTGCTTCATTAGATGCACGAGACTTTGCATCTGCTGCAATTCCATTTAGCTTTTCTTGCACATTAAAACCGCGAGACAACTCAATAAAGTTATCTGCTAGCACAAGCATGTCGCCTTCTGGCTTATTAGCATCCTTGCCATTGCTCATAACATAGTTTGAAAATACGACTAGTTCATTAGAATCTGCTGCCGTTCTGTTGGCTTTGTTTCTAATCTGATCCAGCATAAAGTCACGCACATAGGCAATATTGCCATTTACTGCGTTTATTGCACCTTCATCTTCTACACCCTTTATTGACGCAATCGCACCTTGTGAGTATTCATTGAAAATTTTACCAGCAGTAACAAAGTCATCATTACCAAGGGCATCAGTAATCTTAGTAACAGCGTCCTTACGCTTTGGCATAAGATCAAATCTGTTTTCAATCTTAGCATTTTGTTGAGCTTCTGCCTCCGCTGCATCTGCATCACTTTTCTGCGCACGAGCGATAGTAGCTTCATTAGACTTCAAAGCGCCAAACTGTCTTAAATCCTGTACGATTGTGTCACGATTATCATTAAATGTTGGCGACATAAGAATTTCAGATACATCTGTCTGAAGTTTCTCTGGCAAACTTTGAAGGTCTGCACCGCCAGATGTAACAACACGCAGCACGTTATTAACGGTTGCATAGTCCATGTCGCTGGACAGTTCGATCTTGTTAATAATTCGATTGCCAACAGCAATGTCAGATGCGCGATCAAAGTTATCTCTAGCTGTTTCTACTTGAGCCGGTGTAATTAGATCTGGGAACAGCTTTTGAGCCTTTTCAAACTCCATTATAGCAATGTCGCGTAGTATCTCAGCATCTTCTGCTGCCGGAGATCCCGGTGCATAAGTAGGCAGTGAGATCATGTCTGTATAATCTGAAACTTGTTGGTCAATATATACAGCCGCGTCTGATGCTAAAGAGCGTCTTTCAATTCTATTTCTGTTTTGCTGTAGGCTAAGTTTATTAGAAGACAGAAGGGCTGCACCAAAGTTCTTAAAAGCTGTAGCAAATTTTGGCGAAGCATTAGCTGCTGTTTCTTCAATAAACTCACTAAACTGGCTGTCAAATTTAGCAACCCCATCAGGATCAAACTCAAACTCAACAGCAAGTTCAGCAGCTTTTGTTTTAAAGTCTTGTTCAGTCTGGCTTACATATCGCCTTTCAATAAGTTCTTCATACGAGTCAGCAGCAGCGCGTCCGAGATCAACAGGGACAGTAAGCGCTTCAATCCTGCCAGTCTTAGGATCAATAGCACGAAGATCAGCGGTTTCTGCCAACTCTTGCCCACGATCACGAGCTTGTTTTTTTAGTTCATCAAATGATGTTTCGATCATTGCGTTAGCAAGACCGCCAACACTACGAGCAACCTCAGCAGCGCCAGTGTTAGCGCGTACTACACCAATGCTTTGCGGAAGAAACTGACGCCTTTGTTTAATTACAGCCATTATGTCTCATCCGTTTTGTAAACATGATACCGATACAGGCCAGTAGTGATTGCGCTGCCAGCATTAAAGTAGGACTCAACAATAGCATTGCGTCCTCGCTCACCCTCCATAGCAGCCATACGCCTAGTCTGTGAGGCTTCAATCAAAGCACCAGACTCAAGAGCCTCTGCATCTTGATAAGCAATCTCCTTCTGTCTGTCCATGAATGCCTTCATAGATCTATCGCCGGGATCTCTGCCAATAAATGCAGCAAAGGCACGGTTCGATGCTTGGGCAGAATCAAAGTCACGCAAGCGAAGATTGGCTTTTTCCGCAGCCTCAACCTTTTGCATCTTGGCCTTAAAATCAAGTTGCTTTCTATTAAACTCAGCCTCAGACCTTTTAGCCCTTCCAGATTGAATAGACGAAAAAATACTAAGAGTAGTTCCTATAGTTTGTATTGCCATAAATGGTAAGGCCATTAGAACGATACCTCCGCAACAATGCCATTCACTTGCAGTGACACTGGCGCAGTTTGTGTAATCTTAACTGTTGGATCTTTACTATATCCAAGCAAACGAAACTCTTTCTTGCCAGTAACAGGCACACGCGCCTGACTAAAGTCATCAGTGACAGTGCGAATGACAAGCCTCTTCTCATTCACTGATACAGACAAAGTATTTAGCAAATCAACCACAACCCTGTTTACAGAGCGAGGCTCACCTGTAAGTGGGCCACCACCAATCTGTGCATCGATGGGCAGAGTCTCAGCCTCGACATTAAAGCCAAAGCCAATCTCTGCTGCTGTTATTTCTTGCACAGCAGACACATCTACATTGCCACTAGCTACTGTAAACTCACCCAAGTAATCATTGCCGCTAACAACCTTAACCTTTGCGCCATTTGCAAAGTGACTAGAGACATCGAACACACCGGCAGAGCCGGTAAAGTCATTAGAGAAGTCCATGTTCAGTGAAGAATCAAACTCCATTAGAACATGCTTAGATGTGCCAGCGCCTGTGTCATAGGTGCCAATGCAGAACACACGATCATCTACTGTGCATACAGAGTGGAACTTGCCTGTTGTAGTCCACTGTGTCCACCCAGCGCGTTGCTCTGCCCTGTTAGATGTAAACACAGCAAGTGTACCATCATTGTTTAGAACAAACGCATAAGACTCTGGACGGTTAATTGCGCCACGCAGAATAGACATTTGCACCGGACCAGTAATCAAATGCGGTGACAGTACAGAGATGCCAGTAGATACATACGCTGCTTCTGAGTCAGAATAGATATACTCCCTGACAACAGAGCCAGTCTTCTGCACATAGATCGTAGCACCGTCAAACGAGTCAGGGCGTACAAAGTTTGCACCGTAAGATGTTTGTCTGCGCACCTGTGCATTAGTTGGTGTAATCGGCTTTTCAGTAAATGACGGCACATACATTTCTGATGTGCTGGTAAAGATCTGCAAGTCACGATTAGACACCAGATGGCGTATAGTGTTGATCTCACCAATAGAAGCAGTCAGGTCAAGCGCGTCATCATCTTCTGCATCGCCAACATCAAAGTTAAAGTAATCAGCAGACTTGCTTGCCCATATACCGTCAGGCTGGGCTATTGTGCCGCCCAAACATAGCCTGTT
>Ga0213867_1000137_pt1 | contig 33860 bp, 28 predicted proteins | sample PICome_12_FD_160120 | JGI IMG/M metagenome (GOLD analysis project Ga0213867, IMG submission 160120) | Coastal seawater microbial communities near Pivers Island, North Carolina, United States - PICO540 | ecosystem: Environmental > Aquatic > Marine > Coastal | place: USA: North Carolina... | reverse complement strand
TTCAAACAGAGGCGTCAATTGATGAATAACTATGATTTATTTTTGGCAGATGATCGCATACTTCCAATGCTTAAGGCGGCACTTGGTGGAAAATTTATTGACAGGAAGAAATTCCCTGTCCCTATAAAACTGTCCAGAACACACAGCAAAAGCGAGGCGCTTCCAATTGCCATCAAAAAGTGCATTAGTTCTACTTACATGTACCAACCTAAAGGTACAAATTTAACGATTCGAGCGGGAAACACTAGTATGAAACAGAATGAATTGGTGGAGAACTTCTTAGCAATAATTGATGGTGCCGTCAAGCGTCTGCCAGGCAAATGGAACAATATTCTAAATATCGCGATCAAAACCACTAACAGTGTTTCACTTCCTTTTTATATGAGAAGAGCTGATGAATTAGCTGAATTAGTAGGTCTTGTGAAAGAAGTTGATGGAGAAACCTCTAAGAAACGGAAAAATAGTAAGAACGATGATGAAAGTATGAACACGAAAAGTAGCAAGAGTCCTTTGTTACGAGCATTGAAGAAGTCCAAGAAAGGTGATGAAAAGGAGACCACACAGCAGAACGTTGTCGTTAAAAGTAAAGCCAAGACGAAATCCACTACAGAAAATGATGCCGAAGCGCCGACTCAAGATACTACCACACTGAAAAAGGGGTCTAGCAAGAAGCTTTCCACTAGCGACTCCGCAACTAAGGTTGACTGCAACCCTGAAAAGATGTCAGCAGTGAAGAAGAACTCCAGCAAGTTTAAGGATGTGAAGGATTCAACACTTAAATCCGATAAGAAGGCAGGGGTGAAAAAGAGTATCACCAAGGAAAGTTCAAATGATAACTCTGGAGAAGGTACTATGACCTTGTCTGATAGGAAATCAACAAGGAAAGATAGGAAGAAGGCTTCGAGTGGGAATGAATCATCAAAAGTGCAAGAAAAGATGGTAAAGAAACGAAAAGATGACATTGAGGAAGTCCTTTCGGAACCAAAAAACAAGGGACTGACACCTGAATTGTCTACGAGTAAGAAGAAGAAGAAGAAAAGCATTGAAGAAGTAGAGGAGAAAAAGGAGCAGAGTGATTTTATTTCATCTAAAAAATTTAAGGGTGCGATGGCGAATTACATTTTCCAAGCAGGTCCAAAAGGAACTGGATATTACAAAGATCAAATCCCAGTACCTGACAAGGCTGCACTTGAAGCATTGGCAAGATTGAATCAACAAAAGAGTCGGTCAACTCCTAAGTCTGGGAAAAAGGGCCGAAGGAATAAAAGGCGATAGAGTCTATTGGAGACTTATCGCTCATTTTTCAAATTTATACTTTGTGAAAATCTATCCTCTTAACAGTTATAATTAGATGGGCAATGTGGAACTTTTTTCGTTATACTTTAGTATAGACACAGCAATTATTCTTCTTTCAATCACATTCATATGTAAGAGTATTGCTTTGATTTAATATTGCTGTCGGATTGACTACTATGCAATGAAAGTTTATTATTGCTCTACAACTCCATCATTTTTCATTAGTTACCAACAAGTTTAAGGTAGTTTCATGATATTCATTGTGAAATGTGTACTTCAAAACGAGTTCTATATTATGCATCATGCGAAATAAATAACTGTGTTGAGAGAAGCTGTTGGAGAGTACCAGAGTACGTAGTACGGTTCCTCAGTACGGGCAATGAAAAGATTTTAGCCTTATAGCTGATAGCGGTAAAGTACGATATTCATTTTCACCATTCACCACAAACAAAAACCTAAAAATATCAACCAACCATGGTACAATTCCCCAGCGAACGGGCAGTTCCGACGCCCATTTTCCACCACGATTTATTCAATACTGATACCCCTTGCTATGTAATAGATCAGACTAGAAATATCTGTACGGCAACTCGCCAGCAGCCGCCCCCATTCAAAAAGCTTCGAAATAATCTCGTATCCTTTGGCTGTGTCACGGATCGACAATTACAAGACCTCCTTCGCGGGTCTTCCAGTCTCACGACTGTTGGAGATATCGTGGTTCGTACAAGTGCTGTACCCTGCGGTGGATCGTACGGGTTGCTCGTGAGTGCTGTCAATGGACGCACTACGGAGGTGTTACTGAATGCCAAATTTAGATGGGGGAATAATATTGTCCAATCATCGTCTCTGTCCACTGTTGACAACAACAGTGTTAGTATTGGAAAAAGTAGCAGTATAATTATTTCCCTCCATGCAACTGTTAATGAAGATGGTGGGGTTATTGAACTAAATGTTCTCGACGACATGGGATGTGTGACAATGTTATCGTTCTTCCGTGATAGCAATGGTATTTGGAACGTAAATACTGACGAGGTGCGCTGTAACGAACTTCCAGTGCTGAGGCATAACGGAGAACGACTCAATACATCTAACTGTACTTGGCTATCAAACAATGTGGTTGTTATTGGAACGTATATGAGTTCCGAGTTGTACTGCTGCAACGTACTAAGCGGTGAATGCGTGGACTGGGATGGTAAGTATGACACCGTTTCACAAAGTTTATTGCGGAGGGTTAGTGGAGTGTTTACTCCCTCTCGCTCTCGTGTACCAGACATGGCTCCTTGTGCTGCATTATGTCACTTACAAGCAGTAAGTGGTTGTAAAACTTCAGCAGCTGGTTGTTGGTTGTTTTCAGTACACACGGATGGAAGCATGCGGATGTGGAAGTGCTACGCGGCAACATCTACGCTCAATTACGATGAGGTTCATGAGTTACCTGAAGAGGCTGTTTTTCAAGAAGACTATTCATCTTCTACAAGTAATGCTGTTCAAATATGTGTGAGGAGATATTTAGAGGGTGAAGGTTTTGTTTTGGGAATAGGCATACAAACTAAGCTTGTCGATGAAATTAATGGCGGACGATTATTTTGGACTGCTGTTGTCTATGGGCCTTTGTCATTAGGTAAGAGTGCAAAAGTCGATCATATTTTACTTTCATTTGCGTAAGGGTGCAGGAACCTTTCAATTTCTTTCACTCTCGACCTCAACGTCTTGCTTAATCGACTTAAGGACCTGGTTTCAAAGACGATGTTCGTCTCGAAGAATTGAATTCTCTTAGTAATCGTTCGGATCTTGAAACGCTTCATTCGCTTAGCTTTGCTGATATTCAACGTATATCTTTGCACTATCTATATTCGACAACATTTTCGACAACTGTAATCTATACGTTTGAACCTAGCCAACTTAGTATTCTTCGTAAAGATCCAGTCTGCATCGATCTTGTCCCGCTCGGTGGTTTTACAAATAGCAATGAATATGAATTTGAAAATGATGTCTGTGTGATTACCAATATCAAAGGTGATGTGATGACTGACTTAAAACTAATAGACAAAATTATGATTCGAAGATTATTTCGTCCAACCAACGCCTTTCCGCCATCTTCCACGAATGTCATTCGAGCGTTGAATCGTTTTGCGAAGTCCTTTACTCAACAACATATTTCGATTGATCTAGATGGGAGTTCCATAGCGGCAATTGTTCTCAAAGTAATTCGCCAATATTATAACCAATCTCGCAACATGCACTTGAGTAAGAAGACTTCGAACACGTCAACAAAGTATCACAAAAATGCTGATGTTTACAAAAAATTTGCGAAATCCTCCGAAGACGACCAACTTAAAGAGGATTCGACTCTCTCCAACTATTATTCTCACTGGAAAAAGCTTTTCCAAATTGTAGCTGAAGAGGAGATTTGGATGCGCAAGTCATTGCAATTGTCGTTCGTTGGATCAAATGCCTTTGTTTTGCAAGTTATAACAGCATCTTCTGTAAACTTGAAGTCCCTTCGGTATAAAGAGTCTCCTGATTTCCTAATCTTAGAGTTGATGCAATCTATGAGTAGTCGGAGTTATATTTCAAGAGTTCGAAGTCAACTTGAAATGCTTGTTCAATCTGCTGGAATCGTATTCGATGATAAGCGAGATGCATTGTTTGAAGAAGTAAAGAATATAAAAAATTCGTTTAACGTTCCCTATTCGTGGTCTGGGAATGGCGAGGTGATATTCAATGAAGTCAAAGCATTTCTGGCGAACTTGCCTAGAGAAGATCTATCTCGTTGGTTACTTTCACCATTAATGGCATCAAATGAAGGTCAGGATTGTTCTACGACATTGATCAAAGATAGAGAGAGTGTTGGATACGGCCCTGTTACAATTTGTGGATTGAGAGTATATCTGGGAGTCGCTATGGAGAGGGGTTTTGCGCGCTGCGTAATTGGATCACTTTTAAAGGATGACTCCCTTATTCAAAATAGCATTAAGTTGTTATTTCAAGTAATGGCGCTCCAGTGGATAGTAGCAAATGCGTCAGCTTGCGATATGAAAGAAGCACTAGCGGTTTGCTTGAGGACGGGAAATACACTTTCGAGGAATATCCATGAGACAGTGTCCTTGTTTTTGTCAGACGGACTTTCTACTAAGGCTTCCAATTACTTGAAACCTTCTTTGGCTCTTCGTCTTTTAGCTCCTATATCATCATTTTCAACTCCTTTTATTGATGATAATAAGTTTTTCGAAGATGCTAAGAAAAGACTTGCGCATTGTATTGTTGAGGAGGTTAGAAGTTGTCGATCGGAAATGATTCACCAGAAGCAATTAATGTACGCCGCTGATTTGTACTTTGGATCATTAAGCTCAAAATTACAAAACGGGACTGTTTCAGAGGTCCATAAAGTTGTGAAATTGCTCGTTGAGAGGGGCAATAAAGATTCCAAGTTAGCACCAGCTGAGCTTGCTGAATCACTAAAATTCATTTATCCAGAAATTGATAGAGAAACATGTCAGAGTATTTCTGAAATATCTTGTGTACTTAGAATTTTATCTCGATTAGTGGTTGCTGGTCAATGTACTCAGAGCTTACAAGAAGTTGACAATGTTTTGATAAAGCATGACCTTCCTGGCTTGTCCATTTTCGTTAATCAATCGATATTGCTCTGTCATGGATTGAAATCTATATCAATGTTCAATAATTGCGGAATGGTTGGTCTTTTTTGTGTAAAGAAGGTTTTATCCATTCTTGCAGACTTTTTTCCAGAAGATATTATGAGGTAAGTAGCACTTATACCTCCAAAATGACTATTGGCTAAGTATTTTTCTTCACCGATTCTGATAGAGATATGGATGAAACATCAGTTCTATACCATGCAGCACTTGAGTTTTCGCTTGATGCTTTAGAATGGGATGACGCATTCGACGCATGCACTCGACAACCGATTATTGAAACCAAAGTCTTGGATTTTAACCGCTTGGTAGTAAGTATGGTTTCTCATGGTCACCTTGACAAATTGCTATCTTTACGGCTTGACGCGGATGTCTCAACAGATTGGTATGCGCATGCTGTAAAAACTCTTCGCGAAAGATGCAATTCTGATGATAATACCGTTGATTGGGTTGGCTGTTTATTCTCATTGCAGGCCAGCCGTGATGACTGGAGAGGAGCTTCTGAAGTGATATTGAATTTCTCAAGAAAATGCCCATTATCGTATATTGCTGGCCGCTTTGCGATGCAAAATATTCCAGAATGTTCGAGTCGTTTAATTTTCGTTGGAGAATATGAAGCAACTCGCGTTAAGAGATGTCGCGCGGATTGCCTTTTTTCGGAAGAAGATGTTAGGATTCGATCTATTGCATATAGTTGCGAGGGGCTTCTCGAGAAAGAAGACGTTATTGAACCTATTAGCTCTGCATGCAAAGTGACGATTCAAAGTTTGACCTCACATGGTTACATTTTACAAGCTCTGTGTTTAGCGGATGCGTCATTGAAAGGCGAAATTTCTTCGCAAGCAGTTTCAGAAATACTTTGTGAGAACTTGGTCCCCATTGCAACTGGAATAAGGAAAGGAAATCTTCCTTTACTTCAATTTATGGTTGGGAACCCAGAGCGGGATTCTGATTGCGAATCCCTGGCGATGTTACTTTTGGAAAGGTACACAACAGCATTAGCTAATAGCTCAAATTTCTTGTCGATCAATGTTGCTGAAGCTATCCTTAGAGATAGTGGTAGCGATAATTTGCCTTCTTGGCTCACTGATCTTTTGGAAGGGACATCTCCCAATGCAGGTTTGTTTGCTAGTCATATGTCTAGCTCAAAATCTAACCCACATGCTTTATTGAAGCTGTACACACGAGTTGGTCTTCTCGTTAATGCATGCAAACTGGTGACAAAAATTCTTGGGGATACTGCGAGTACTGAAAAACTAATATGTACTCCTCCTGAAAAGGGTGGTATTTGCTATGTTCCGATCGACGATATTGACCTATTGTGGAATATCTGTGATGTTGCTTTGAAAATGGAAACTAGCAAAAGGACAAAGTCGTTAAACTTTGCTAGAGAAGAAATGGGAGAAGCGATCACTAAGCACCTTCGCTCTATGGGCACAAAAGATAGCGCAGTTCTCAGCGCAAGGGCGATTGCACAAGGTTAAACAAGATTCAGTAAATTGGTTGTATTCATTGTCCTTTTTAACCAAGTCGAATCAATATAAACATTTTAATACATATCTCCTTGCCAGTCCAGCTCAACACTACGATCTTGTATACAAAAGTGGGTAGCAATCCAAATCATTGATTATAATCGTTCAGCCATGATAATTTTTGATAACCACAATCCTTTAGTATTTTAATGTCGCGATTTTCGTTTGCATGGCTATAAGTTTACACTAAATATTCGAAGATCTCTTGGTGAATGAAAAGCGTAAAAATTGTGCCCAAGTCAAGAGAGGTGGCTCTCAGGAGACTTATTTCTATCTTCATCTGAAACTATTTTACATATAAGTTTCGATCATTATTTCATTTTTCTTTGTCTTTTATGCAAAATCTCTTAGTTGCGATATCGTTTTTAACCCCTTCATTGAATATTAAAAATTGTCTTCTCCTCTAACATTTGTTAAGAGGGTGATTTATTTCTTTATTCTTCAGAAATGATCAGATATCAAATATAATATCTGGAAACCGAAAGCTTTGCGAATAAATGGTAACGAAATCGTCTTTTCTTGATAAGCAGAGGGGATACAATAACGAGTTGACCTCGACTTATTGTGAAATGCATCTTTTCATCGAAAACTGACCTTATCGCTAATATTTTTTCGTTGACTCTTCTTAAAACATTTGGCATCACAATTCCCAACAAAAAGCCAACCAATACAAATTGAATGAAATGGCAAATCCAAAAATTTCTTTAGAGAAATTGGGTTCTTTACTGCTCTATCCTTTTTATTTTCATGAACTGAAGCTGAACTCCAGTACGATCCAACACCATGTTCCGTTGCAATCAACTTCATGTTTTGAACGGCCATTGATACAGCGCAAATGTCTTCAACTTCTGGACATTTGGAGCTATCTGTTCGATGTACGCAAATAGCAATAATATGTGAAGCTGCTTCTGCATTCTTTAACTTTTTGTCAAACTTTTTTTGAGAAAACTTTCCAAGCTTTGTGGAAGTATTCCTATAATCATTCGCAAGAAATTCACCTAGTTCTTTTCGTGATTTTGCCGAAGCGAAAACTACAAAATACCAAGGTTCTTGTAAATGATGTGTTGGTGCCCATCTTGCACCTTCAAGCATGGCGTCGATAATTGCTTGTGAAACAGGTTCTGATGTGTATTGTTTAGGAAAAACACTGCGCCGCCGTTGGATTAGTTCTAGTATATTTGATTCGTTCTTTTCTCTCTTCTTTTCGTTGACTAAACTGTAAATGATATACGCAGATATAGATCCCATGCACATTAGAACCGAAAGCGCTGCTATCGAACTCCCATTGAATTTATTATTCATGATTTGACCATGTACTACTTTCACGAAAAACAAAATAAATTAAAGAATGAAGAACTATAAAAAGAAAAAAAGAAACAACGAAAACAGGCTCAGAAGGAAATCCGATTGATATAACTCATATCCTCTTGTAAAACAGGAGCAGGTAGAAAGTGTTTCCGTGGAGTTCGTTTCAAACAAACTAACTCCAGTTTACACTGACCAGGAATATCTAGGTAGAGCATAATGCCATTTTGGCATACTTTTTAATAAATCTGATATTTTATCAGACCATGCAATAAAATAGATTTCCCCATATCAACGATCGCAAGAAGAAAGACAGTAGAAACTCATTCCAAGTCCACAACATTTCCAGTTCATACGGCACTTCCTAAACAAGGAAATCGTCATTGCCCGTGTTATCATAACATCATAATGTTGAAAAGTACGTCTCACAAACGTTTAAAGGCAGATGTATATCGCCTTATCGACCATTCTTTAGATAGTCCGAACCCAGTGCTATTTGGCATCATCGACGTACTTTTCATCATAAAAAAGATATGTTTGTATACGTACCTTTAGTCCCACCTCGATTGAATCCGACCAAAGACAGGCAGCTACCAGCAAGTAATGGAGTCAAAAATTTTGGTGCAATCAAAGTCAGAACCGGGGCAGGAGAAGCTTGTAAAAATTTGGTGTGTAAAAAGTAAGTGAATGGTTGAGAAGTTGAAACAGTGAAAGTTCGGTTGAAAATCTAGATTTTTGTTTATTTACATGTTAGCAAGCTCTTGGTGCAGACGACAGACGAGTCCAAATATCAACTTTGTTCGCTTAGTGGGAAACAAAGAAGAAAAACCAGAATATTTCGATGACAGGATTTTTGTAATAAATATTTTTGTTATATTTATTTACGGGGCTGTGGCAAATGCACTTTTGAGCTAGAATTTTAACAATATCTAATCGCTTTGATGCTCTTTTGTATCTGCCTCTTTTGATTCTATAGGCATCTTTTTTGCCTCTGTTTTATTGGTCTCGCTGAAGTTTTCCTTTCTTACCTTGGACGAATTTTCGAAGGCATCAGGTGTTTCTCTTTGTCGAGGAATAGCTCTCTTGACTGCCCCTGAATTAAGGGGATAAGGCAGTGGAGGTGCAAATGATGGTGACATTTGGGGAGGGTAACGGCCATATGGCATTTGTGGAGGAGAAGCATATGGGTAATCAGTATACGGATATTCGTTATAATGACCGTAATTAGGGTAGGTTGCTGGGTGAAAATGACGCGGTAGTTGACTTGCGATTGGTCCTGAAAAGAGAGAAGAAAGCAATAGAAATAAAATAAACATGGAGATGAGAAAGATCTGCGAACCGAAACTCCGCAAATTGACTTACTTGGTGCTTCCCATCCACCAGTTCGAGGGAAAAAGGTAGCAGCAGATGGATCCATTTGGGCGGCTGATGCATGAGATGTAGATGATACAGAAAATGGAGATGACGATCGTTGGGGATCACCAATTCGTAAATTTCTAAAATAGCGTGAGAGAGGATTTTGCTGCGTTGGTGAGTGAATAGTTGTTGGAAAATGCTCAATTTCCCCCGGATACTGGTGGCTCACTTCCTCCTGATGCTGTTGCGCAGAAACATGGTTTGCCACATTTTCAGTTGGAGGCATCTCCTTGGGCGATTCACTAGAATCTGTCACTGCGGGAAGTAAGGTAGACTCTCTGTCCTTTTCTTCTGACTTAGGAATTTCTGCTCCTTCATTGGCATCTCCACCTTCGTGATGGATCGTCTCGGGGGGTTGCTGTTGATATAAGTCCATTGAATGCCCATAATGGTGAGCCTGGTACATTCCGTCCTGTCGACCCCGAAGATGCGTTGAAGGGAATGTGTATGGTGAATAATCAGCTCGACCATTTGGAGGTGAATACATAGAAGAATAGTGATGAAGATGGTCAGGATATCCCATTTGCCATCCAAGACTCGAGGGATTTGAACCCTCAATTATACCTCCATGTCCATATGGAAAATGGCTTCGTCCGACAGTATAGGGGTGTTGATGGTGATAGGGTATGTATTGCGACCCATGCATTCCTTCCATGACCGCGGAGCCCCTGTGAAGGTTCTGCTGACGATTATTTTGCTTTGTGTGTCGCTTCCGACGATCCACCCCTCGTTGTCTGACTGACCCTAATGTGTGGTCGCGATCTGTCGAGAACGAAGTACCAGTACCATACTTCTCTGACGACAAGTGTTGAGCAGATGTATTGACCTGAGCTTTGATATGATCCGTTTTTCTATCACATAAGTTGGCCGTCGAAAGGCTGAAGTCCATAGAAGAGTAGTCGACGGAGCGATTGATGTAAGTGGGTGGAGGCGGAGTACTTGCTACGTCGTCAGGATATTCAGAAATTTTCCCCCATTTACTTACAGCGATCCTCAAGTATGATCCAAGGTACAGCTCTACTGAACAGTTTCTGATCACTATAGCTGGTAGCTTCGACTTATCGTTGCCTGATCGTTTATCCAATATATTTCGTAATAGCGTTATTTGGTCGTCTCTCGCTCGCAAAGAAATCACACCCGTCTCGTCACCAACCTCGACTTCAGCCAGTCTCACACGAGATTGATCTACCCGCTGTTTATCAACTACAATATCGATCTTTCCCAAACACCTAATTTTAAAGAAAAGTTCAACAGAATAAATTTCGCAGTTAGACCACCCAATGAGATGCACGTCCGCATTAAATGAGCGCGTAAAACACACGAAAATGTTTGCACTATAGTCATTGTCGTTAAACTCACACACATAAGTTATAACCCCCTCCAAGCTTTCTTTGATTGTTTCCGTGGTGATGATGCAGCGTTGCATCAGATGATGGCTCATTCGTTTGAGTATGATGTGTTTTAGCCGTACCACCCAATACTGAAGGGCTCTGCTTTTGCGTGTCCGGAATCAAATTCTTAACCTTCACGTAGATCGCCTTGCGAAGAGGTTCCGAAACAGAATCATTGCAAATCTCGAGACTTTCGTGGTCTTGCATGATACCGAGTTTAATTTTTAAGGATATTAAAGAATACTTTCTTTCCTCAAAAACGGAATGTTATTGTGAACCTTTTGATAACTGCAGGTCAAAAGCCACTTAAAACATTTTTATCCTCTCTCTCTATCAAACGGTATACGATGAATTACGATGTTTAGTTGAACGATGGTAATGAAGATGTATTACAATGATGGTGAAGCTGGAATATCGCGATCCATACTGTAGTCGCTCGCGACGCTTCCCATTTCTCTTTCTCTACTACTCTCTCTAGCTTGAGAGAAGAGAGTGCGGTGAAGTACGTAGGCAAGGCTTACGTACGCTCCTTTCTTCCCTAAAATACATGTACCTCGAGGTACATTGTGTACTTCGAGGTGCAGTACATGTGTATGATTACAATGATGGTGAGTTTAATCAAGATTGGCTTATTAGGATACTTGTAAAAGGTATTCCCAATATATGTATATGACTTTCTAAAGGTACACATACTTTTTGTTTCTGCGAAGAAAAACTGAAAGTCCTCACGTACGAGTAAAGTCCATAGTGTCCATGTTCCATATTCCATATATATTATGTCCTTGTCCTTATGTACGCGAGTACGAGCGCTCGTACGCTAACACATGCACTATGGACTGTGGACTCGTTTTCGATTGGACTACTAATAGCCTTCTCAAGTACCGGGTGTGGTAGATGTTCACGCGAGGCGAGAGCGAGAGGCGATAAATGTATGAGATCTTTAAAATCCTTCCGAAGCAGAGTCGCTCCTGGTTATAAAAAACGTGAAACGAATTGACTGTTTCATTTATTCCATCTCTCAACTCTCCATTTCATCGAAACTCATTAGATATAAGTTTTGTAAAGGGATAAATACTGAATACGATATTCTACTAGAGTTGCTGCAGTCACGATTTATACAAGGATATACGTGTTTCCATTTATTGATATAATATTGATATACCGGTATATTGATATTGATTATTACATAGTCACAGCACGGTCACACGCATATAGCAAAAGGAGCAGGAGGACACAGCGACCACAGAAGGACAAAAAATAACTACGAGTGTGCCCATCTGTGTTCCATCCGTTGTTTCAAGTTACAACAATCAATGGATGGAATTTTCTAGCTTCATAACTCTATACGTCTTTCACAATGATGCCCCAAGCCAATCCCGAAACGCGCAGTGCTATGCTCACGGCTAGCCAACAGCGCATCTCGCTTTTATCTACTGACATTGAGAAGATACGTAAATGTACAAGTGCGGCAAACACCTCTGCTGAAAACATTCGAATGACGGCGCGTGTGTTGGATAATCTAACTAGTCCTGCAACGGATCATTCGGCGAAGTTGCAGGCTGCCGCTCGTAATTTGTTGGAGGTTTACAAGAAGATAAATGATGCGAGAGATAAACTTGATACTGTGGACGAATGTAAACCGGCGATTGATGGGCTATATAAGAGGGCAGTAGAAATGCAAAACTCTGTCTTAGATCGAGAAACAAATAGAAAGTTGATGACTCAACAGGAAAAGAGTGGACATCATTTATTTGGTCATGGCGAGGAGGAGGAGGAGGAAGATGGAAGAGATGATTTGGCTGTGGCTTCTATGCTTGTTCATGGATCGACTGTTATTGATGAGGACATGTTGGACGATGCAAGGTTGAGAATGATCCAATTGAGAGGTGCCTTTCTATATTTTGAAGAAAGGAAAGATCGAATGCACAACTCTTCTGTCCGTATGGATGATATTCATAAATTGTACCAGAGAGGATTGAAAGGAATTTGCATTTTGATAAACATCAAATTAACGGAAGCTGGATCAAGCGTCTCACTCAAAAGCTCCTCGTCTTCGATTGGGAAAGAAACAGCAAAAGAAGCACGAACTCGTTTGACGACTGCATTGGCGAAACACAAATTGGAAGAAGTTATTGGAGATTATGAAACTCGTCTTCCATTCAACAAGTCGAATTTAGCTGAATTAAGGGCAAATTTTAAGTGCCTTGGAGACACTCAATTTAACCCAAACGTATCGACTTTAGGAGCATCTAGTCCCCCGAATGATAAAAACGTTAAAACTCGTTCGCTAACAAAAATTTTGAACGCAAACTTGAAAACGGGTTACATGCACCTAGATACTTACGCAAAGTCGAGAAAACTAGAAGCGTTCAAAGCTTTCGATAATTATATCACCGAGCTGGGTAAAGAGCGGAAGGAAGAACTTGTTGGAAACGTGAAAACAAGTGTTGCTGAGATGGAAGCGAGGGATGTAGTACGAGGCGTCGAACATGCAATCGTCATTCTAATTGGTGAAAAACAAATTTTTCAGTCCATCGTTGCACCAGAGGGTGTGCATGGCTATAAGGATGGAGATTTTTCTCAGAAGTATCGACTTGCTTTATCTTCATCATTTTCTCATATTGCTGGCTGTGTTGTGGAACGACTGATTCGCTATCTAGAAACCACATTCCATAAACAGTCTAAAGCAAGTGTTGGAAACATCGGTGCTTCAGCAGCTGCAGCTGCCGCTGGCCTGAGAATTCTCGATGGTGTTCGAATACTTGGACCCACGCTGTCAAAGTATTGCGATCTAACCGATAAAAAGAAGGGTATGAAGAAAACAGCCGAGTCAGAGGAGGCAGCACAATTATGCATCGAGTTACATAGAAATTGCGTGAAAGGTTGCCACAAAGCGCTTGAACACTTTGTTAAACAAATATCTGAGGATCCACCAACTGGTGCAAACTATCGCCCACCTGATGGTGGAGTTGCGCGAGTGAGTAAGCAAGTTGTCGAAGCTATTCGTTTAATATCGAGGTATTCTTCTGCATATAAAAGTGTAACGAAAAGACGGTAAGTCTCTAACTTCTCCTTCACGACAAGCTTTTGTATCCATTTTTCTCATTTACATTTAAGTGCTTTGCCGTGGGATCCACACACTGGCGAAGAGTCAGGAGATCTCGATGCATTTATGAAATATATAATTTCAAAATATTGCAAAAATATCGATGATAAAGCTGTGCAATATCGTAAAGAATCAGGTTTTATTTCTAAGGTATGTAGAGTTGTGGATACCCTTTGATATGAATTGTGCCATCTTACAACTTTCGGTCTTAGGGAAAAAGTCATTTGTTTGTAGTTTTGAATACATCTTTCATGCTCGAATCTTTAAGGCCAGTGAAGAAGTCGAGGTATTTGAGAATGGACAGCGAAGATGAAGACGACTATAAATTAACAAAATCCTGGTTTAAAGATAAGCTGGGGAAGAAATTAGAAAGTGAGAAAGAGGAATATCTTAATATTTGGGGCAACTTATGTATTCACTTGACACCGCTGGAGAAACTTAACAATGATAAAGATCTTTTCAAGGCACTAAAGATTCGTTTTGGTGGATTTAACGAGGATTTTTGCAAAATATATTTCTCTCATAACCAGCTGAGAATTCCTGACGATAATCTCCGAAGAAATTTTCTTACAAGCATTCGAGAAAGATTTCTGAACCAGTACTCTACGTTTTATGATCAGTACTCGAAAGTTCCTTTCTCTAAACGTAAAATGGGCGACTACTTAAAGTATCCCCCTACTAAAGTTGAGAGTATGGTCAACGGTCTATTTGTTGTATCCCTTACGGAGTAGTCAACACAAGAATTGACGAAGCGTTATGTGTTCACATTAAATTTTAAAATACAAACTTTCATAACTAACATATATTTCTGTTACTCTAATGAATCGCATTTATTGTCGCCTCCATTCCGGCGTACGTGTACGTTTCCGCATGTGCAGATAATAGTGTGGGCCGTCGTTTTCTATGTTACTTGTTACTCGTAAGTGATTGTGCAAAATTACGAACAGGAGCAACGTACAAACGAGGGCTTCGGGGCTCGTGGCTCGTCCCCGAGCGTGTGATTTACTTCAAAGATTTTTCTTACATTTTCTGATGATTTACGAAAGTATATCAATGAACAGCCAGGAATCAACGTAGATAAAAGCGTTCAGAGACAAAGATGCGCTGGAAATATATCACCAAACTATGGCATGTACGTGCGCATATTCGAGCGTTTTTGGCTTTCGAAAAGAAACGTGGGTGGAACGTCTCAAGAAAGAAAAATAGTACACATAACGATATCCATATAGTAGAGAAACTGTCAACATAAATCACAAAGGTAACTATTTTTGAAACTATTCAAAAATAATACTTATTGTCCCGGGATTACTTTTAAATTACGTGGTGTTAGACATTCCTGTTAAATGAAATATTTAGATTTTGTCGGAAACTGATTCTGCCCGTTTCGCACATGTTTGCTGAAGACGCGTCATACACACCATAAACTCTCATACTATTCAAATGCGATAGGCTTGTATCAAACCTTGTTCGTTATGTCATCATCTACCAATACTGCCGATCGTCGTCGTCCTTCGAAACTTAAAAAGCCGAAGAAAACCGATAAGGCTCCGAGTTCTCAAAAAGAGATTCATTTGCAGTCCTATTCGGCGCAAAGTGACAAAGAGAAAACTTTGGTACCGAGCAAAAATGTACCCGACGCGTTCATGAGAAAATCCACCATTCCAAAGAAAAGAAAAGCTATCTGTGAAGGACATAAGTTAGTTGGCTCAAAAGGAAATCCACAAACAAAGTTTTTGGCAATGATGACAAAAAAGCGAAACTTTGAGCAGAGGGTTTTGTATGTTATGATTTTCGCAGAAAAACCTGTTACAATGAGTTATCTAGTGAAAGCAACTAACGCATCAGAAAGCCAACTCAGTTTTCTGATGCTCTCTCTAATTGATAAGGCTTTCGTAATGAAACGAAATTATGGTTATAATGGGAGCAAAAGCATGTACTGGACGAATTATGGGTCTCCAAGTTTATTCAAAGCAGCAGCATTGGGAGCGCCAACCATCGAAGAAGTTAACAAAGCAATTCTAGACGAAAACTTGGCAAAAGATAGACTCAACCAATTACATATGGCTACTGAATTGTTATTATCACAACCAAAAAATTGCCAACTCGACTCTTTATTAAATGAATATTTTGGAGAAGTGAATTGTTCAAAACAGGCAATTGCGTCGATCCAATCCCACAAGTTAAAATTAGTTGACGATCTCCGTAAAAAAAGCGGTAAATCTGTCGAACAGATCCAACATGAACTTTGTCCTCAGAAGATGAAAAAGAGAATTAAAATGTCAATGCAAGAATGGAAATGTCGCAAATCTATATGCATGGATTTGGTTGAAAAGATCTCAGATGCTATGGAAAAAAGTATACCAGCTGTCATAGCATTATTGAATATCGAAACAGATAACCGTTAGCTAAACCTCAACATCATGTCGACGAAATTAATGCTCAAGCTCTTTCCATAAATTTGCATTATAACAGAGCGTAATTACCCTTATCAAAACATATTTCAGCTTTATTTTCAACCCGAATCGTCTCTCTACGTTCAGTTCAGATATCAGGTTTCATCGATGCTTCACAAATGCTTGCGTCCGCTTTTGGGAAGCAACTAAAAAGTGCATTTACACTCATCCTTAAACTTTAATTTAATTATTTTAAAATCATTGAACTTTAATCACCTGATAATAGACGTATTGAGATGTAAAATCTCTGTGCGAAGACAAGGATAATCCAAGTAATTACTCCTATTACCAAGTTAAACATGCCCATTAAATTATTTTACAATCTATCAAAAATTATTTCTCACTCCTCATCGGTAATCGTTTGAGTATTCATAATAATCTTTGACATGTATTCCGGACTTTCCCCGAAGAAAAATTTGTCAGCAGAATTCAGAGCTGAAGCACTTTGCTTAATTCGTTCAAGTTCAACAGCTATAGGAGATTTGTTGAGAAGATTTGCAGCTTCAAGCAAACCTTCTGCCCGCAAAATTTCTGCGTCCTTTGACCCTTTAGCTTTCAAGACTTCAGCCTTCGCACCTGATTCCGCAAGGACTAGCGTCGCTTTCGATTTGGCTTCCGTGTTTATTTGCAATTGAATAGCCATAGCCTCCGCTTCAATTTTCATAGCCTTGGCTTTACCTCTTGCAGCGGTTTCCGCTTGCAACGCGGCTGCCGACGCGACTGCTCCAGATGAAAGTGAGGAAGTAAGAGAGGAATCGTCAGGATTCGCCGAAATAATATTGATGCTGCAGATCTCGACGCCATAAGAATTTGTGATTGCGTTTGCATGTAATACCGCTTCTGACATTCCTTCCGAATTGAACAGAGGATTTTCCAAATTCGCAGATGATGGAGTGACGGAGACGGAGGGTACAGAAGTTCCAGCATCTGAATAGAGTGGGGTTGCTTCTGCCGTTGCGAGCTTCCTTTGCGCAGCAGCTGCAATATGAAAAGTATCACTGTAATTAACACCTCCAATGAAACTTGCCAAAGACGCAATGGCTTGTTTCAGCACATCCTTTCTCAATTTGCTGATATCTGCTGATAACGAACCACCTCTTGTCGTCGACATTGTTTCTGAGGATAATCTCGCAGCAATCTTAACATCGCGGATACGCCAAACAACAGTGCTATTGACCGACATGATTATCTACAAACAAAGCAAAAGCCAATAGTAAAAAATTGAAGAAGCACGACAAATGATATATATATATATATCATATTTATGGTAATGCTTACATTGTCTGCTGACGCGGCACGAATCTTTTGTAGATCATCCGTTTGTATCTTCAAAGTGATAAACTTCTCAAAACGCCATTTTTGATGTGTGAGAAGGTGCGTCTCTCCTCCACCTAAAATCTTTTGATTACCGTTGTCTTGTGTAATTGCTGCATAACCTTCATCCACTGTGACAATAGTGAAGGGTCCAATCTCAATGACGTGATCGTCGAGATCGTAGGATCTATGAAAAACCATTGTTTCACTCTTCCATGAATGCAGGCCTGGTGGAAGCAAAACAGGCTGCCCCTTGTCAGTCGCATAGCCGATTCTCCCTTGGGAGATAGTTACGATAACGCGATTACCATGAATGATTTCTCTGTCAATTGTAGATACTGGTTTTTGAACCATTTTCGTGAATAAACCTCCTACGTTATGTACTCCAGGTTGCGCGAAGATGTAGTTGTTATCGTTGTCCGTGAAAAGTGCTACATGACCTGCTGGAACCACTACTTCAGTATTAAACATATTGTAAATACAGCAACCAACACATGGTACGCAGTAGTATCCAAACATAAAGCGTTTTGTAAAATTTTTAGAAAGAGATGAGTTGGCCCTGAAATCCTTCTCTTCGAACAAATCATCAAAGGCTGCTTTTCGGTATTTAGTTTCTAGTAAACCATAGTGATTTAAAACTGAGTAGCTAGGTGTATCTTCAGAATGGGCAACAAGTTCCCCCCTCTCGATTTTGTTTTGTACAGGTGCTGATATACTTGAATAAGATCCTCTCTGCTGTCGAGACGAACGAATGAACATTCATGAGTATCACTATCTTCATCTTACCCGATTAATTGCCTACCTCATCTACGACTTACATGCATCGCATCCAAAAGTAGCGCCTTTTCGTTGGGCATTTCCTCACCCATGATTACCAGCGATACTTTTATCTATAAACAAGATAATGTTCATAATTCCAACAACCGAAAGTGAGTAACAAATCATTGCTTATCCCAACTTCCATAGAGTTTGGTTATGAAAAAGAAAAATCCTGCAGTCTTCATTGAAATTGGATGATTGCAATGTCATTTACTGCGGATAAAAAACTTACTTTTGAATCTTTTCGTTTTCGTGTCGCTTGTCGGCGATGTTTTTGTGACTCGAATTCAAATAAAATGCGAATACCAGATGTCATCACTTTGAAGAGTGATTTCCATTGATTTCCATGGACTAGATCCTAGTTTTCCGAAGTTCGCGTACATTTTACTTTTATATATAATCATACCACGGACATACAGAAAATGAAACAAAAATAATAAGCTGACATAATATCTTCTCATCTCGAGATGTTCGCCAAGAGGTATTAAAATATACCAACCCGGAGTCATCGGTAGCCATGGACTTTTTCACATTAAATGTACAACTGTGGCTGTGGCTGTGGCTTCAACTGATAGCGAAATTGGAAACTTCAACGTGAATTTCGACACAACACCTATTTTGTACTTCAAGTACTTCAAAAATAGGAATAGAAATATTTTTGTTTCATGTTGAAATATACTGAGACCGAGATATAATGTACTCGTACATAACGAAAATAAAATATATGTACGTCTACCAATAAGATACCAGGTAATGCATTATTCTCGAATTTGATAATATATATATGTCTACTGCGTCACGAGAGTCACCGAGTAACTAAAAGCGCCAGTGGTTTAGTGGTAAAATCCAACGTTGCCATCGTTGGGCCCCGAGTTCGATTCTCGGCTGGCGCAGAATTTTTTTGTCAAAATTAGAATCTTGCTCTCCTGTCTCCTGTCCTGTGTCACTAGGATTCCGCGTACCGGTAGCAAGTTGCAAGCTCGGTATCATAGAGATTTTTATAGTTCAAAAGTCAACATACAATTACATATCACATTGTTCTTCAACTACATGTAATATTAATATATGTTTTATTGTACGTTGTTGTTTCAATGTCAATACGAAGTGAAGTTTCATCCTTGCAAATAGAATATAAACATGCCAATAATACATGGGGAAAATCTTCGCTCGGTATTGGAATCGTCGACGGCGCCCTGTTCATCATCTGGATCATCAATGACTGCCGTCCTTGTAGCTGACATCAAATGCTTGTTGGGAGAATGTGTTGTATATGATGATCGAACGGACAGCATTAAATTTACAGACATTTACCAGAAACAATTTCATGAGCTATGTCTGACGCCATCTCCATTAGGGTATGGAATGACATCTTTTGATTTACCAAAGCAACTATGTGCATTTGGATTGTTGTCAAGTGAGACCCACGATGAAAACTGTTACTTATGTGCTTGGGAAGATGGTTTTCAATTGTACAATATAAAAACCAATAGTCCCTTGTCAGATATGAGCTCGGGCGAGAATGTGATACCGCTTGGGGCACCGACACGATTGAATGATGGGCGGTGTGATCGAAGCGGAAGGAGATTTATTTGCGGCGGCTTTTACGGCGATGTGAAAGGTAATACCATGAAAGTTTTTCAATGCATGTTATCGGAGAAGAACAAAACCTCTCTTCAACATTGCGAATTAATTAGTGTCGATGCAGCCGATCTTGAAGTAACGAACTCCATATGTTTCAGCCCGGATGGATCAACTATGTATTTTGCAGACTCCCCAAAACGAAAAATTTTTGAGTATAATTATGTAGAGGAATCTGGGCGATGCTCAAACAAAAGGGTTCTTTATCAAGCATCTGTTGGTGTGCCTGATGGAAGCTGCGTAGATAAAGAAGGTTTTATTTGGAATGCTGCTTGGCGGTCAGGCTATGGAACCGGAAGAGTCAATCGAATTGATCCGTCATCGGGGAAAATTGTTTTTACTGTCCTCTTGCCTGACGCAACTTCTCAAGCATCATGCTGTTGTCTTGGGGGTAAAAACTTTGATATTCTATTCATTTCAACGGCGTCAGTAGACCGTGACATTGACAAGGAACCTAATGCGGGGGGACTTTATGCAGTGAAAGTTCCATTTATAGGACTGAAAGAATCTAGATTTTCCTGTTAGTTCGAATTACCATATAATCAATAATAATAGCCACTTATAATATCTTTCACATTTTTCCATTTACGAAGTATGAAGGGTATATGAAAATAAATGTGAGAAGACTTGCAGTTATTTGTTTTGAAAGTGCTTGCTCGCTACCATTATTCCTCAATCTGAAGAATAATGGCAGAGATGCAATATGCAATGTACTGGTACACAAAAAATCGCTACTCGCTACTCGCATAGGACATTGTGAACGTTCGCATGATATTGCGCACCACCGCGCCAGATTCAAAGAGCTAAACAAAAGCTTATTTAGTTATAGCATACCATTCAAAACGAGACAGACAAACGATCCCTCCGAACAACCGGAAAAACGAAAAATGTACAGATCACATCTCTTTTCTTCTTGGTCGGGTCGACTGCATTAACCACGTCGAAAAAGAAGAATAAGTTGAAAACTATTTATTATCTTCACATTCCAAGAGGAGAAACAACTTGCATTTGAATCTAGACATTCAAAATCATCTTTCGTCAAAGTGCAGCGGATAAAAATTTGATGATAACGACGTTAAAACTAATTTAGCTACGACACAATTTAAAACGGTACTACCGGTACACGAAATTTTATTTCCGATATTATCGGTATACATTTTGCAACATCATGACGCCTCAGAGACAAGAGCCAGATATCTCATCAACCATTCATGATATTAGTACAACCGATGAAGAAGGTGGGGAGGAGGAAGAGGACAATGAAGAAAAAGAGAATGTTCATAATAATAAAACTGCATCGGCGATGGCAATGATAACGGTAAGTTGTCGATCTGTACGAATCGTTTATTTTTTGAATGATAGCACCTTCTTCATGTAAAACATAAGCTCAATCAAATATCCATGTATAATAATTCAACAGCGAAACGAAATTAATTCAGCAAAAGAGTCCTCAATGATTCATCAGGATGAGGATGGTACACAACAGTCTTTGTCGACACTGTATCCTCCCCCTCCAACAACAACAACCATGTACCACCCAAACAAACATCGTCCGCCATACCATGCGTATAACCAAATTTCACATAAAAGTCACATTAATAGAGGAGATAAAGTGCACACACAGCAACAAGGTGGAAAAGAAGAAGAAGAAAAGAAGGAAAAAGATAGCCAAAATCAAAATATCTACGCTCTTGGCCCAACGATGCATTATCCCCCACACTTTCTTCCTCCACCACATCCTTTCGGATTCCTGCCCATGCCATTACCGCCACATTCTCTTCGTCATGGTGTACCTGCTGCTAGTACAACTAAAACATCAACAACGGATCCCCATCATCATTTTCCTATGCCACCGCACGTACCAACACATGCCTTTCCATTTCCTTATCCGCCTTTGCACATCAAGCGAGGATATAGCAGTGCTCCTCCGGTACCTGTGTCAATACAACGTCCACCCTTGCCTTTTAGTCACAGGACGATCCAATCCCATCCTAATCCTAATACATGTATTCCTAAAAATGGTAATAACTTGTCAAAGGAGTTGGAACCGGTATGCACCTGTAAAAACTCTCAATGTCTTAAATTATACTGCAAATGCTTTGCCAATAACCGGAACTGTGGCAACCTATGTAAATGTATAGATTGCAAAAATGATGGTAGTGACTCAAATAGGGAAGCACGCGATAAGGCCAAGGAGATGGTTTTGGCACGCAACCCTCAAGCATTTGCTTCGTTGAATTCACGTGTGAAACAGCAGAAACAACAACAGCAACAGCAGGAACAACCATTGAAAGACAAGAAATTAAAAAAGGGATGCAAATGTCGTAAATCTTTTTGTCTCAAAAAATATTGTGAATGCTTTAACGCAGGAATTAAATGTGGCAGTGAATGCAAGTGTTACAATTGTCATAACCTGCCGTTGGCTCAATTCATTTATAAAAAGAAAGATCCTACTACTACTACTGCTGCGAATATCAGTCATGATGAATTGAAAACAGGAAAAGTTGAAAGTCTGATGGACGTATCAAATTTTCCACCTCAAGCTGCTGCGGCCTTTCGTGGCGTATCGTTAGAAGAATACGAGGAGCGGGTAGCAAAGGAGAAGAAAGATCGCGTTGTGGCTGCAGCTGCCGCAAAGAAGCGTAAAGTAGGTATTATCAAGAAGCAGCAACAAAAAATAGAAGTTGAAGATGGCGTAGATGTTGAAATGAGTGCAGAGACTCTGACGACGAAGCGTTCCAATATAATAAAGAAGAAAAAGAAGTCACGTATATCTGGTAGAAGTTCTACTATTTGTACAAATGTCAATATCAATATCGACCCTCTTACAAGTAATAACAACAAAAACTGCTACAGCAGCAGCGATGGGATATTGGCCGAACAACCATTGGCACTTCGCAAGGCCGTAACGTTGGCCAATGCTTATCATTATCAAAGGAATCATGATATCTCCTTATCCGTATCGTCGCCAGATGCACCCGATCCAGCTGCAGTAGAATCTTCCATACGTATCTTGGCTGGGGATAATGTGTATCGTAGCGTTGTCAAAGGAGTGAATGGCGGTGTGAAAAATAAAGATAAAGGAAGTGTGAATGCCTTGTTGTTGGCGGCCATGGCCATGGGATCGGATAGGGCCATGCGCAAAGAGCGACAAAAGTTACAACAGCAGGAGAATGTCGGGGTAAACAGTCAAATAAAGCTAAAAAAGAAGAAAGGTCGAGGGAAAGATCGTCGTGTATTGGCTCCCTCAAACGTCGGCAATATCTTTAAAGTGCCGGAATGGATGTCACCCGATCGGAAGTCGATGGTAGAATCTCTTAGTTGGCTTAAACGTGGGAAATGCCATATGAATATGAAATCGATGGATGTATTGTCAACAGCATGTGCGAATATCGCTGCCGGATCGCAGATATAGATTTCTGGGTAGGAGAGTTGCATTCAATAATTTATGTTATTTCGAATATAGGTGAATAAATCTAAGTGGATGGCTAAGTTATGGAAGTTTCATAAAATCTCTTTAAATAAAGTATCTTTTGTTATCTTGTACATATACATCATTGTTATGAGTTATAGAAGTGTCAGAGAGGAACGTTCGGCAAGTTCCACTAAGCTGAATATGATGCATATGGTGATGCGCATCGGGATTTTTGCCTGCAACGTCATTTACCGCGGATAAAAAGCTACTATTGAATTTTTCATTCTTTTTATATTCTTGTGACTCATATTCAAATGATAGAGATCCCAAAGATTCCATTAATTGAGTGAATTTTTTGATGATTTCTTTGCTCGAATATTTAAAAAAATAACATTGAAAAAAAATCTAGAAAGCTTCAAGGGATTAATCTCATCTTCAATACTACGGTCAGAGGTCAGAGGTTCAAACAAAACTAATATACAAGTCGACATATTATACAGGTGTACCGAGTACTCTTGTAACAAGAATAATTATATATATTGCAAGTGTGCCTTTAGTTTCCACGAAAAAGACAGCGCCAGTGGTTTAGTGGTAAAATCCAACGTTGCCATCGTTGGGCCCCGAGTTCGATTCTCGGCTGGCGCAGTTCTTTTATATAGTTGATATCCTTTTTTGATATTATTTCTCAAAGCTTTTACTGGAGGTTTGACGATTCCTGCAAGTCAAAAAATGTCGAATCGATTTCGTTGGGATAGATGGCTTGTGTGATTAAAGGCTAATACATGTACATGTAGCCAGATAAAGTCTGCTTGATGAAAGTCTAAATGCCAACATTGATCTTGAAATCAAAATAACATAGGAAGTATTTAGCTACAATACCGTTAGCAACACATTACGACGCCATGACCGTTGACGTTTCACGCAAAGCCCAAGCTGAACTAGCGGTCTTAACTTCATCTTAGTATTGTAGCTTAGTATTGTAGCTTATATTGTTTTCCAACAGTATACCGGTACAAAACAAATGTACGGTACTTATTTTGTGAACTTCTACTCTTGTACCAGGTATAGATTACTTTGTAGTTATAACTCATCCTCTCCATCAGTTACTGTTTCGGAAGAGGAGTAGTAGCAGTTGTTATTTGATCGAAACTTATGATAAGCGTCATTATTTTCCCTGTTATTGAACCGTGAATTGCCATATTTTGAATGATATCCTCTGGCATTTCCAGCGCACGCTCCCTGAGTGGCAGCTTCTTTTATTCTTCTTATGGATTGTACCCGACGTATCATTAGTTTAATCTTAGTCCTTGTTGCCATACAACCTAGCGCCACTTTAAATCTCTTTCTGAATAAGGCATTAGCTCCTTTTTTTGTGATCCGTAGAGCTCGCTGCTTCTTTCTGCAGACACCTTCGCTAGGGAACAAATTAATTGCTTGAATCCTTTATTTACTTCGCCGAAGTGACCAGCTTCAAGCGAATACATTTCATTCGTACCGTAGGACTCGTGGGTTCTAAGGAATGGATTGAAAGTGACATTAAGAGTCTTAGCTCGCTTCATATAGTAAGCTTTAATATCTGTAACTCTCTTCTCCACGGCCCTTCTATTGGGGTTACGAGTTACGAGGGATACTAATTCGTACGACTAACTACTCGCATTGTTTCCACCTAGAAAATCCGTCTTTTCTGTACCATCCGTCCAGACTTTCTCGATGAGGATGGTCGTAAGTCATTATATGGGAAATAATGAATTCTTGAATTGAATGTTAGTCGCAGTATGGTTGAAAATACCAGCTGGGACAAGGTACAGGCCACGAAACATGTTTTGGGGCTCGCAAACATATCAATAATAAGACTTTGAATGCTTGCGTGCAAACGATGATAATCTCCATTGATTATCATCGCATTCTTTACCATAATACCATTGTTGTATTACGTCCGATTAAGTTGTGTCCATCTGCAAATGGTTGAAGAATGTGACTCGATAAACCTAGAATATGACGCACGGCTTCGATGAATACGTCAATCCTTAAAATTCCGTCTCTGTTGGATGGAGCTCGTGGGCATTAAATTCTGATCTCATCTGCGTTGTACCAGGAGAGACGCTCCATGTCATGGTTAAGGCATCCTTCTCGTTGTAGATGTACATCCTATCGAGATGCTCTTTCGTTGTGTCTTCTAGATCTTTGTTATGAACCAATTTGCAACCGGTTCAATTGTTAAAATCCCAACAACAAGAGTAGAAGTTAATATAATAAAAGCATACAGTTCAAAAAAAATATCCAGGTCTCTATACGATATATCAATCAACTATTGAGAAAAATACTCTACTCACGCACAATATTTCTCTCCATGAGCCGAAACCCCATATACCCAGTTCAGCTCCTATACAAACAAATCAACGCATGAATACCTAGGCCACCAAATCACTGCTACTTGTACTTGTATTTCCAGCACCCCTTCCATTCGTCCGGAAACACTAGCATTTCTAGCTATGACCCAACACCATAACATCAGTTTCACAAATCGCTGAAAATCATCTCGTATACACCTTACCTATCTTCTGTAATCTCTACATCAATCGCATCGAGAAAACCATCCGCAAGCAAATGCAAGAAACACTCGACTACACCGTACTCATGTCCCCGCTCAACGAGTCATCAATACGAGTTCGTACGTCATTCCCTGAAAAATCTTTTGGACACCCATCAGCATCAGCAACATCACCGATAAAATCGTTCACAAATAACGACTCGACTTCCTATAATATCAATACTTCCATGATAATGATAATTCGATTCCTAAGACTTTCAGTAATCCACAAATGCGCAACCAGAATCACATGGACAACTGATAAGAATTGGCAAGGCAATCATTATCAACGCTGGAGTATTCGCAGACGCTATCGAGAGATGGGGTAAGTAGACAGCGAACGACAAAAGGCAAGCAAATTTTCTAACTTGCTTCACTTTACCCAAACATATTACGTAGCCTTCAGACACCTTCATTTGATATTTTAATGCAACATTACCCTTAACCTACTGCGCTCGTCGCGCCTTCAACCACATCTCAACCTACGAGTGCCTACCCACGCACTTCAATTAGAACAAAGACCCCTTAGCAGTTCCAGATACCTGAACTATCATCAACGAAACACCAAAACAAGAGCAATTTGAGCATCATACGGCGTAGAAGCATATAACTTTGGGCTAGCCCTTGCATACTAACTTTGTTAAAAAATTTTCATTTCTTGTGTGAAAACTTTCGACTGCCGACTGGTTCCCAACACACATAAAGTTCCCACAACCGATGCTTACCTTCGTCAGACGGCAAAAGACCTAATTAATATTACCAAACAACGAGCAGGGGGATCCCTGCCCAATTTTTACCACTTGTTCTCCCATCACGAGCGCATATACGGAAATCGCACAAATCTAGCGCCATGCTACAGCTCTTCCTACATCAACCGCTATGAAAGGCACAAAGCCAGGACAAGAAACGAGGGCGATCACAATATTGCAGTACGTAACAATAGCATTAGACACAACTTTCGTAGCTTTCCAGACACACGATATGTATCCAAGCACACGATAAAATTGTTGTTGAAGCTACTGCTAAAACAACTCCAACGACTCAACAAAAGCCAGCGCAAGAAACGAGTGTGGTCAAAGAAACGCGTTGCAAACCTGACGCAACATTAACACCAGTTTCACATTCCATCGCATCTTCAGACGCACAACATGCATCCAAATATGGAACAAAAGATGCATTTGGAGATGCATTTGGAGCTGCCGGCTTGCATCCGAACTCACAACGAAAGATGTGTTTGAGCCCACTGCTGATACGATATTAGATACATCGTATTGCTGATGCGATGTCAGATACATCGTATAAACGAAATCGCACCCGGTCAAGCCATCAAGTTAACCTTGCCATCATTAACCACACAAAACACCATCGCACCACACCTACAAACACGCCACAATCCACCTTATATGGAAGCTTAAATGGAAGCGAGGGAACCCTCAAAGCAGACCTCCATCCTTCCTATTCCTTGGCACGACCACGATTTTTTTCGCATCCAAAAGTACGCCATTCCGGTACCAGATGCCAAACTTCATGTGCGACTACGAGCGCAGAAAATAGAAGCACTGCTTGTGACAGTGATCGACTCGAACTTTCCAGAAGATCCGAGTTCAACCGCCGTCAGCATCCTGTACACGTAACTACATTTAAATATCACTATATCAGTGCCAACAAAGGAGCAAGATATGTAGGAATTGACAACAAGTCGACGTGCCATATCAAGCCCAAGCCGAATGAGTGCAATATTTTAACTACATAACTCTTATCAGCTAGTCTTAATGACCTGAGCTTCACCTTAGTATTATTTGAACTAGCAATATTCAACATCTTGCGAGAAAACTTGATCTCGATATTGGAACCACCCTTACGTAATGTGATTCAAAATAATGACCAGTTATATTCATGCAACAATAGACAGAGCAAGAATTTATCCTATGTTTTGTTAGTTAAATTAGCCGAGTTTTCAGTCCAGTATCTCCACCTTAGTACCGCTCTAATGTGTGTCATGAGTCATGAGACAAGTATGTCAACTTGTACCAATCTTGAACTCGAAATATTCAATTTCTTTCGAGAAGAGCCTGTGCCCTAAAGATTGATGTCATGCGTAAAATATAACGGGCCTCTTTACGTGAAGAGTAGTCACGGTGCTCAATGAAGACATCATGTGACAAATGTAGAACGGTTATAGTCGAATTGGATTTTGGATCTTATTTATGACGTGTGCAGACTATCTTTTCCCAATGCAATGTATTGTTTGATGGACGTGAACTAGAATAGCTACATAAATCAACTAGTCTCAATTGAATGACTGCTAGAAGGCAAACAATCCCAAATGGGATGGTTATTAGCAACAACAACACTAAATTATCCAACATTTGTAATGATATCTCTGTAGGAGAAAGACTCCATGTTTTCAAACTTCGCCATGCCTCCTTATCATCGGCGTAATGATGAAGTAGTCATGTTTTTAAAAGCCGAACAATACGAAAGCGCAAATATGTCACAGATCCATTTAACGGTCTTTCAACTTGTCTACTTCTTGAGCCAGTTCGTAAAGTTTTGTTTTTAGCACTCGTAATGCTGCCATAAGTATTTCATCACAATCCATGGCGCCTGTTGATTCGACGGTGAACACGAATCTATCCGTGGATTGAACAACTGTAACAAAATCCTCGTCCTCTTTTCGATTTTTGAAACTATTTTGTTTATAATGCAAATCTTCTGTAAAAGTTGCAACTTCATGTGCATTCTCAGTTACAAATAAGCGCCCTGATACTTCGTCAAGCTCTAATATACGATCAGGGCAAGCATCGACCAATTCCTGCTTTTGCTCAATAGTTAATGTACCAAGCATCTCTTCATTAAGGGTAATTATCGGCCAAAAACGGTATGTTGCTACCGCTACGGGACACCATTTTGCATGTTCTTTTGATATGCCCAATCTCGCTATCGCCTTAAATTTAAGCTTCTGCCCCGGCCCCAGCTTGACGATCGAAATTCCCTCATCATTGGCATCATTCTTCTCATCCTCGTTCAAAAAATGCGCAGCCACTACATCTGTATTAGTACATGTAAGGTCCGCGCTCGTAACCGTGAGCGGAAGCGCTTGCTCACTTTCAGGCCTTGTCTTATTCACCACATCAAAATCGACATCGAGGTCAAAAACAACGTTGCATCGCGGGCAACCACTGTCACATGTACAATCCCTGTGAAACAAGATCGTATTGTGGCAATCAATTCCTTTCAAGCCATCCGGCTGAAATCGAATTGGAATCATACCAAGTCTATGTGCGATATATTCGTCATTTAGTACGGATGTATTCTCCTGAAATTCTACCAGATCAATGGCCAAGGTGGGTACCTCAGCAATCATAATACGACGTAAGGCATTGGCTACGCTTACATCCGTATCACTTAAAATAAATCGAAGCTCATGTGGGTAGAGGCTTAGAATTTCAATTTTAGGAAAACGCTGGTGCGGCATACTGTCAGTTTATGTAGATTCTTAAAGGAAAGCCGGATGGATTGATGTTTCTAATTCGAAAAGATAGTTTTTTCTAGCTCAAAAATGCAAAGTGCACTTGAGAGAGGGAGATCTGTCCTTGCTCATCATATGTTGATATTTGGTGTTGAAATTGGTGTGTGTAATGGTTGCTGGGTGTTCGAGTTTTTGGAGAGTTGCAGTCGATATTTTTTAATGTTCGTATAGAACGAATTTTCATGACATCCATCCGACAGGCACACAAACTCAGTGTGACTGTGTTACAGAAAAAAATCAAATACTGTCGAAGTATTATCATTACGAGCGAAAGCATAAAATACATTTACAGCAATTTATTACTGGAAAACTAGATATTCTCTGATATGAACCAACGAGGAACCCTCATTCGAAGGGATAGAAAAGATCCGATTTCGGCATTTTTGACGCCGCTCGAAATTGGAGCGAGGGTTGCCGGCCTAGCAGCATTGCACTTCGCATTTAAATTTTTGAAAAATATCAGTGTGCATAGAGAAAAGTCCAGAATAAAGAAAAATGATGAATCGCCGATATTAACGAACGTTCAATCGGATGACCCTCCTCCAGATAAACGTGTGGATGTCCCTTTATCAATGGCGTCGATGGACGGTGATATTGGAATCAAAGAACTTAGTTTTGATATGGCAGAAGAAATACTAGATTATTGGTTTGCAAACCCCCCAAGTAAATCTAACTCGAAATTATGGATGATACCAAATGAGCGGAATTTAACGAGAAGGCGTATTGATGCTGATATTACTGAAAAGTTTGGTACCTTCGTCGAGAGGATAAGCTCGAACTTCGAACAATTCTTATCTGGAGTTGCAAAGACAAGGTCTTCGATTTTATCGTTCCATTGGAAGGTTGCAGCAATTATTGCTTTGGATCAGATGTCGCGTCACATTTATCGATATTTTGATGAGACCTGTATTCATAACATGGATCTTATAGACGAGATCCCTCCACGACAGCTAACACTAAATCAAAATGAAATGGATACTCTGGCTGTAAAATTATCATCTTTAATCTTAGAGGACCATAAAAATTTGATCGATAACGGACGAATACCGCTTCCAATGCATGTTTTTATCCTGATGCCCTATCGTCACGAAAGCAAAATTGAATCTCTTCAATTCGTTCAGAACTGTATCAACAATAGAGTTGAAACAGAAGAAGAGAACGGCATATTATTGAAAAGGTTTCGAAATGCAACAAATCGCCGCTTAATACGTTTGCAGGACGTCGCTCGAAAAGCTGGAGGAGAATCAAAAGAACTTGGCAAGATGCAATTTGAAGACATTCTTGAGGTTTTACCGTTCGAAAGCGACATGGTAGATGTTGACAGTCATCCTGCTCTTTTGACAATATCAAAATTTCTCGAGGCTCGTGGAATTAGTAAAGTCAAATCTCAAAAGTCGCTTAAAACAGAGGTCAAAAGTGCAAAGTGGATTCAACGATTTCCGCTTATTGTTTCTCTTTCGGGCGGAGTCGATTCGATGGTTATAGCGAGCGTTTTGGCTTACTTACAAGATATTTACAACCTGAAGATTATTGCTGTTCATATAGACTATGCGAATCGTCCAGAAAGCAGTTTAGAGGCAAAGTATGTTGAAGAATTTTGCGCGAAACTGAAAATTGAGTTTAGATGTAGAGTGATCAATGAGGTAACTAGAGGTGTGACGGCACGTGATGAATACGAAAAAGTCGCACGAATTGCAAGGTACGATATATATAAAGCAACTCAAACGGAGTTCCAAGTCGGTGGTATAAAACCTCCAGTTTTTCTAGGTCATCACAAAGGAGATTTGAGAGAAAATGTTTTATCTAACAGCATGAAAGGATGCGGTCCACTAGGTAAGTGTTGACGTGATTTGTCGAACACATCTTATTTTGAAGTTCATGTTGATGTCTTTCCTGTAGAACTCAGCGGTATGACTGATGAAGGGATAGTGGAAAAGGTGTTGGTTTATAGACCACTGCTACCGTTAGAGAAGGAAGTAATTTATGATTATGCCCATAAGTATGGTGGTTAGTTTTTGTTTCGTTTCGATTTTATTTTTTATGATTTTCCTCTCATCCTAGCTTTAACTGCTGTCAGTGCCATATTTCAAAGACACGACACCGCTATGGAGTACACGCGGTAAATTGCGCAATTCGCTTTTGCCACTATTATGTGATATTTACGGTGAAGGATCAATGAGAAATCTCTCAAATCTGGCGATTCAAAGTGATGCTGCAAAAGATTTATTTGTTTCTTCTCAGAAGTCGTTCTTCGATAGTGTACAGATTTATCCGATGGGTTTATCTTTTGATGCGTCAAACCATAAACACCATAACCTCTTCTTTTGGAGATTTGTACTTCGCAAAATACTACACGAAAATGGTCTAGGCATGTTTACGGACAAAAGTGTAAATTCTTTCATTAAAAGAATTTCTGCCAACCCTCATAAATCTGGATGGTTACAATGTAGGAAAGATTATGCTGTATACCTTGGAGAAAATTTTCATGTTTATGTCATGCATCCTGAGTCCTTCCCATGGTCAAAATCAGATCAATATTCGTGTAAAAATATGATGGTTCGAATTGATGATAACGTCTCTGAGATCGGACCGTGGCTAATAAGGGCAACTTCTATGGAGAGAGCAGACGAAACTATTCTGCACAAAAAACCGTTTCTAGATATGAAAGATTTCATGAGAGGCACCTTTAAATATTATCTTGAAGTGCCTAAGGATTGCTCGAAACTTGCTGTTACAGAAGGCCAATTTAACAAAAGCAATCGACCGCTAGGTTGGAAAAATTGTGATCTTAAAATAGAGTCAACGCTACCTTTAATTGGACGACCTGATAAGAATGAAGATGATTCGCAAGTGTTGATTGTAAAGGTCGAATTTATTTTAAAATCTCTATTCGAAGAGTCTCGTGCACAAAATGCTCTGAACGAGATGTCAGGAGGGTTTCTCTCCCTCCAAGTGAAAGAGGACAATGACCAACAGTGTACTATTCTATAATTAATGATCGTTATGTATATACTCATTGTACTTGCTTGAGTAACTATCATTTGTGCACGCGCAAAAACCAAATAGATTTTGTCTTGTTCCCTCAATGCAAATTTTTATGAACTTGAAAAGAATTATATTCTTGATAAGAATCATCCGCATTCCATTGACGAAAGCACAGATGATGCTACCAGGAACAAGTATTTTTTGATAAGCCGCTGACACCGGACACCGTATTTCGTATGTTTAAATCTTTCCCAAAATTCAATCATAAATTAAGTGCGATAGTCTGATTCTGCTCCCATCAAACGAAATAGAGTGGCAACAAAATTCATTGTACCAACAATCGTCACGATCTACTTCTTTGTTGTTTTTACAAACGTAATCAAATTTGTTGACATCGTAAGAATTCTTGTGCGAAGTAATCACTCCTATATCCTTCACTCGATTTTATTTTGAAGTGATTGCTACCTACAATAGTGAGTTAACAGGTTATCGAGACCTAAAATATCTCGTATCGTGTTTCAATGGAATTCGTTTTAAACATTATCTCTAAACAAGTTGTTTTGTCTGTCACACAATGAACAAAATACAAAAAGAACGTTCTTTCAAGAAACTCAAGCCTATCTAGTTGTAAATCCTGAAATATTTACCGCTTTAATGTTTAGGAGAACCCCTGAAAGGGTTGACTCGCGCGAAGATGGCCTGTCCTCTTAGAGAATGTTGAATCGCAGCACCCGCATGAAGAGGAATTAGGTACTTTCCATATGTTCCAATTGTTTTGTGAATCGAATAGCTCTGTCCAGCAATGGCTAGATTTCCCTTCTTTGTTTCGTCAGTGTGCTTGATCCCAGCAAAGCTCGTTGTAAAGAACGGCAATCCTTTACCACCATAATACCCCATGGCAATACCCGAAGCTGGCATGATCGTCATAAAACCATACAATGCCAAGTGTGAAATATTTCCTAGCGTATGTTCAACTGGTCCACTTCCTGGCAAGGGACGGAGCAAATGTTTGCTAAAATTAAGCATTCTATAAGCGAACCGAGGCGCAACGATTATTCCCGTCAGAAGACCAAGTGATTTATGCCGGTGCATCCATAACCCTTTATCTTTGTGCCTGCAAGTAGCATGGACGAACAATAAACACAAAGTTAGCAAACACGATGAAGTGACATAGGCAGTATAATTGGAAAAGAAATATCTATGTCCCTCAAAAAGAAATATCTATATCCCAAACTCCGCAATACAATCATCACACCTCTAAGCACTTACTCACCCTTTAGGCAAACTTTGACAATACAAAACGCTCCCAACAGAACCCACAAGTGGGGCTGCTACGAGCCAATGAAAATATGCGGCTGCCAATGGATATACTGTTGCAGTAGACATATCGCTTCACCTTAGTTTTCCTTGAA
>Ga0213867_1000135_pt1 | contig 33950 bp, 31 predicted proteins | sample PICome_12_FD_160120 | JGI IMG/M metagenome (GOLD analysis project Ga0213867, IMG submission 160120) | Coastal seawater microbial communities near Pivers Island, North Carolina, United States - PICO540 | ecosystem: Environmental > Aquatic > Marine > Coastal | place: USA: North Carolina... | reverse complement strand
TATGCTGCTATCGACGCTTGTGTGACATTTATCCTTTATAATAAGTTTCGACGTGCAGTAGATAAGAATCCTCGGTTAAAAGACCTCTATGACAAGATTCTTATTCCAGGTATGCGATTCCTAGGCAAGATACAAGACAATGGTGTTCCTTTTGATGAGGAGCGTTTGCGTATTGCTCAAAGCACTATGGAAAGCCAGCTTGAGGCTAACTCGCAACAACTTCGCAGTTTTGATAAGGTAGAAGAGTTTGAACTCGATCAAGCACAGCCTTTCAATCCTGGGTCAGTACAACAGCTTCGTAAGCTGCTGTTTGATTACGTGGGCTTGCAGCCTACAGGTATCAAGACAGGTACTGGTGCTGACTCAACCAATGCCGAAGTGCTGGAAATTCTAGCAGAACAACACGAAATCCCTAAGCTGATCTTGAACATTCGTAAAGATTCTAAAATTAAGAATACTTACCTTGACAAGATTATACCACAGCTTAACCGGGATGGACGCCTTAGAACAAACTTTAACCTGCATGGTACCACGTCGGGTAGACTCTCCTCTAGTGGTAAACTAAACATGCAACAGTTGCCTAGAGATAATCCTGCTGTTAAGGGTTGTATTAAAGCACGAGATGGTTACAAGATTGTTTCTATGGACCTTACCACTGCCGAAGTTTATATTGCAGCGATCCTATCTAAGGATAAAGAACTTATGGCAGTGTTTCAGGAAGGCGGCAACTTTCACAGCTCTATTGCTAAGAAAGTCTTTAATCTTCCGTGTGCGATCGAAGACGTTGCAGAATACTATGGAGATCGCAGACAGGCCGCTAAGGCTGTAACTTTTGGAATCTTGTATGGTGCAGGCGCAAACAAGATTTCCGCCCAGGTTACTAAAGATTCCGGGAGTTACTTTTCCAAGTCGGAAGCCCAACGTGTTATTGATGAATACTTTGGAACCTTCCGTAGCTTAAAGTCTTGGCTTAAGAAGTCTGAAGAGCTTATTCTCAATAATGGCTTTGTTTATAGTCATTTTGGTCGTAAGCGCCGCCTTCGCAATATTACTAGCGATAATCAAGGAGTTGTCGCGCATGAAGTTCGTTCTGGTATTAATTTTTTGATTCAGTCTCCTTCCTCAGACATTAATCTGCTAGGTGCTATTGATATGCAAAACTATATCGAGCGTGAAAAACTAGACGCAAAGATATTTGCCCTAGTACATGACTCGATCTTGGCAGAAGTAAAAGAGGATCAAGTAGAGCAGTACAATACCGCTCTCAAGCAATTTGTTCAAGCTGATCGTGGTCTAACCATTCCAGCTTGTCCGATTGGTACCGATTTTGAGGTAGGCGATGACTATTCTTTTGGAAAGTTCGAAAAATTATACCTATAGTACGATTGATAACTCCAAGGTTATAGACTTTCCCGTTTACAAGTTACAAGCAGAACCTCTAGCAATAGACGGTATCGTAACTGTAAACGGGAAAGTTATTGATGACCGTAACGTAAATCACAAAACCCTTGGGGGTAGAAGACTGCTAACACCACAAAAACTCTTCAAATTAAAGCTAGTAAGATTTAATATTGTGGAATTGGTCAAAGATAGTAAGTCTTCAATAGGCTGGTACATTGATAAGTACGGAAAAATAATTAAGTATAGAAAGACACGACTAGAAAAACTAGTTTGCCACAGAATCGAAGAAGTCGTCTATAGAGGTACATACTCGATTCTCTTACTGGACGGAGTTAACTTTCCAGTAGAAGTAGCCAGGCCACCTACAGGTAGTTATGCACAAATGCTCTACTATAAAGGCTATCCTTGGAAACTCTACAATATACTTAAAGAAGACTGTACCAGCACAGTAAAGAAAGTGTAATGTCTCAAAAACAAAAGTTAGACTTAATGAGGCTGAAGCCTCTAAACGCTGCACAAGGTAGAGTATTAAAAAGTGACAAGAATATGGTTATCTATGGTGCCGCTGGTACTGGAAAATCCCTTCTTGCAGTTTATAAGGCAATGCGAGCCATAGAACTGGATGAAGTAGATAAGCTAATTATTGTCAGAAGTGCGGTTCCAACAAGAGAAGTCGGATTCTTGCCAGGATCACTAGATGAAAAAGTAAAGGTATATGAAATGCCTTACGAAGAAATCTTTACGTTCCTTTATGACAACAATCAGGCATACAGACTTTTCAAGAACAAGCATAAACAAGTAGAATTTATGACATCATCTTACCTGCGTGGTATCACGCTAGAAGACTGTCATATTATTGTTGATGAGTTTCAAAATATGACATTTCATGAACTGGACTCCATCATCACTAGGCTAGGAGAAAACTGTAAGATTAGCTTTTGTGGCGACGCAAAACAGTCTGACTTAAAAGGTTCCGGCCTAGACAGATTCTTACACATACTAAGAAGTATGCCAAATTATTTTGATTTGGTTGAGTTTGAGGTAAAGCATATCGTTAGAAGCGGTATTGTTAAAGAGTATCTAACAGTAAAGCAAGAACTTTATGACTAAAGCAATTATAACTAATAGGATTTACTTGGACAACAGTCCAGAAGTGCAGAAAGAAATGCTTGAAGCACTTACTTATAAGATCCCTAGTTATAGACCAGAGCTACCTCCAAAAATTATAAGCAATGTAAGAATAATTAACGAAAATTTACTAGCAATACCCAGTGGGAGGGTAGATCTTATACCGCCATACTATGAAATAGAAGATCGGCGTAATAAGGTTCCTGTTGAGTTTCCGAAGTTTAAGTATGATCTTAGACCGGCACAAAAAGAAGTCTATGATAAAGTAAATTCAGATTGCTTTATCAACGCTTGGACTTCATGGGGTAAAACATTTACAGGGCTGGCTATTGCGGGTAAGTTGGGACAAAAAACACTAATTATCGTACACACTCTAGCTCTTAGAGATCAATGGGCTAAAGAAGTAGAAAAAGTATATGGGTTTAAACCTTCTATTGTGGGTTCCGGTTCTTTCGATACTTCTCAGCCCATTACTATTGCCAATATACAAACTTTAGCTAGAAAGCATAAAACTAGCTATAATAAGTTATTTGGTACGGTTATGGTAGATGAGTGTCATCATATCCCAGCAAAGTCTTTTTCTAATATTCTAGATAGTATAGATGCTACATATAAGATAGGTCTATCTGCCTCTAATGCTAGAAAAGACGGGCTGCATGTGTTGTTCCAAGATTACTTTGGTACCACTAAGTTTACTCCACCACGAGAAAACTTTATGGTGCCAACAGTGCATAGAATAGCTTTACCTTTTCTAGTGGCTGACGGTGTTCAGACATGGGCAGAAAAGGTAAATGAGCTTGCGTATAGTTCAGAATATCAAAAAGCAGTTGCAGTAATCGCGGCATCATATGCATCGAAAGGGCATAAAGTCTTAGTTGTCGGAGCTAGAACCCGACTTCTAGAAAGATGTGCAGAACTTACCCCAAAAAGCATTTGCGTGGTAGGTAGCACTAAAGATAGAAACCGAGAGATAGATAAACTACGAGATGGCAAAGCTAAAGTACTCTATGGGAGTACAAACATCTTCTCCGAAGGTATATCTATCAATGACTTAAGTTGCCTTATTCTAAGTACCCCTCTCAACAATGAACCTCTGCTGGAACAACTAGTTGGTCGGGTTATTAGAAAGGCAGAGAATAAACAGGACCCTGTTGTAGTAGACCTTTTACTCAAAGGCAGAACTGTTTCAAAGCAGGCTCAGATGAGAAAAGCCTACTACATGAAACAGGGCTACAAAATCAATGATCTATAAATTTTTTACCTTAACAGCTCTAGCGCTGTTCTGGTCTAGTATGACCCCAACTAGTATAGTAGATATTCCAGAAGATGTTGAAGTTTTCTATGTGTCAGGGAGGCACGAAGCAATTAGAGGTGGCTACACATTAGGAAGAGCCATCATCTATGAAGGCGGAGACAAAGTTATCTATATTAATAACAGTCTAAGTGACTTTAGGCAACAAAGCACCCTAGTACATGAGCTTGCTCATCTGTATGCTTGGGAAAAATATGGGACTAGTATTCGTCCCCACGGTTCTGAGTTTAGACAAGTTTGTAGGGAGTTAGCTTCCCAGTATAGGACAGCTTATGATACATGTCAACCCTAATAAAAAATTTTTCTTGACTTATAGAACAAGGTGTGGTAATATATGATTCTATTCGACTGGGCAAAAGTAAAAAGACGTGCTAAAAGTAAGAAAGACATAATATTAATTATCTCTTCCATTACTTGGCCATATGTATTACCCTCGAAAAAACAAAGAAGTCTAAATAAGTTCTATGATATGCAGTTTGATGGCGATTCCTTCTTGTTACATCCAGAATTATTACTACAAGAAAGAGGCTTATCAAACTTTAAGATTGTAGAGTATATTACACTAGCTGCTAGAAGATCATACGCAGAGTATCTTTATAGCAGAAAAAGAACGCTAGACTGTAGGCTGGCACCATTTATACCTACAGACAACGAGCTACTAACAGTAAAAAACAACCAAATCTATTTTGCATTTGAATAAGGAAAGCTAAAATGGCACTATCATTTAACCAAGTAAAAGGCGAAGCACCAAAGCGTGACAAAACTCCAAGCTACAAGATGGTTCCCGGAGAAAATAAAGTACGCATCTTTGGCGGTGTTCTTGCCCGTTACATCTACTGGGTTCCTAATAAAGACGGCGTAAAGTCTCCAGTAGAGTGTCTTGCATTTAATCGTGAGACCGAAACATTTGACAACCAAGAAAAAGACTGGGTAAAAGAATACTTCCCAGACCTTACTCCAGAGTGGGCATACGCAAGCCTGTGTCTGGATACAAAGACGGACGACAAAGTTGTTCGCATTTTTAACCACAAGCGCAAGCTGTTTGGTACAATCGTAGATATGGTTGAAGACCTGGGTGATCCTTCCGACGCAGAAAAAGGATGGGACATTGTCTTCAATCGTGATAAGACTGGACCTAAAGTTTACAACGTAGAATACAATGTAAAGCAGCTTCGTTGCAAAAATCGTGCGTTGAATGAAGATGAGCTGGAGGTGGTAAATGCCAGCGCAGCTATTGATGACATTCTTCGCCGTCCTGCTGCTGATGATATTAAGAAGTACCTTGATGAACTTCGCAGCGGGTCTGGAGCCTCGGAAGATATTGATGACGAGATTCCTGCTGATTTCCGCTAAGTAATTAAGGGGGTGGATTCGTTCCACCCCCTCCTACTATTGGAGGGCCAATGATACTATTTACGGCAGATTGGCACATTAAACTAGGACAGAAAAACGTACCTGTGCAGTGGGCACAAAATAGGTATGATATGTTTCTAGACCAGCTTTCGAACATAGAGTGCGATATGCACATTGTAGGTGGAGATGTTTTTGATAGACTACCTACTCTTACAGAACTAGCTGTTTACTTTAAGTTTCTAAAAAGCGTTAAGGTGCCAACTATAATTTTTGACGGTAATCATGAAGCAACTAAAAAGGGTCAGACATTTTTTGACTATCTTACTACTGTTTCAGAAAACCTAAATCCATTTGTAGAGATTGTAACAAAGACAACCGAGTATACAGACTTTACAATACTACCATATGCAGACTTGCATAAAAAAGGTGAAATAGAAAGATGTGAACCACACAAGCCTCTATTTACCCACGTAAGGGGAGAAATACCTCCTCATGTAAAACCAGAAGTAGACCTAGAAAGACTAGAAGTGTTTCCTGTGGTTTATGCTGGTGATTTACACAGTCATTCCAATACGCAAAGAAATATTGTGTATCCAGGAAGTCCAATGACTACCAGCTTTCATCGTTCTTCTGTAGATACAGGTTATCTGCTTATTGACAGTGATGATCTAACGCAGTGGACGTGGCATAAGTTTAAGCTGCCACAACTTATTCGTAAGACCGTATTAACGGCAGAAGAGATGATCCCAACCGAGTACGATCATACAATTTATGAGATTGAAGGCGACCTACAAAAACTTAGTACTATTGCAAACACAGAACTACTAGATAAGAAGATTGTTAAGAGAAACACAGAAGTGTCGATTAACTTGACAGACAAGACTATTGAAGAAGAACTTGCTACCTACCTACAGGAAGTACTAAATGTAACAGATGATGCACTAGACGCTACTATGGAGGTATTTAATGCTTATTCTAGAACAAGTTAACTGGGGTGATTGCTTTAGCTATGGTAAAGAAAATGAGCTAAAGCTAAACGAAAATACAATCACACAGCTAATTGGAGATAATGGAGCAGGCAAATCTTCTATCTCCTTAATTATACAAGAAGCACTATACAATAAAAATTCAAAAGGCATTAAGAAAGCTAACATACCTAATCGAGTAAATGACGTAAAACAATACTGGATAGACTTGCAGTTTTCATATAACGACAAACAATATATAATTAAAATTAAGCGGCGAGGCAATCTAAAAGTAAACTTACTAGAAGATGGAGTAGACATTTCATCTCATACGGCTACAGAAACGTTTAAAACTATAGAAAAAATCTTAGGTATTGACTATAAAGTTTTTGTTCAGCTAATGTATCAAAGTGTTACTGACGGACTGTCTTTTCTAACAGCTACAGATGCTAATAGAAAGAAGTTTTTGATTGACTTGTTTGGCTTGGATGAGTATGACAAGTATCATAATATCTTTAAAGAATTAACTAAAGAGTTAAACACTAAAGTTACTAGGATACACGGGAATATTGACTCTATTCAAAAGTGGATTAATAAAAATAAAGATATACCCGAAGAAAAGCCACTACTAGAACAGCCCGAAGAGCCTAAAGATGAAGATGAGGTATGGGCACTTAGGGATAAAGTTACTAGAATTAAAGAAATCAATCGAAAAATTAATACTAATAATAAATTTAAAGAATTAATACAACAAATTGAGTATGATGATGCTATTATTGCTCAAGAAAAAGAAGACACTAGAGACCTTACTCTAAAAGTTGGTGAACAGACAGCTATAGTTAACTCTAGTACTGCTTTAATCAATAAAATGGCAAAATTAGGCAATAATTGTCCTACCTGTTTTCAAAAAATTGATGAATCTGAGACAAAACAGCTTATACAAGATGAAGAAGAGTCTGTAGAAACTGCAGAAGCTAAAATTGCAGCTTTACAGGCAGAAATTAAGCGAATTAGAGAGAAAAACTCTCTTATAGACCACCATAAAAAGCAAAAATCAGAGTGGGAAAGTATTTATGTTCAAATTGATGACTCACTACAATCGACACTAGAAAATATTGACGACCTTACAGCACAAATTGACCGCATAGAACAACGAACAGCAGCACTAAAAGCTCGTTATGACATTGTTCTTAGGCAAAATAATGAAATTACCGCGCATAATTCAAGAATTGCAGTAATTTCAGAACAACTTGCAGAGCATAGCGCCGAACTGACAAAATATAAGAACATTTTACGTGAGGCTACGGAGACTCTTTCGATCGCAGAAACGCTTAAGAAAGCATTTTCAACTAATGGTCTGGTCGCACATAAGCTAGAAAACTTAGTTAAGGATATTGAAGAGCTAACAAACATGTATTTGGCTGATCTCTCGGATGGAAGATTCACCCTTCTGTTCACTATTGTTGCAGATAAGCTAAATGTCGTACTAACAGATAACGGAGAAGACATTGATATCTCTGCACTGTCTAGTGGGGAACTTGCTATGGTGAATGTAGCTACACTTCTTGCTATTAGAAAGATGATGAACTCTATTAGCAAGACTCAAATTAACATTCTGTTCTTGGATGAAGCAATAAATGTTTTAGCTGAGCATGGAAGAGACTGTCTTATTGAAGTACTACTCAAGGAGGAAGGGTTGAATACATTTCTAGTATCACATGGTTGGAGTCACCCTTTGCTCGCAAAGGTACTCATAACTAAACAAGATGGCATATCAAGGTTAAATTATGGTTAATACTAGAACAAAAGGATTGCGGGCAGAATATGCAGTAAGGGATATGCTAAGAGAGCATACTGATCTGCCTTGGGAACGTACTCCTTCTTCCGGTGCCCTAGAGTGGGCAAAGGGAGACCTATTCCTTCCCAATCAAGTAAACAAAATTCTTGTTGAAGTAAAACACTACAAAGATAGCGCACTAAACGATAAAATTCTTACAGCAGCCACAAACAACCTAGTAAAGTGGTGGACAAAAATTGAACACCAGTCTAAAGGAGCTAAGGCAGAGCCTATGCTTTTTTACAAGTACGATAGGAGTAAGTGGTTTGTCGCTGTGAAAATTAAGCCAACAAAACTTAAAAAATATCTTTACATCAATCAGCTTTCGTGCTACACTATGCTTGCAGATGAATGGTTAAAAGAAGAATGGAAAAACTATGTCAAGACCGTTGAAGCCACTATCACCACGGGACCCAAAAAAGACCCTCCTAGTAGACAGCCTAAACCTAGCGTTTAGGTGGAAGCATACAGGTAATGACTTTGATATGCCAACAGACTTTATCTCCACGGTAAAGTCTCTGGCTAATTCGTATGATTGTGGACAGATAGTTATACTGGCTGATGGAGGTTCCTCATGGCGTAGGAGCCTCCATCCAGGCTATAAGATGACTCGTCGCAGGCGTCATGAAAATGCTACAGAAGAAGAGAAGCGTGATTCAGAACGTTTCTTTGAATACTATCAGCAGACCCTTGATAACTGCGAGTTTCCTATCTTGCGATACCAAGGTGTAGAAGCAGATGATATTGCTGCTTACATTGTAGAAAATAAGTATGCTCTCGATATCAACGAGATATGGATGATCTCTAGCGATAAAGACTGGGACTTGCTTATCGAAGAAGACGTTTCTCGCTTTTCTACAGTAACACGGAAAGAAACAACATATGATAACTGGGACCACCCAGTAGAGATTGAACAGTATATTGACTTGAAAACTTTGATGGGGGATAAGGGTGATGATGTTCCCGGTGTAGATGGGGTTGGCCCCAAACGTGCAGTAGGTCTACTAGAAGAGTATGGCTCTGTATTCGATCTCATCGGTAACTTACCATTGCCCGGAAATGCAAAGTATATTCAAGCATTGAACGAGTCTAAGGATCAGATGCTGCTGTCATATCAGTTGATGGACCTAAGATCATTTTGCGAAGAAGCGATAGGGGATAAGCTAGAAATGCTTCAAGATGACTTGGCCAAGATATACGGTAGAGTTATTTAAGGACAGATAATGAAAATTGATTATAACAGAGATGCACTAATTGGAGAGTTTGCAAAGCAGACACTTCGGGATCGCTATATGCTACCAGAAGAAAGAAGCCCACAAGATGCGTATGCTAGGGCTGCTAAGGCTTTTGCTGACGATGAGGCTCATGCTCAACGCATTTATGACTATGCTTCTCAGCAGTGGTTTATGTTTGCTACTCCTCTACTTTCCAACGGCGGCACTAGTCGGGGTCTGCCTATCTCTTGCTTTCTAAACTATGTTGATGATAGTCGTGAAGGTATTACAGAGATCTTTACCGAAGATGCTTTTCTTTCTAGTGTAGGTGGAGGCATTGGTACTTACTGGGGTGCAGTAAGGTCTAAAGGTACAAAAACATCTAGAGGCTCTGAGTCTACAGGTGTTGTACCTTTTGTAAAAGTAAGTGACAGTATGATGCTTGCTTTTTCGCAGGGTGTAACTCGTCGTGGGTCTAATGCAGCCTACCTAGACATTAGCCATCCTGAAATTGAAGAGTTCCTTGATATTCGTAAACCAACTGGAGATGCTAACCGTAAATGCGTAAATATACATCACGGCATCGTTATCTCTGATAAGTTTATGCGTATCATTGAAAAAGCCACCGTAGATAAAACCTACGATGACTCTTGGCAGCTAATTGATCCTCACACAAATGAGGTTACTAAAACGGTGTCGGCTAAGGCACTGTGGATTAAAATTATCCAAAACCGTCATGAGACGGGTGAACCATATATTATGTGGGGAGATACTGTAAACGACCATCTTCCCGATTATCAACGCAGGTTAGGTCTTACAGTATCTCAGTCAAACCTTTGTTCTGAGATTACACTCCCCACAGATACCGACAGAACAGCAGTATGTTGTCTATCCTCGGTCAATCTGGAAAAGTTTGACGAATGGAAAAACAATGAACAATTTATTCCTGATCTTATTAGGATGCTTGATAATACCTTGGATGTATTTATTAAAACAGCTCCAGACCAGCTATATAAAGCAGTCTATTCCGCCCATCGTGAAAGATCCATCGGACTCGGAGCAATGGGATTCCACGCCTACTTACAGTCAAAAGGAATTGCTTTTCAAAGTGATGTTGCTAGAACTGTAAATAAGGCAATCTTTAAGCACATCAAACGTGCAGCGTTGCAAGAAACAAAAATTCTTGCCGAGGAAAGAGGACCATGTCCAGATGCCAAGGGTCACGACCAGGTTCGTAATGCACACCTATTGGCAATCGCTCCGAACGCTTCTAGCAGCATTATCTGCGGAAATACGTCTCCGGGAATCGAACCGTATCGGGCAAATACGTTTAATCAAAAAACTTTGACCGGCACCCATACCTTCCGAAATCCTCATCTTGAAAAAGTTTTGGATGTATATAAAATGAACACTGATGAAGTGTGGGCTAGTATAGTTTCTAATCGAGGAAGTATTTCTCATCTTGACCTGCCTGACCATATTAAGGATGTCTTTAAGACGGCTATTGAAATTGGGCAAGAGTGGGTAGTAGTTCATGCAGCAGATAGACAGCCATATATCTGCCAGTCACAATCTGTAAACTTATTCTTTCCAGCCGACGTAGGCAAAAAAGAGCTTCATGAAGTTCATATGCTTGCATGGAAAGAAGGTGTTAAAACACTATATTACTTGCGCTCCGAAGCCTTCAAACGATCAGACGATCTTTCTAAGAAAACAGAGCGCTATAACTTCAACTTCAGCGAGAATGAAGAAGAGTGCCTAGCATGTGAGGGATAAAATGCTAACAGAAACGAGAGACTACTATAAACCTTTTGAATACCCTTGGGCGTTTGAACACTACAAAGCCCAAAAGAAAATGGAGTGGCATCCCGAAGAGGTGCCACTCGCAGAAGATATTTCAGACTACAATGAGTTTGATCCATATACTAAAAAGCTAATTACACAGATTTTTAGATTCTTTACACAAGCAGATGTAGATGTTGCTGGTGGTTATTGCCAGCACTATTTGCCAACATTTAAAGCGCCAGAGCTTCGCATGATGATGGCAGCATTTGCTAGTATGGAGGCTACGCATATTGAAGCGTACTCTCTTCTTATTGAGACACTTGGTCTATCTGATGATGAATACAAGATGTTCAGTAAGTATAAAGCAATGGCAGATAAACATGAGTATCTAGAAAACTTTACTATGGATACACCTGCTGACATTGCTAAGTCTCTGGCAGTATATAGTGGCTTTACAGAAGGTGTGCAGCTATTTTCTTCTTTTGCAATCTTGCTAAACTTTCCAAGGCACGGTAAGATGAAAAATATGGGACAGATTGTATCTTGGTCTATCCGAGACGAGAACCTGCACGTTGAAGGAATGACTCAGATGTTCCGTACCTATATTGAAGAAAATCCAAGTCTTTGGACGGACACACTTAAGTCTCAGCTTTACTCGATTGCTGAGAGAATTGTACAGCTAGAAGATGCTTTCATCGACCTTTGTTTTGAGGGTGGTGAACTAGAGAATCTCCGACCAGAAGAAGTTAAAGAATATATTCGATATATTGCAGGTCGCAGGCTAAATCAGTTAGGTCTTAAAAATATTTTCAAGGCAGAAAAAAATCCACTACCTTGGATTGATGCTATGATTAACGCAGTTGAACATACCAACTTCTTTGAGAATAGACCTACAGAATATGCTAAAGCAGCGACAACCGGAAACTGGGACGACATTTTCTAATGATAAAAGTATTTAATAATTTTTTAGCAGCCAAAGAAGCATACGAATTAAGCACTGGCCTTATGGAAATACCTGAGCATTGGTGGTCGTATGCAGTTGCACACGAAAAGTTAGATACTGCACGATACTATAAGAACACCCTGCGAGAAAGACAAAGACTACGGGAGGCACAGCCTAACATAGTGGATAGCTTTCTTGCAGGGTCGTTTACTTATAAGTTTAAAAGAAGTACAAAACATACAGAAACTTGTAACTGTGTAGAATGTGAGTTTAGAAAAAATACACTAGAATCTGAGGATTTTAAACAGTTTATTTCACAAGAAACAGGACTAAAAAATCCTCAGCTTTTTGAGTCTTTTGTTAGTGTATATGAGTCAGGAGATTTCCTAAGTATGCACACAGACGCAAATCGTGGTGTAGCTTTTATACTAAACTTAACCGCTGGTTGGAAACCTGAGTATGGTGGTATGCTACACATAAAAATAGATAATGAGATAAAAGCTATACCTCCAGTATATAATAGTTTTGTATTGTTAGGATTAAAAAACGGGGCAGGAATACCTCACTTTGTTAGCGAAGTAAGTCAGTATGTTCCTTACCCTCGTATTGCAATTAGTGGGTGGTATAATGAAGGTAGTTAATTTATACGGAAAAAGATACAATAAGCTAACCTTGCAGTGGTCTGATGCCTATAACCACGTTATAAAAGCATTTAGAGAGCTAGGATACACTGTTCATCTTGATCCAGAGTTACAGTTAGAAGAAGTACCTGAGTTTGCTGAAGTTGGTTTTGATCATAGTGATGAGGCTATATATGTGTACAACCACACCTACCTTGACCAAGTAAAGAAAGATAGGCTGCCTACAGGAACAAAAACTTTTTTTATTAAGCCAACTGCTCCTGCCTCAAATTACTTTACTATTGACCCTCTTGGCTATGCTTGTTCCTCCTCGATTGCATATGAGAAGCCAAACTTTGAAGGTATAAAAACTAAAGCCTTCTTTAATAGTGTTGTAAATAGCTTACTAGCAAAAAGAGAACATAAATGGACAGTTACTGGAGAAGTTATTTTTGACTGTGCAACAGTAGATTTGCCAGAAGACCATATCTTAGTAATAGGTCAGATGCCTGGAGATGAAACAGTTAATGGCTTTAGTTTTGGTAATCATTGGCTTAAACTACAGTCTATAGTAAATTATCTCAAAGATAGAAATACTGTAGTATTAAAACTTCATCCTACTTTTAAGCCTGTTATTACTAAAGCAGGCAAATGGCCTGACTTTAATAGAATGTTATTACAGTGGAGAACTGAAGGTGTAACAATTTATGAAGATCAAGAAAGTCTTCATGATATTTTACCAAAAACAAATATAGCTATTGTAGAAAATACTACAGCAGGAATAGAATGTTTAATGCACAAGATTCCTATGATTAGCTACGGATTACCAGAATATCATTGGATTACCAAAGACCTTAGACATCTTAATATGCTACAAAGTTATATTGATGACACTTCTTGGTGGAATCCGCAAAAAGCAGATGAATGGTTAACTTGGTATTGTACAAAATACCAGTGTCATAATTATGCTAGTACCTTTAATAGATTGGAAGAGTTATGTTCGGAAACGAAGCAATAAATGCTCTAAAAGCAAGAGAATTTACTACAGTATTAGACGTAGGTGCTGGTACTGGTGCTGCTGGACATATTTTTGCTTCCTGGGGTAAAGGTGTAACGTCTAGCGATATTGTAGATAAAGGTGCCCCTAATCTTGTTGAGGGTGACTTTATGTATGCAGGCTTTGGTCATAGCTTTGATCTTATCTGGGCATCGCATGTCTTGGAGCACCAGCTAAATGTAAATGCTTTCCTACAAAAGTGTCGATCTTTGCAAGAGCCTGGTGGTCTTATTTGTATTACTGTTCCACCACTAAAACATGATATTGTCGGCGGCCATGTTACGCTTTGGAACGCAGGACTAGTAATGTACAATCTTATTCTAGCAGGATATAATTGTACCGACTGTAGTATCAAGCAATATGGATATAATATATCTGTAATAGCAAAAGCCGACAACTTTACGCTGCCGGCTTTACATTATGATTATGGTGATATAGAAAAGCTATCACCTTGGTTTCCTCCTGGATATAACTATCAAGGATTTAATGGAAATATACAAGAGTTTAACTGGCCCGGAACGTAAGTTCCGGGTTTTTATTTAATCTTTTTCGAGTGGGTTTGAGTCAAAGTGTCTTCAGATTTTTTATCTACCTCTAAATCCATCTTGAATTGTTTTTTAAAGTAGTTTTTAGAAGTTCCAGTTTTCCAGTCTCTAACAGCAATATTTATAATTCCATAAGAGTCTCTAAAAGCATTCATTTTATCTGTAAACTCTTTCTCATATATCCACGATCTTGACCCTGCTTTATTTGGACTAAGAAGACTAAATTCATACTGCCATGTAGTACTATCTAGTACCCTTGCTAACATAAGCAGTAAATCCGTGTCAGATTGTTTAACGTGATAAATAAACCACTTTTCACGAGCACAGCAGTCTGCAAAAATATTTTTTACATAAGAAAACTTTTCTTCTCTACTAAGAATATGCGGGGGTAATTGAGCATGCTCATCAATGTAAGATTCACTTTGTTCAAATAAGTGCTCAATATTTACTAGAGTATCTAACTCTTCCCTGGTATTAATTTTATTAATTATAAAAGTCATAATTAGTCCTAAGCTAAAGTTACGGTTCCATTTGCTAATGTAGAAGTAAAGGATGACCAAATCCACTGGCCTCCAGTACCTCCTACATTTGTATAAGAGGCATCTGCCCTATTTAATGTAGTTGTAGTACCACTTATAGGAACAGTTATTGAGGTCCATACACTATTTGTTACTGTTGCTGTACCACTAATTGCAAAAGTTAAGGTATTACTAGTAGTACTCTTAAATAAGCTATCTACTTGATGTGTATCTGTTCCATATATGTCTAGAAACTGCGTAGTTGGAGATATAGAACCAAAAGCATTAGATCGACTATATCCAAAAAGAGTAGGAGTTTTTGGGTCATCTTGACCAACCGTTAAAGTAAAAGTATTTCCAGCATAGGTAGGTGCTGTAGCTCTAGGTAGGGTTCCTGCCACAGCATTTATTAAGGTTCCTTTTATTGTCACGTAATATCTCCTGCAACGTAACATTTGTTAGCGGTTTCAAAAGTTACACTCATGATACCATTTGCATTAAGAGTAACGGATGCACTGTCAGTACCATCAAAATACATAGCTAAGCTACTACCACGAGTAATTGTTCTAGCCGTACCACCTCCCATAATAATCACAACATCTCTAGGAGAGAACTCTCCAGAAGGAACAGTAATATTGCCAGTAGCAATAACAGCATCATTTGCATCATCTTTGTCTAGCGTAGATGCTGTATTCGCGGATTCACCAATACGGTTGTCAATATTTTTACTAACAAAAAACGGTTCAAATTCATAAACAGTACTATTTTTATTTACCTTACCAATAATAGTATCTTCAATACTATCAGCATCAAACTTTAGCTTAAACAAAGAAAGTACTGGGAGAACCTGCAAAGAGCTGTTTCCAGCAGAAGTTACTTCTATAGGATTAGCATTAGAAGTTGTAGAAGACAACGTAAAGGTTGTAGTTGTTGGAACTGTTCCTACATAGTAAGTTACATCAGGAAAAATTCCACTGTCTGCTCCTCCATCTCCAAGAGGGTATGGGGTTGTACCCGTATCAAATATAGAAGTAATTCTTACTGGGTCATCAACAGATAAACCGTGGTCTTCTTCTGTAGTCAATACAGCAGGACTTGCTTCTGTAACTCCTGTCACAATAATTCTACTTACAACTCTATCTAATGCAATAGTATCTTTTGAAATATAGTTTTGAATATTATAAAAGTCTGACCCTATCTTTACAATGTTAGCATTTTCAGGTATTGTTCCACTAATTTTTCTTGCCTTATTTTGTTGTAGTACCACTGTAGCAGAAGCAGTATTTTCTACTCCGTCTGCGTCTCCCGTGTCGTCCACATCTCTAAAGTATGTAACATAATCATTAATCTCTGGCACTACCAATTTAAATCCTTGGTTGATATCAAAGAGCAGAAAAGCAAAACCATCATTTGTATTGATATTATTTGGGACATTTGTTAGTGCCCTATTTCCTGTGTATGTAAATGCCATTATTACTCCTTAGAACTCAAGATTTTCTCTTGTAATATTAACAGGGAAATCTTCTACTCCACTAGTATTAGCTGGGGTAGCAACTTCTCTGACTTCTAACTGCCATGTACCTGTAACTGAAACTATACCAGAAGACTGATAACCCCAGGCCCTTGTTGTACCTAGGCTAAGCCATGTTCCTGTAGAAGCGCCAGTATTTGGACCTGTTCCTGTAGAAGTGAATCTTACCTCATAATTTGATCCAGCAGCAGATACGGGATCAATCCAGTTTGTAAAGTTAGTTGTACCACCGCTCATTTGATTAGCATAAACTAGTCCTGCATTAGTAATAACTAACTGTGTCGTGAGGGTACTAGTAGTATCTGAAGTCCAGTCAAATATGTTACCACCAGTTAAGGTAATAGTTTCTGATACGTTTGTAATTGTGGTAGAAAAGGTTACTGTCCCTGAGTCAATGGTTGTTGTGCCCCCATCATCACTAATTTCAATAGTATATTGAGATGTAGAAGAACCAGAACTACCGGCACTTTGTGTATCTGAAAGACCAAAGCTTCTATTGCTATTTAGCTGCAACCAGCTACCAATAGTTCCAGTTGCTGTACCTGTTCCTGTAGGAGCCGAGACTTGTGTTGCTCTAATATGATAAGTTTTTGTAGGGTTGTTAGGAATAACCCAGTCATAGACATCTAGCTCGGAAGTTACACCATGACTTCTAGCAAGGTCTACCGTACCATCTGTATTAAATGTAATAGATGCAGTAGCTGTAGTACCTACATTATCTACTGTGACAGAAGTTGCTACTGTAGTATCCTCTACGCTAATAGTATCACCTTCCTGATCTTCTTCTCCCCAAGAAGGTGGATCAGTTCCAGCAGAGCCGATATTTTGGTTGCCTGTTGTAGTGTTGTACCAAATCGCACCTTCAGTAGGGTCGGTAGGGGTATCTGGACCAACAAAAACTTTTTTACCAGAAGCAGAAGTAAACTCATAGACACTAGGGATAATAAGGGTATCTGTTTCTAGTCTTACTGGAACGGAAATTACACCACCGCTAGGCACACTATTTTTATACTGTACTGTGCCTGTTGCTATATCTCCAACATATATGTTTGTTTGAACGGGCTTAGAAACAGGACCATAGCCAGAGACAGCTTGAATAACAAAAGTATGAGTTCCTGCAAAAGAAGTTCTAACTGAGTACGATGTAGCGCTAGAAGAGATATCTGTGGTTTCTACTTCTCCTTCTGGGTCAGTATGCTTTATACGGTACCCTGCAAAATCTTCAAAATTTGTTTGATCTACATTTTTAGGACTACTCCATCGTAGTACAATTTGTACTGTTTGAGAGGCAGCCGAGTCCGATACAAACGTCTTTTTTAACAAAGAAGTAAAGTTTGTTACAGGAGGTACGTCTGCATAGCGAGGTACTTGGCTAGGAACGTCTGAAAGATAGTCTTCATCTAGTATATCAAACTTTGCATTATAGTGTTCTGCTGCAGTAATTGCATAAACTCCTGGAGATTCTTCTGCAATGCCTAATACTTTATAGCTTTTAGCGCTGCCATCTACCAATAGATCATCTCTAGTAGAAATTATAGCCCAAATAAACTCTGTTTCGGGAGCCGCAGTAAATGCTGTACTGACGTCAACTGTGCTACCTGTAAAAGGAAGAGTTTCATTAATTTCTCTTTTTTCTAGGTGAGTGTCAGGAACAAATTGTACGATTACAGGCTCTCCACTATCATCTACTAAAGTCTCGGCTGCTGTCTCTGTAGTAACTCCAGCAATAATATCTCCTCTTTCGTAAGCTACACTACTTATTGTTGCAGAGTCTTGAGCAAGATAAGTAGCTGCTCCATCAACTTGAACATAGATATAATGTGTTTCTCCCGAAGCAAGAGTAACACTACTATCAAGTGTAACGCTTGTTGTTGTTGAGCTTACTATTCTACCAGAGTTACGAACAGCCGTTCTATCCGCATCTTGTACAGCAATAATACTCCCTGGCTTTAGGAATCCGGCATTTTCTCCTGTTCTAAAAGAAACTATCTCTTTTTGCATCTTAGACGTTAGTAGTTTCCACTTACCATATCTAATTGCCTGCGATCTAGATGTTGCTCCAAAGGCTACAACTTCTTGACTAAAGATGCGATTTTTAGTAATCATATCTTCAATATCGTCTACTAATTCTATGTCTTGATCATAAAAATTATCTCTATCATTAAACCTTACCACAATTTGATTGGGGCGTGTCTTGTTTCCTGTGCCTTCGTAAGAGAACAAGCCATCTATAACATTTCCTTTTGTAAACGTATAGACAGGTTCTCCTCTCCTATCGCCTTCTAAGATAAACTGGCCATCTACCCAGTATGGTAGCGCAAACATAATACTACAAAAATCTTTAATTACTTTATAGGCTTCTGTTGGTTGTGTAAGGTATACCCCGCAAGTAAATCTTGGCTCTAGTCCTCCTTTACCATCTGGTACAAGCTGATCGCAATATCTTGCTAGAGAATATAACGAGTAATCATTTATATTATCTGGGTCAAGCCAGTGTCCTAAGCCCCACCTTTTATTGATAAGTATTTCTCTTAGATTCCAAACAGGATTATTAGTATAGGCTCTGCGTAAGTTACCATCCCAAACTTGATAAGAGGATTCGATAACTCCAGTACTAACATTTCGATTGTAGTTTGCTACACCGTCGCTAGCTTCTTCTCGTGTAACATAGTTAGTAGGAACAGAAACTTCTACACCTCTACAATGGTAAGCTCTTTCTGGAAATTCTCCATTTAGCTGGTTACTATCAAAAGAAAGAGCGGCATAGGCAGAATGAGGATAAGAAAGCTTATCATTAATAATTGTTGTTACCTGCTTTACAGTGCTATCAGCAATATAATTTGAAACTCCTCCACGATAAAGCAAACGATCTGGAGTTACTTTTTTAATTCGTATAGCAAAGTTACTAAAAGGTTTATACTGTTCAATAGAAAAACGTAGATCAAAATCAATATTTGTTTCACTATTTGAAACTAGTTCACCGCTTACTGTGGGTCCACCTTTTCTAAATGTACCTGTATTTGCTGCAACTAGTATAGATGCCTGACTGATTTCTGAAGCAGTTGGTCCAAACACTTGCACAGTTTTAGTATTACCTCCCAAACTATAATCAAAGAAAACTTGAAAAACTGCTCCATACTGTTCTTTATATGCACCTTCAACACCACTAGTATATAAACCACTAGGAAAAGATAGTGTTAAGATCAGCTCGTCAATAGCACCATAATCTCCTGAAGCAAGATCAGCAGCGTTTACTGTAACTACGCCTCCTCCCGTAGCACCATCTGGATACTCTAGTTTATACTTACCCCAAAAGTTTTGTAGCTTTGTTGGGGCACCAAAAAAGTCTGTATGCTGTTTAAGAGTTGTGTCTACTTTAGTAGTTGCTGTTGCAGCAGAAATAGCAGGTACAGAAGACTGAGGCGCCTGATCCCTAGTACCTGGTACAAAAGCAGCTTTTACCCCCTCAAAGTTAAGGGCATCTTTTCCTGCTGTTAAGTTAGACTCTAAAGAACCTAAAATGCTTATTTCTGCTGTAGAACTTGCCAAAGCAGAGTTAGGAATAGCGTCACCAAAACCAACTTGGTATACATCTATTGTTCCAGCTCTAGATTTTGTGGTCGAAGCTGTAGTATAATAGTCAAAATAAATAGTAGGTGTACCATCAGTTTTAGGAACCTTAGGAGTAACTACAGCAGATGTGCCACTTGCTCTACTAAAAAGTGTTCCTACATAATCTGCCCCATCTAAGCCATACCCAGGAATTCGTATTTTTTCTGTAAGAGAGCCTTCTCCATTGGGTGTAAGCATTGCATCTGTAAAAAATGAGGTAGATGTTACAATAGTAGATTGGTTTTCTCCAGCAACAGCAGTAATTGTAGAAACTGTTGCTTGCGCTCCCCCACGATGAACTAGTACTTTATTATTATCTGAGTTACCTCTTTGTAGTACTGTGCTGTCTTGGTTGTCTAGAAAAGTGATGCCGGTTCTAGAAGCTGTAACAGTTCCTGTTAGTTTTTCTTTAAGAAGAGCAACATCACTGGTTGTATTAGCAAGCGGTGTACGATTTAAATAAATTGAATTTAAGCCATTAACAAGAGTAATAGGACCCTCACTAATAAGATCGTATACAATACCTGTGTTATTATTACTACCATTAATTTTCATCGAACTTCCTCCGTCACTCCATACATTGTACCTATTCCACCACCTACAGTAGTACCATAAGCATAGCCTCCTGTTATGGGTCGATTGTACCCAGCAACTGTAGCTGTTGAAATTATAACACCACCAACAATCATCTCTCCAAACAGTACTGGAACAATATTGTTTTGTGCAATAGTATTTTGTGGCGTATCAAAAAGATATTCATCGTTTGCTTCTACACCATCTACAGAAGGATCGGGTGCTAGCATTGCTCCTAATCCCTGCATAGCTAGACCTGTAGCTACACCTGCTAACAAAAGTCCGCCTATATTTAGAGCGCCAATACCTCCTACAGCCATAACAGAAGCAGCACTCCCTACAGCAGCACCACCTCCTATACCAGTAGCGGTTGTTAGAAGAGCAGCAGAGCCGGGAAGAAAAAAGCTACCAACAATTAATGCTGCCATAAGTAGCTTAGATGCACCACCCTTAGCACCAGCAGGTAGAGGAGTAATAATAATGTCATCAGGCCCAATAGAATAAAGTAGCTCCTCTTCATCTTCTATAAAAGTATCGCCACACTGTATAGATATATCACCACCAGATTCAGCAAATTCAATCATATCCCGTCTAAAAGATGGTTTATTGGCTTCAATACATGCAAAAACATCACCAATATTTTTGGCTTTTATCTTCCAGTCTCTGCCGTACTTTTCACCCAAAAAGCCGTTTAATACTACTTCCTTCATACTTATAAACTTTCTTTATAAATTTACCCCAAAATGGATAAAGGTTTTCTTTGCAAGATAGCCGATCTACGGCATGGTGGAAAAAGCAATCTTTTCCTAAGTACACTCCAAGATGATTTTCTTTTTCATGATCTACAGCAAATGTAATTAAGTTACCATATTCTAGAGACTTAGTTTCTTTAAAAGGCCATTCTTGTTCTACATATTTTATATAATCATGACCTTCTAGCCACCAATCATCTATCCATTCTTTTCTTGGTGGAATAGGCACACCATGTACTAAGTACCAATTTCGTGCTGTCTCAAAACAATCATTTACCCCAAACTCATATGGTATGCCAGATAAATTATTATAGTCTATAGGAGCAATTACCGTGTATTCTAGGGTTTGATAGTTGAAGACGATATAGGGTATATTGATGCTGTTACAAGCTGCAATATCGTACTCGCTAGGGCAACAGTTGTCAGGATGAGCGTGAATAACATATAATATTTCTCCGGTAAGGGTTAGTTTAACATAATCTTTGTCCAGTAAAAAATAGTTTTCTGGATCAGTTGATGTATTTTCTAGCGGTACAATATATACCCGCCCTTTCTTCAAGTGTGCTACAGCACAGGGCTCTTTGTCGTATGTTATAGATTTTAGCCACTCTTGACTTTTATCTATTATATCTTTTAGCGGCTGGGAATCCTCCATAGGGTAATACCTCTTCATTATTTTCTTCTGTTGCGGATGGGATAACAACACTTGTTTGTCCCGTATATTTTACAACTCTATATCGTGCAGCACAGCTACTTAGCTTTTTACCACAAATGTCAATACGCTCCCAAACATTATCATCTGAGCCAGGAGTAACATTTGTGTTATCTGCAACTGCAACCCAAATTTTATTACTATATAAAACACAAGGATTGTAAACCCTACCTTCTTTGTAGATTTTATAGCTAGTAGCGCCACTCCAAGTAGTGTACATTCTTACTCTTCTAAAATTTGCAGAATCAAAAGGACTAGCATCAAATGCGCCAAGAGCCTGAAAATACTCGTTAGTGGCATTAGTGCCGCTTCCGTCAGCATAGTTTAGTGTAATAGCTTTTGAGTACAAATGATTTGCACTAAGACTTCCGCTAGTAGGCATGGTTGTAGCAGAAGCAGCGTAGCTATTATTTAAAAGTACGCGGTTTGCACTATCATATGCTATAATAAAACTACTATCACCATTAAAGGTATTATCTTGTCTCCAAGAGCAAGCACCTAAAGGAGTAGTAGCACCGGGTAAGTCTTCTGCATTGCCCTGGTAAAGCCACGTACAAACATTGGCTAAAATAAATCTATTTGGAACAGTTATGCCCTCAAGGTCAAAGGCAGTAGTAAGTTCAAAGGTAATTGTTAGTGGGTTTTCTTCCGTAATACGATCAATATAAAAAACCTGTTGAGGCAGCTCAGTAGGAGCAGGACCTGTACCAGCAGATTGTGTTGGTAGGTATTTATCCAGAGACTTTCTACGAGTAATCTTTTTACCAATTAGATTATCTGGATTTGTAATTTGTGGAAGGGTTCTAAGTACATTTGCAAAAGACACTTGTGGACGAGCATAGGCTCCCTCGGAGCGATGCTCAAACCCGCTAAATTCTATTGGTAGTGGATCATATTCTCTACGAGTATAAGGAGAGTCTCTATCTGCAAACCAAAGAGATGTATGATAATTAGTAAAGTAGCTATTACCAGAGTCTGTCTCTAGTATAAATAACTCGATATAGTCATCTTCAACTCGTTGTTTATTTATATCTAATATCATAGGTATACCAACTCCGCATTAACTTGTAAACTAGAGTAATCTGACTCGTTTAGAGTAGAGTTCCATCCGGTAACAATTATCTTTTTTGTACTTGCATCAGGATAAGTAAGTGTTATAGCTTTACAACCTTTTAGACTTTCAAAGTATTTTAGCACATCTAAGTATGCACTATTTGTTTGATTCTTTATAGTAAAGGCCATTTTAGTGCTGCGCTCATTTATACCATCTACTTTTATAAACTGTAAAGGATAATCTGCGGCTTTATGCTCAAAAACTTTTATAGCATTCTCCTCAGAAAAACCTCTATCTACTTTTACAGTAGTTGCAGATACAGCCCTACCATTATAAGTGCCTGCTGGAATATCAAAACTAATGCTCAATTAAAGTACTCCTTTAAGTTAGCCGTTAAGCCATACACTTGACCATTCTGATAGTTCTTATTAAATCCTAATGCAACCACATGAACTGTTTCTCCTCTTACAGAGATATCAAATCCTTCACCTTTTAGAAGCGTAAAATATGTTTCTATAATTTCAATTTCACTAGTAGGTCTATTGCTAAAAGATACACTATAAGACCGTACACTTGGTCCAATAGGCAAGTGCATAGAATAGCCATCTCCAAACTTAGTTACACGTTTAGCCGGCGCATTTTGGACAGAAAGTCCTTTATCAAAAAGAACTACTGTACCAGACTGTGCCGGATAAACTGTACCATCAATAGTGAAACTAGCAGACATTATTATCCATATTTACTTAGCAGACCACCAGGTGACTTTTGTGCCATAAGCTCTTTTTGTACTGCGGCTGCAATGACCTGTCCAAGTTTAGCTGGATCACGTCCTTCTGTTTGGGTACTTGTACCGCTGTCGGTCATGTTTACAGTAACCGCTACGTTATTTTGCTGAGAGCCTCCACCAGACATTTGCACTGGAATTGCTCTACCGTTTGGTAGCGGGACCACGGCCTCATTATAACGACCTTCTCCTACTAGATAGGTTGGCTGTTTTACTATGCCTCCGCTATCTCTACCTGTTACTCCACCACTAGCATAAGGCATGATGCCCCCGTTTGCCATTGGAATAATTCCACCATTGGCAAAAGCGGGTATAGGCAGTCCAATAGCTTGTAATGCTCGTACAACAAGTAGCTTAACAATAATTTTTGCAATTTCTGCTAGTATTGCTTTAGCCATATCAGCAAATGCTTGTTTTGCACTCTTAGACCCATCAATTAGTGACATAAAGGCTTCTTCCATAGAAGATTGCACAGTATTCATAACATTGTTAAAGCCTTCAGCAGCAATAATAGATTCTTCTAAGGCATATGCCATATCTAAAATTTTATCTCTTTCATCATCTGATGTAGCGCCTCTTAGTTCGTCTTGAGCGAAGCTAAGAGCAGCTCCCGATAGCCCTGCAATTTGTGCTTGTGGCATAGCTGCTTCTCTTGCTTCTTGAAATCTTTCCCCCAAAGTTTTAGGTATAGAGTCTATAAGATCATTGATATTATCACGTTGAGCTTCAATATTTTGTTTTTGAAGATTTACACTGACGCCCATAAGCTTTACATTACTTTCAAATGCTGCTTGTGATCTATCTTGTATCGTTTGAATATTTCCAACCATAGAAGCTTTATCTGCTTCACTAATATTAGTGGATGCCTGAATTCTCTTCTTTAGGAATTCTAACTCCATGTTTCTAATATCCTTTTCTAAAGTTAGATTTTGTATCTTAAGATCATGTTCTCTCTCTAAGAGACGTAATTCATCATTTAAAGCACTTACGCGAAGTTGGTTTTCTTCGACCCTAAAGGCATTTTGTTGTGCTTGAGTTAGTCCTCTAGGCCCTGCGGCAATCTCTGCTGCTTGACGACGCCCAGCAAGTTGTGTTGAAGCTAATGCTCTCCGCTGACTCGCAATTTGTTTTTCCAAAGTAAGAACTTGCTGTAGTTGCTTTGCTTCTTCTCTGCGCGCAGCATTGCCTGTAGCAAGATTTTGTAAAAGTTGCTTTTGACTTTCTAACTGTTCGCGAGCCAGATCAACTTCTCCATCAATAACTGCTTTTCTATTTTCTTCCTGCTCATCTAGTAAGTTAATAGTTCGTGTAATTGCAGTTAGCTGAGCCTGCTCCGTTTCTGATCTTTCCTCGATACCTCTTAAAACTGCAGCCTGGGACTGGAGTCTTTTTCTTTCGGCATTGATCTCTGCCGTAATAGCGTCTTTTCTGGCATCTACGGTTGCTAAATTATCTTGTAGTGCGTTTGTTTGGGCTATTATACCTAAAACAATGCTGCCTTCTTTACCGCTGCCTCCAATGGCTGTCAAAGCGGATTTATCTCGTACTGCTTGTGTTTTTTGTTCTAAAGAAAGTATTTTTCTTGAAAGCTGTAAATTTTTTAGCTTTTGTGTAGCTAGCGCTTTTTCTGCTTCTGCTCTCTGAACAGCTAACCTTGCATTTCTTGTGGCTACTTCTGCTGATTCAGACTCTTTTTGAAAGATTCTACCTAAAAGAATATTTGCTCTAAACTTTTGAATTTCAAGACTTATAAGATCAATCAAGTTACCTTCGGACTTAGCCTTTTTAATAGCTACTTCTAAGGCTTCAACTCTTTTTAACTGTTCAATAGTTCCTTCTAGTATTTGTCCTTGCTTTGCATATATACTTGTTACTGCTTGAACCTGCTTAAGAGTATCCAAACCTATTTCTTGTACTCGCTGACCTGTAGCTCTAAGTCCTTCACCATTAAAGTTTCTTGCTTCGATAGAGATAGCTGTAAAATTATCTAGTGCTTTAGTAGTAGCATCTTCAAAAGGTTTAGGAACAATCTCTTTTAGATTTTTTCTGAGTTCTACTGTTTGAAGTGCGATCTCGGCAAAGCGTCCTGCAATCTCTGTTACGGGTCCAAGCTGTTGATTTAGAGCTTCTAATATTGCTGCTTCGCCTTCTTGAACAACTATTGTTTGGGCAGCTCTTGCCGCAAGTTCTGGATTAATTTGTGATACCAAGGCTAGCTGGGCAGCAATACCGTCTCTTACATCTTCAGACACACCTCTTAGCTTTAAAGCAGCATCTAGCCCCATCTCTTCTTGTTGTGTTATTTTTTGCCGGCCTCTATTTCTTGTTACATCTAGCTTTACTTGCATTTCTCTAAAGCCTGTTATTGTTTTTTCTACCTCGGACTGCCCCTTATATGCTTGTATCAGCTTTTGATTTTGTTCTACCATACCTTTCAGAGCATTTACACGAGCATCAAAAGCTTCTGCTGCTCCCATTTTTTGGGTTTCTTCAAACGTTTTCTTAGCAGATTCTGTAAGCTGTTCAAAACCTTGTCTCGCATTTTTAATTTCTGGTGTTAACCCTCGCATCTTATCTATAAGCTTGCCAACGGCCTTGCCTATAAACTCTATGGCAGCAAATAAAGCAGTCATTGCAAGCATAGGTATTAATAATCGTCCTACAGCTTTAGTAAGTCCTACAAGACTTTTTGCAAAAGTTTTTACAGCTACACTAGCACTAAGATACGCAGATTGGAGTCTAATTGTAGACCTTGTTAATAAGCCAGTAGCATCTGAACTTGCTAAAAGTTCTCGACGACTTTGTCTTTGTAAAGCCATAAATTGTTTTAGACTTTGCGATTTTTTAAGATTGCCCCTTGTATAATCAAGAACATCTTCTCTGAATCCAATTCTTAAAGCTTTTGCTTCTTTATCTGTATTTTGAATAGCTCTTATTTGCTTTCTAAGTCCATCAGATACGCCGTTAAAGCTAGTAGCAGCAAGACCTGCACCAACTCCCAACCCTTGTAAGGCTTTAGTAAGTAAAAATATTCCTGGTACCATAAGTGCAAAAGGATTATCTGCAAAGATTTTTACTGCAGGAATTAATGCTTTATTTAGAAGATTACCAAGACCTGTTGCAAGGTCTCTTACAGAAGCGGATAGCTTGTCATAGGGATTAGCTGCAATATTTTCTTGAATATCTCCAAATTTTCTTTCACCCTCTTCTAGTACAGCATTTAGAAAGGCTTGCCTTCTCTCTGTGTTTGTCAAAGACGATGCAACTTTATTGTTTTGCTGAGCATATTCTCTAACTGCTTCATCGAGGCGTACCATAATACCAAGTTCATCGAGTAGTTCTGGTTCTAGTTTAACTGCACCCCTAACAAGGCGGTCCATAGACTCAGACATGTCTCTACCCAAAGCAAGAGAAGCTCCTCTAGCAACTGCTCCAAGTCTTTCGATTTCTTGAGACCCTAGACCTGCTGAGGAAGCTTGTGCTACAACTCTAAAAGAATCAGCTGTTGAGATAGCGTTATCAGTAACTTCTCTTAGCCCTTCTGCGGTAGCCTTTAGGGCAACACCACCACGAGCACCCATAAGCTCTAGTCCTGCAGTTAGTTGCTCAAATCTAGCAGCTTGAGAAAGCGCTTGAAAAGCAGAGCTAATAGCAAACACGTTGGCAGCAAGCTGTGCATAAGCACCTACAAGGCTACCGCTGCCGCCTCCTAGTCCTGCGGCCATGCCACTAAAGTTTTTACCAGTTGCCCCTCTACCCCCAACGACACTACGATCTGTTCTATACTGACCTCTATTAAAACCCGCAGCTTCCATAGCACTTTGACCTGTGCGGGTGCTAGAAAGGTTTTTATTCATTCGTGCAGCAGATTGCTCTGCCTGACGAATATTATCCTTCAGTTTCCGTGTTTCTTTTTCAGCTTTATCTGCACCCTGAGACTTAAGCCCAAGTATTGCTGTTAAACGAATCTTCATTTCTTTTTCTTCATGTCATCATACATCTTTTTAATCTGCTTCTGACTCTTGTTTATATTATACGCATCCATTGTGTTTAATAGATCGAGTAATAAGTCTACATCGCGGATATGATATATTTGGATGAGAATTGGGAGATTAGTATAATCTTTCCCTGTGAAACCAACATCCCCGTAAACACGGTTTCCTAGTTTATTATAAATATTAAAAGCTAATTGAGCATCTTCTGTTAAATCATCAAACCCTAAAGGCATATGTTTTGGGTCAGGCTCTTTACCCAGCTGTTCTTGAATTTTTAGATATTTTTCTTTATTGATAGGACCATCCTGATCCTTTAAAAATTTATCTAGTGTTTTAAAAAGATCCTGTGTCTCACTTTCTTTGAAAGTTGGCAAGGTCAAAAATCACATCATTTAACCAAGCGTCAAATACATTAGAGTTTGAAGCAAGAGCTACCGCTTCTTCTGGGGTAAACTCTACTTCTGTGTTAAGGTCAGCACCTTCAGGAATCTCAAGAGGAAGAAGACGGGATGCGTGGCCTAGTGTAAAGCCTTTCCAGTCTACTACGCAGGCTTTTACAAACTCGCTAATAAACAGGTCGCTATCAACCGTTTCTTCTTTTTGCCTAGTTTTAGGGGACCAGCTTACCCGTGTTACAGTGTTACGAATTTTATTTAGTTCATCACGAGAGAGGTACGCAACTTTTACCTCAAATCCATCAAAGCCTTCCATTTCAATCCAGGCTTCGAGCTTGTTTGTCAACATTGACGATAGTTTACTCATTATTATCTCCTTGTACAAAAAAATAGCATCTGAGATTACCCAGATGCTATAAGTTTATCTTAACATGATTTGGTTGTCAAGTTAAATTTTTCTAGATTATGCTATTGCTACACCTTTATAAACTAGGTCTGCTTCATCCTTGTCCGTAATGGTATCTGGTAGAGCATGGAAGTTTACGTCCAGACCAATAATGTCATCTGTTGCAACAGAAGGAATTTCTAGATGGCAGTGATCAAGGTTGATCTGCAAGGTTGGTGCGCTTGTGCCACCAATGTCAAATGCTAGATCAAATTCGTTTGTGATCACGTCTGTATTAGCAAGCATGTCACTTAGGAAGTCACCAGACTGACCGGCAGTATCGGGCGAAATATAGCAAGTAAAGTTACCGCTAATTGCCTTGTTACCCGTAATATGGCCAATAGGTGTATTAACTTGGCCAAGGGTTTCAGGTGTTAGGTACTGAATGTTATTGCTGAAAGTAATTGATCCGCCAGTAAGCGTGAAAGAATAGCTGGATTCAAAACCAGAGCTACCTGTAAATGTCCCACGAGTACAGGTCATCTGAGTTAGCTTATTACGGATATAGTTGTTAGTTGCCGTAACACCTTCAGTTTCTGCACCTGTTGCATCATAAGAAGCTACAGTTGTTAGGGTTTCACCGTTGCCAGACCAATCAATCTGAGCAATACCTTCAACGTCAAAGTTAATTGTTGCTTCGTTTACAGTACAATCTGTTAGCTTATAAATTTCTAGTGTTGTACTTGCTGTGTAGTTAGCAGAAGCAGCTAGATTAGCCCCCATAACAAAATATAGGTTAAACGTGCCAAGTTCAGTTTTATCAGAACCAGCGAAGCTAATATTTAGGTCTGTGGCATCAGCAGTAAGATTTGCGTGAGTTCCATCCCAAGCAGCGGTTGTTCCGCCAAGTGCGCCAGTACCAACAAAGTTGGCCCACAGGGCTTCTTCTACAGCGTGCATATGTGTACTTGTATATGCACCTGCACCTCCGGAAACAAATGGACGAATATAAGTGCTAAAAGACCATTCTGCCGGATCAAGAGCATCGTTAAACATACGCCGTCCGCGTCTGCTTACTCCTGCACTGGACTCCATCTCGTTCATTGTTACTTCGGTTGTTGTGTTACCCTGAGTGAATGTAAATCCGTCGAGAACTGGGATTTCCCAGATGGTTGTCGGGATTCCACTCGTCGTTTTCTCAAGGTACACTTTTGTATCGCGTTTTAAAAGAATAGACATTGTGTCTCCTTATAACTAGTTTCCTAGTAATGGACCCTTACGGTCATCTCTCCGATAGAGATGGGGTCTAACGTTCCTTCATCCGTACTGATTGAAAGGACCGTTATATCATGGGTAGTTTGCGATGTTCCTGTTCTGTCTTCATACGCAAGCCTACCGTTAGTTTCGATTACAGTTTCTACGTCTTCTAGTATTGCCTCACAGGCTTCCAGAGGATCGTCTTGATTTACATAAATCATAATTCTTACGTCTAGATATCTATCTCTATATCCACCGGTTTGATAGTCTCTTATCTCGTTGCTTGCAACAACACATATTGTTGGAAAGTCTCTAACTTCTTCAAAGAAACGTAGCTTAGAAAAAACCTGGCGATTTATGTTTGACACATAGCTTCCAGAGCCATCTATTTCTTTTAGTTTATTAACCAAAGCATTAACGATGGCATATCTGCGAGTAGAATAAGTTCTTTGTGTCATTATGCACCTACAATTCTTAGGGGTTGTTTAAAGTAACCCGCGTACTTACTAAGTACTACATCTTGAATAGCACTTGAAATTATTCTATGAGGATCTCTATATCTAGTTGCCCAAGGACTTCTACCTTCTTGAACAGAAAAAACAGAGTATGGTGCCCTTTGGTAAACATAAAAGATAGCGTTTTGTTCTGCAAGAGTAACTTTGACACTGCGTGCAAATCTTCCTGTTCTATTGACCAAAGAAGGCTGTACCATTTGATCTACTACAGCATCATATAAGTCCATATTGATTGCATCTACTAGATTTACTTTTGCTCCTTGACGACTTCTACGATCACTCATTTTTGTATAAACAATAGGAGTAGATTTTACGCCTTGTCTTATCTTTTTTCGCTCAGACGCTACCCTAGACGACAATTTCTTTTCGGTCTGATTTAGCCGTGTAGTATTCTTTCTTCTTCTACTTTTATTTTTTACGGCGACTACTTTTTTCTTCTTACCGCTACTCTTTTTAATTTTACTAGAAAAGTCTTTCGTATTAAAAGTTCTGTCTAAAGAAAGTAGTAATCCCCTTGTTAAGATACTAGAAGACCGAGTATCCGTCAAATTTCCTGCAACTCTTGCCTCGGCTATGCCTTTTAATAGTTTAAGTACAGAAGACTTAAGTGCAGCACTTCTAGGTCCCTTCCAGTTTTGGTTTGGCCTTCTAAACTCAGAAACTGCAAAATCAGCACTATAGCCAAAAGGAACTTCTATTACTTTAGTTGTAAACTTTCCCCCAGAACTTTCTTCAATAACTAAAACTTGATTATGGCCTAAGATTCTTGCTTGTTCTTGTACTATAGCAAAAGCTGTTTTTAACTCAGCAGAATCTGTAGGAATTGGAGTCTTGAAAAAAATCTTGTCATTTATTGTTGCAGCCTTATAGACTTCCATAACGTCTTGATGAAGCTTTTGTAAATAAGATAAAACTCTTTCTCTAGGAGCGTCGCTTTTCTTTTCTATGTCTATAGCTTTTTGTAGTCTATCTGCAGAAGCTTTTATTTCCTGTGTACTTTCGGCTTTTACGTGTCCAACATCTCCTTCTGCAGCAATACCAAGGACCTCTTTGCCTGTAGGCTGGGGATAAGGAGTAATTGGAAAAGAAGCATAGTCTTGGCTTTTACCTTGCGTAAAGACAAGCTCATTATCTTGCTCTCTAACATTACTTTCTAGTATAGTTGCTCGACCCTGACCATCTACAATATGTACTGCAAAAGTAGTACCTTTACCACCAACAATATTTAGAGGCCCATTTCTTGCTTTTCCTCGAACAGAGTTTTCAAATATTTGACGTTGATTTGAGGGAGTAATAGTAACAGGAGTTGCTTCAAATATTAAAGTACCTCTGCTTTCATGAAATGAATATTTTCTATCATATCCAGATAGCTCTAATCCACCTCTAGCCTGAATTTCTTTGTTAAGTAAAGAGTTTGCACCGCCTTTAAAAGAAGTTGGTTTATAGCCAGACTTAAGCCACTTCTCATATTTAACCTTATCTTGCATTTTTAATTTGTTTATTTCTTGCATATAAATACCTTCTTCAACAGGTATTTTGCCGTTTTCGTATGCTTCCATAATAAGGTTCACATATGTGATTTCATCAACAGGTTCTGATCCTTTGAACATTGCTAGTCTTGCGCTTTGTAGAGGTAGTACACCTCCTCTAAGCAAATCACTTAAATCAGGTGCGTCAATAAGCCCTTGGTTAAACTTATCGAGCTGAGGTCCAAGCATTTTTGAACCAAACGCTAATTTAAAGGGATCTTTTTTAGCCATCTCTATAAAGGTCTAGCACACGCTTGATGTGGTCTGGAAAATCAGGCTCTGCATTTACATTGCGAATAGTAAAGCTAGAATGATTCTTTTCTGGTTTATGTTCTTCTTTTAGGTAGTAAGTAATAAGGTCAATGACGGCCAGCTTCAAATCTTCTGGGAGAGAGCTGTAGCCGCCTTTATATGTTACTTCTACACTATTAATGCCTTGTGGGAAATCTTTACGATAACCTGAGTCGATACGATAAACTGCATCTAAATTTGAATCATACCGATATTGATCTGATGTAAGTGTAATGTAGTCTGCTCCTTCTGTTTCGGACTCAAACTCTTTGACACTAGTAATAGAGACAAGAGGAATCTCGCTAAGAAACACTACATTTTGTGGCCATTTAATGCTAAAGGTTTGCACCTTGTCAGAAGCATAATAGTCAATAAAACTACGGCTACAATAGTTTTTGACTAGGTTAGACACAGACGGAACAATAACATTAAGTCTAGTGTCATCGGTGGTTCCGGTGATACCACGAAATGCTTTATATGCGTTAATTGTAACTAAATCAGCCATGTCTATCCTTTAAGGGGTAGGGGGTGCCCCGAAGGGCACCCACCAAGTAAATTAAGCAGCAGCGTACTGACGTGCAGAGATCGGAGTATTCGGGTTAGCGGCGCTAACAGGAATAATCTGGTCAAAGCCAAGACGCTGAGTTGCGATAAGCTCGCGATGCTGCAGACGAGGTACATACTGGGATTCCAGCGTAGCACCACGTAGACGCGGAACAACAAAGCTCCGTGGGTGAATTGCAGCAGCGTAGAACTTGTCAACAGCAGGAACTGCAAACTCGTCTACGAGCATAACGCGAGAGCCGTATACGGAACCAATTTCACCAACTAGCTTGGTAGCAATGGTTGGCGTAACTAGGTTAGCATCAGCAAACTCTGCGTCTTCGAGAAGCTCGAAGTAAGCACGCTGGCTAACGAGGTATACAACTTCCTGAGGACGTACACCATACTTGCCGAGGTTCTTACGAAGCTGGAGTAGGTTGTCCGTGGTAAGAGCGTCGGTTGCAAAAGCAGTCGTGCTCCGCTCGGTTCCGCTAACACCAGTAACGGCCTGAGCCTCGATATCAACAGCGCGCTTAATTAGGCCATTGAATCCACCAGTGTTGGTTGCATCGTCACTTCCGCCAACAATCATGGCGTGCTCAACAGCACGGGCATGAGAACGAACTAGAGATTCGTTTAGAAGCGGTAGAAGGGGAAGAATTGCATCCTCTTCAGTGTCGTTGGCTAGGAAGGTAACAGAAAGTAGCTTGTGTGTGGTAAGTACTTTCTGAGTTAGGTCAATACCACTGTTAGCAGTAATAGCGTCGCCACGGGCTTCGATATTACCTTTGCCAGCAGTTTGAGTTGCACCTGCGTTGGTGGTGAACTCTGCATAGCCTGCGTCTGGCATGATCGGCATGATCATGGAAGCAGAAGACATTGCAATCTCACGGAAGAGAGGAGCAAGTACTAGCTGGTTTTGAATGTCGCGCTCAATAGCGGTAGAGGCGATAGATTCAAAAACAGTCGTGCTAGCAGCAGCCGGCATTTCAACACCAGAATCGTCGTTAACTTTTTCGATAACTTCGTTACCAAACTGAGTGTTAAAACCTTTTTGGGTAATAGCACCTAGGACATAAGCGTCACGGATATCGGACTCATGAGCCTCTTTCCAGTTCTTAGAACCTTGAGCAAGGAACTGACGCTTAGACTTCTGAAGAGCAGCAACCTCTTCAGAACGGTCGTGAAGGGCTTTCTTAAGCTCTTCAATTTCTTTCATGGTGTCTGCACGGCCTTCGTCAAAAGACTTCTTAACTTCGTCAAGAAGACGCTCTGCACCAGACATGCCTGCTTCAACAGCAGCGTTACGTACTGCTTCCTCAGCGGCTTGCTTTTGAGCCGCTT
>Ga0213867_1000132_pt1 | contig 34063 bp, 57 predicted proteins | sample PICome_12_FD_160120 | JGI IMG/M metagenome (GOLD analysis project Ga0213867, IMG submission 160120) | Coastal seawater microbial communities near Pivers Island, North Carolina, United States - PICO540 | ecosystem: Environmental > Aquatic > Marine > Coastal | place: USA: North Carolina... | reverse complement strand
TGATGATACATCTAACGGCTTTGGATGTATTGAACCTGGTGCTATGGTTTACTCTGGTCCTGAATATGACGGTGTTGCACCTCATATGCTTGATTATCCTGAAGAAGTATCTTTTAGAACTGGTGCACAGGGTCACTTATCTTTTGATGAGATTAAAGATCTATTGATTGATCACAAAGTTGATGTTGTGATTAACTATCTTCCAGTTGGTTCTGAACGGGCATCTGAATTTTATATGGATGCATCTATTAAAGCTGAATGTCATTTTGTAAATTGTATTCCAACTCTTATTTCAACTAAGCAAACTCAAAGGGTTGAGCAAAAGTTTATTGATGCAGGTCTTACAATTGTTGGATCTGATATGAGATCAGCTTGGGGAGCATCTAGAATGTCTGAAGTACTTCAAGGTGCGATGCTAGACTCTGGTCTTATGGTTACACAACATATTCAAACTAATATGGCTGCTGGTTCTACTCAAGGACAAGAACATATTAGGACTGGACGTACTGCTAACACAGACTTCCTCAATATGGCTAAAGTTGAAAGACTACATAATAAGCATATCTCAAAAGAGAATGTATTGAAAGGTCAGAATAGCGTACGTGATACTAGTACTGCTGGTATGACTTTGTTTGCTGGTCCTTCACTTACAGTACAGCAAAAGCCTGGTGGAGACTATATTGGCTCTGATCAGAAGATTGCTAACTTTGATATAGTTGCTTATGGCTTTGGTGGAGCTAGGTATGAAATGACTGCTAGGTTGGCAGTTCAAGACTCACCTAACTCTGGTGGAGTTGTAGTATCGGCTATCAGGTTTTGTAAAGTAGCTGCTGAAATGGGTGTTGTTGGTTACCTTCGTGGTCCATCAGCTTGGACACAAAAAACTCCACCACTTCAGCTAAAAACTGATGAAGCTAAATCTGAATGTGATGCTTTGGCAAACAGAGAATTAACTGATCTTACTGAAGCTCAGCATATTGATAATGATCCTATTGCTAAAGATCTTCCATATACATTCCAAGCTGGAAAAACTGACTATGCGTAATGAGCCTGGAATGATCAACTCGTTTGATATTGATGGTGTGATCTACATGGGGAAGTACGGAGGCGTCTTCCCCGGACCACACGATATCATTATCACTGGTAGATCAAAAGAAGAAGAGCCAGAGACTTCGGCAATGCTTCTTGATAAAGGTATATCTAATAACGTCTATATGAATCCAACACCATTTGATCAAAAGTCAAGAGAAGACTCTGGTAGACATAAAGGAAGAACTCTTTTCTACCTTGAACAAACAGGTATGAGATTTGGTATACATTATGAAGATGATCCAGTTCAGGCTGAGATTATCAGAAAAATGATGCCACATATTAATGTGGTATTACTACAACATGATTTAGTTGAAAAGGAGAACGTAAGGCATGAGTGGAGTAAGTCTTCAGAAATTGAGACAGACGCGGGATCAGTCCAACTTTCGTTATTTTAACAAGTGGGTACTGGAGTTCTTCCGAAGAGAGGCACTAAGAGAGTCTAATAGACTTGATGAGTATCAGTATTCTGAAGAGTTTGGTCCAGCTATGAGGCAAGAAGTCTCATACTGGAATCCTAATCGTTCCAAACATGCCGAGGTGTATTGGTTAGAGAATTTTGTCTTTAACCAAAACACTTCAATGAGGAATAAAATCCTTAATGCTATGGCAGTAAAGTTTGTAGGTATGCCAACACTTACTTTGGTAGCTTCAGACTCTACTGACTATAGTAAGATTATTGACTTTGATGAATATAAACTAAAAGGTGACTATTATCATACAATCAATAATAACCTAGACACTAATAAAAATAAAATGAAAGTCTGGGGTGCTACTCAGCTACAGACTAGTTTGCAAACATCAGCACGAAACTTTTGTAGACAAGAAGATAATGATCCAGATGGCAAGTTTAGATTATCTCATATGATAAGATGGATGGGACATTTAGATGATCTTGGTATGAGTGACGTAGTACAAAATCAAAATAACAAACTGGGTGATGTGTGTGATTGGTTTTCTACTCATCGTGGTATTGGCCCGTACTTTTCATATCATCCTCCTTGTAACTTTTCTCGTTGTGATGATCTACCTAACATTGATGAAGATGATGACTATTGCTTAGTTGGTCCTGGTGCTAAACGAGGACTTGAATATGTATTTCCAGAAGTAAAGTTTAAGAATAACGAAATCATGGAAGCATATATCTTAGGTGTCAGAGATCATCAACACGAATTTTTTGAAATGACCGATACTGAAGAGCAGTTCTATAGAGACAACTTAGAACGTGGTGGAAACCTAACTACCTTTGGTACTGAAATCACGTTCTGTCAGTTTAACTGCTTTCTAGGGATTATGGATAATAGCAAAGCTCAGACAAAGAGGATGTTGCCTCTTACGTTTGATTCATTTGTTGATATTGCAGAAGATCTAAAGAAAAGATTAGCTCCATCACCTCTTGAAGCTTTTATGAATTAGTCCTTTACAATTAAGTGAAAGTGTGATATAATACTATTATAATGAAAAAAGCTATACTAAATGCCCCGTTCATTCCTGTCGCTACTCGCATGGCATCTCATCGAGGAGCACAAGGTGCTATCTATGCTGATATGATTAAGCAAACTGGAGTTGATATTACTATCAATTGGTCTGGTAAAATTGAAGATCATAATCAATATGACGAAATGTATGTCTATCATGGTAATGACTGGTCTGGCGGGATGAATGTGTTTGGTGGCGTAAAGGGGTTTCCCTACGTAGCTAACACTCGTAACTTCTCAAAGTTCAAAGGTAAGGTTTACTCTTTGGCTATTGACTTTCCTCCATATCATGAAATGATACAAGAGCGTATTGACAAGGCAAAAGAAAAGGGTAATGAAATCCAGCCTGAATGGCTTGAAGTTGATATTGATAACCTTAAACGAATGTATGAAACTGCTGAAACTATTAAAGTAGTAAATCCAACTAACAAGCTTGTAATTGGTGATAGTCATTCTATATGTATGTACAGGCCAGGTTGGACAGTAAATAGTGTTCCATTCAAAACTCTTAATGGTGCTTTGAATGACGGGCTCGATACTTATATCAATAGTTTTGGAGATATTTCTGAACTAGAATGTTACTTTGGCAATATTGATATACGCCATCACTTATGTCGTATTGAAGGTGACCGCCTACAAAATACAAGGGATCTAGCAGATAGATATATAACTGCAGTTGAAGCATTACCTATTGAGAATGTTTCAATTTACGAACTATTACCTATTGAGGATATTTCAAGAAAACTACCAAAGTCTGGTTACTATAAAGACAAACCATACTGGGGTACTTGGGAAGAACGCAATGAGTGCCGTCTTGTTTTTAGAGAGCAATTAGAGAAAAAAGCTACTAGAACAAAAATCATTCGATGGGTAGACTCTCTTATGAATAAGCAGGGTCAACTTGATTTTGATAAAATGGAAAAACCGCAGTCAATTCATTTATCTAGAGCAGCCTATCCGCATTGGACAGGTGAAGAAACGACTGTCAACCTAGAGGAGTTTTTCGGATGAATTACGCAAGCATAGTTCCACTTATTGGTGGAGAGACTATTGCCATGCAAAACGTGGCTAATACTAAACCTGAATATATTTTAAGCTATTCAGCTTTTGAAGCTAACGATAGACAACTGGTGGAGTATTATGAAAACAAAGTTCCTTACTATCACTTGGATGATGGTGTGCACCGCGATCTTCCTAGTGTCGATGTTATTAACACTGTGTGCCCTTGTGCTGGTCTTAGCAGCCTTAGTCCTTCAGCATCTTCTACTAATCGTAATAATGATTGGATGCTGGCTACCGCACGTCATGTCTTGGGGAGTCTCAAACCTAAAGTATTCTGGGGCGAAAACGCACCAAGACTGGCTAGCAAAATGGGAGAACCGATCGTTGAAGAGCTTAGAAGAATTGCAGGCCAAAATGGATACACATTTAGCATTTATAAAACGAAGTCTATACTTCATGGATTGAGCCAAGTACGGGATCGTACATTCTATTTCTTTTGGCAAGGTGACAAGATCCCTAAGCTTGGTTATGTAGAAAGAGCTCATGAAAAGATTGAGGATACTATTCGTAATGTTGAATTGCACGAAGACGATCCAATGAATGTTCTTACTAATAAGAAGATTCCAAGTGAGAATCCATTCTATAGATATGTTCTTGAAGAAATTGAAGGTGGGATTACACATTCAGAGTTTCAAGATAGGATTGTAAAGAGTACTAATCCACTTGATGAAATTGAAAAGGCTGGTATTAAGTACAATAAAGTCGGTGAGTGGATGAAAGAAAAAGGATACGAAAACGAAGCAGGCAAATGCACTCGTATGTATCTGAAACTAAAGAGTGGTGGTAACATTATGCGTAAGACTACTGAGATTCCAAAGGATTACATTGGAGCCTTTGTAGGTCATATGCCATCTTCGCTTACTCACCCAGATGAAGATCGTTATCTGACTATTCGTGAATGCCTTGCAATTATGAAACTACCAGGTGACTTTATGCTACAGGGCGGACTAAAGAATCTAAATATGATTTGTCAGAACGTTCCAGTAACTACAGCACAAGATATGGCTGAGCAGGTTCAGTCATTTGTAGCAGGCAGACTTGATAATCAAATGCTGGATACACAGTTTGCCATTCAGTGTAACAAAACTAAATCAATAAATTATGAAAAAAGTCCTGTACAATTGGACCAATTTATGATATAATATACTATATTAATGAAAAGAGGATGAACTATATGTCGATTATGGACAAACTAAAAAAGAATTCCAAGATCAAAGAAACAAATGTTCTTGCTGATTCTATCTACTTTAAAGACAAAGCGCAAGTAGCAACTGATGTACCTATGATTAATGTAGCGCTTTCAGGTGATATGGATGGCGGGTTATCATCTGGTCTTACAGTACTTGCTGGCCCGTCAAAACATTTTAAGACATCATTTGCTTTAGTTATGGCTTCAGCTTATCTTAAGAAACATAAAGATGCGATTATGCTATTCTATGATTCTGAGTTTGGCTCACCACAGTCTTACTTTGAAGCTTTTGGTATTGATACATCTAGGGTATTGCATACTCCTATTACAGATGTAGAAAAACTCAAGTTTGATATTATTGGTCAGCTTGAAAACATCGAACGTGATGATAAGGTTATTATTGTTATTGATTCAATTGGTAACTTGGCATCTAAAAAAGAACTTGAAGATGCAATCAATGAGAAATCAGTTACAGATATGTCAAGGGCTAAAGCTCTTAAAGGTCTATTCCGTATGGTAACACCTTATCTTACTATGAGGGATGTTCCTCTCTTGGCAGTGAACCACACTTACATGAGCTTGGAAATGTTCTCTAAAGCTACTGTTTCTGGTGGTACTGGTATCTATTACAGTGCGGATAACATTTGGATTATTGGAAGACAGCAAGATAAACAAGGCACTGAAATTAAAGGATACCATTTCATTGTTAACATCGAGAAATCGCGTTTTGTACGAGAAAAGTCTAAAGTCCCTATCTCAGTTTCTTGGGAAGGTGGGATCGAGCGTTGGAGTGGTCTGCTTGATGTTGGCCTTGCCGGTAATTATGTTGCTAAGCCTTCTAATGGTTGGTACTGTCGTGTTGATCGTAGCACTGGCGAGCTTGTGGATCCCAAGTTCAGAGAAAAAGATACTTTAACCGAAGAGTTTTGGAAACCTATTCTTGAAGATACTGACTTTAAAGAATATATAAAGTCAAAGTATCAAATTGGTTTGATCCCTATGGATGATACTGAACTAAATATTGAAGAGGTACCTGCATGACCGTAACGGTTGATGATTATACCTTTGCTGAAGCAGATCAAGATGACCAGTGGGCTGTTCGTCTTCGATCTCGCTTTCCGGGTGTAACATACATCTATGGAAAAATACAAGTCAAAGAGCATGCCGACGGTTCTGCATCAATTGACTTTAAGTATAAAATAGTAGATGCTGGTGAGTTCGAAGCTGATGACCTTGAGCAGTCTGATGAATTTCGAAATTACTTGGGCGAAGTACTCCAGCATATAATTGAAGACGCATTTGATAATGGGAAAGCACAAATAAATGATCGAAGCAAACATACAACAAACGATAATTCGGAATCTTCTATCCAATGAAGAGTATCTCCGAAAAGTAATACCATTCCTAAAGAAAGAATACTTTGAAGCTGAATACAAAAACGTATTCAATGAGATTGTATCTTTCGTTAGTAAGTATAACAAACTTCCTACTAAGGAAACCCTTACACTTGATATGACTAACAATGGATCCTTTGATCCTGCGGCAGAACTTGTCGATCTTGTGTTTACACCTGAAAAGGTAAATGATGATTGGCTAATTGATAACACTGAAAAGTGGTGTCAGGATAGAGCTATCTATCTAGCCATTATGGAATCCATCAACATTATTGATGGTAAACATCAGAGTCTGACGAAACAAGCGTTACCTGAAATATTGTCTGATGCATTGGGCGTATGCTTCGATACCAATGTAGGTCATGACTATATTGATAACTCAGATGAACGTTTTGAATTCTACCATACTGTAGAAGATCGTCTACCGTTTGATTTGGAGAATTTTAATGCCATTACAAAAGGTGGTCTCCCAAATAAGACTCTGAATGTTGCACTGGCCGGTACCGGTGTGGGTAAGTCTCTCTTCATGTGTCATGTTGGAGCTGGTGCTCTAATGCAAGGTAAGAACGTTCTCTATATTACTATGGAAATGTCTGAAGAACGTATTGCTGAGCGTATTGATGCTAACTTGTTCAATTTGCCCATTGATCAGTTAGAGAAACTAAACAAACAAATGTTTGACAATAAGATTACTAAGATTGCTCAAAAGAATATTGGTAAGCTTATTGTAAAAGAATATCCCACCGGTGCCGCTCATACTGGCCACTTTCGTGCTTTATTGAATGAACTAAAACTAAAGAAAGACTTTATCCCAAATATTATCTTTATTGATTATTTGAATATATGTTCTTCATCTCGTATGAAAGGTCTTGGTGGATCTATCAATACATACTCTTATATTAAGTCTATTGCTGAAGAAATGCGTGGTTTGGCTGTTGAGTTCAATGTACCTATTATGACTGCTACTCAAACTACTCGTTCTGGTTTCTCTAATACCGATGTTGGATTGGAAGATACTTCTGAATCATTTGGTTTGCCAGCCACAGCCGATCTTATGTTTGCTTTGGTATCTACCGAAGAACTTGATAAGCTAGGTCAAATCATGGTCAAACAGCTAAAGAATCGTTACAATGATCCAACATATAAGAAAAGGTTTGTGGTTGGTGTTGATCGTGCTAAGATGAGGCTATATGATGTAGAAGAATCTGCTCAAACTCTAACCGACGATATCCCAGTATTTGACAATTCTGATTCGGGTAAATCAATCAAAACTGAGCGAAAAGACTACTCTGACTTCAAGGTTTAGTAAAAAAAATTAAATTATTTTATAAGTGATTGTAATCGCAACAGGATTACTTTCACTTTTTCCTTTACAATTGTTGAAAAGTATGATATAATATACTTACAAAATGGAAAAAGGAAGGAAATAATATGATTAAAGTTTACCAAATTAAAGACCAAAAAGCCATCTACCCAGATGTATCATTTACGTATGGTATGAGTAAGTTTCAGCCTAAAGATCACTTTGACAAATATGTCCACGTTGCTGATCTAGATGTTGCTACTCTTGATGATGCATTCGAGGTTGGCAATATTGGTCCTGAAGAAAAAATTACCCGTCATAACAAAATGAGTTCAGTATCAGTCGGAGACATTCTAGTTGATGACCAAGCTGATACATATATTGTAGCTAGTTTTGGCTTCGATAAAATTGATTGTGACTTTGGATACGCAGAGGTAGAATAATGGAACAAGCTCTTAAAGACTATATTATGAAACAACGTCAGGAAGCTGAGGAATTCTCTAAGCAGCCTGGATGTTGGATGGGCATGATGCCACATCCTAGTGACAGTAAGTATTGGTCAGATCGAGTTCCTACTGGTACTCTTAAAGAGTTCAACCGTATTGAACTTGAAGAGGACGCATATTACTGCATTGCAGATGCGTATAGCAAATCCTTTGCTCGTTCTTTAGATTTTTCTAAAATGTCTGATGACGAACTAAAGGCTGAAATCGATAGTGCTTGTGAGCACATGGATAATGAACGTAAGTTTTATGAAGAGGAAGAAAGGAAAGCCAAAGAAGAAGAGGCTAAACTAGCTGAATCTCTTGGGATTGATATTCCTACACTCCAACGTTGGATTAAGGAGGCTGCATAATGGTAGATGCACAATGGCAAAAGCGCGTTGAAAACGTTATTGAGCTTATTAACTCGCTTGACAAAAAACAAAAGTGGGCTAAAGAGTATTGGACTTTAGTATTACATCAACTGAAAGAAAAAGGAAAACTCATACATGACTAATCTTGTTGAAGTAACTGGTGGTAACAAATTTCAAAGAGATATTGCCCATAAGACAATAGCTTTTATGATTAAGAAACTAATGCCTCGTATGAGAACTCTTGATATTGAGTTAAACATATGTGATATTAAATCTGATGCTGTTGGTTACGCAATGATGACTGATAACAATAGAACATTTGAACTTGAAATTGATAAGAAGATTAATTTACAAAATTTAGTAACTACTATTTGTCATGAAATGATCCATGTCAAACAGTATGCACGCAATGAGATTAATGGTATTGACCTATGCTGGAAAGGTAGAAACATTCCAAAAGATACTGACTATTGGAATTTGCCTTGGGAAAAAGAAGCATATCGTTTACAAAAGAAGTATGCTGATGAAATTTGGGAGTCTGATTTATTATAAATATAGTGGATAACACAATAATAGGAATGATATGCAATGCTCAGTTTCAAGAGGTTTTTAATGGAAAGTTATGTCCCACTTTCAGCAGATCAACTTTTAAAGCCTGGACGAGAAGGAAGGGCAACTACTTTAATTAAAAAAATTCAAGACGGTGATCCATTTCTGTTATATAAGGATAACGCTAAAACTGTCGTTCTTAAAAAGGGCGACTCATTGAATATGTATAAAAAGGCACTTGATGCAGGCGATAAGAAAACTATGAACGCCATAGGGTTTCCGGCCTCTGACGGTAAAGAATATACACTTAAAGATCTAGCTAAATCACCAGAATTTGGTGGTAAAGGATCTGGCTCTGGCACAAAGGGCGAAGATGCTGCTTTAAGTGATCTCAAAGATAAGTACATGAAGATTTTAGAAAAAGAATCTGTACCTTTCATCTATGTCAAAATTGGTAAAAAAACTGAAAAGGTTGGAGGTATTGAATCTACACCGGGTGTTCCTAAATCTGACTTTCATATGTTAGATCCAGAAAAGAACGAAGTCTTTTGGATCTCTCATAAACTAGGCAGTAAAGCAAATGACTTTCAGCAGTATGGTGGAATGCCAGAGCTTAAATTTACAAACTCAAAAGACATGCTTAAGTTTGTAGATGATGTAAAAAAAGAAGTTAAAGCTTTGACTGGTGGATCACTACCAATCCTTCCACCCAAGACAGCATTTGCTAGACCTGTTAAAGATAAAAAAATCATAATGATGACTTTGTTTGGTAAGGGTTACAAAAAGACTCCAGATAGCAGACAAAATATTGATGTATTATACCAAGGGCCTATGAACTTTAAACGATTAAGCGTAAAAGATGGAATACCAGTTTATACAATCACATCAAATCATACAGAATTACATGGCTCAATACCTAAAATGGATTATGTACCATACTACTACGTAAGACCTGAGCAAGCAAAAAACCAATTTGGTATCAAAGCTGCTAGGTTCTTTATTGTAGCCAAACTTACAGCTATTAAAAACAGAAATACTAAGGTAATATAATGCTAAAAGGCTTTAAAACTCACGTTCTTACAGAACAAAAAAATACTCACATGATGCACTTAGAAGACCAAGTTATCTATGGTGGAGTCAAAGGCGCAAGGGATGCAATCCTTGCACTACGTTCTTTACGTGATATGTTAGCTGGCAATGCAAGTAAATCTGTAGACGTTACCGTAAAGTGGGATGGAGCACCAGCAGTATTTGCTGGTAAAGATCCGACTGATGGTCAGTTCTTTGTAGCCAAAAAGGGAGTCTTTAATAAGGATCCAAAGGTATATAAGTCACATGCCGATATCGATGCAGATACATCAGGGGATTTATCTGATAAATTAAAAGCTGCTTTTGATGCTTTGAAATCTGCTAACATCAAAGATGTTATTCAGGGAGATATTATGTTTGTCAAAAGTGATCTCAAAAAGGATAAGATCGATGGACAAGAATATATCACCTTCCACCCGAATACGATTGTTTATGCTGTGCCTGCGGGAACACCAATGGCGAAGGAAATTAGCAAAGCAAAAATTGGAATTGTCTGGCACACGACCTACAAAGGAAAAACCTTCGAAGACATGAAAGCTTCTTTTACTGTTGATATGAAACAGTTGAATGGTGCTAAAGGTATGTGGGCACAAGATGCTACACTTAGAGATTTATCTGGTACAGTAACTCTTACTAAGAAAGATACTGAAGAAGTTACACAAGCATTAAGTGTTGCTGGTAAGATCTTTAAAAAGATAGCTTCTTCTACTTTGCGTCAAATAGAACAAAATCAAGATATTGCTAAGATAATAGAGACACACAATAACTCTTATGTTCGTAAAGGACAAAAGGTAGTCAATACAACTAAGCATGTTACATCATTGATCAAATATATTAATGATAAATATGGTAAGGAAATAGATAAGAGGTCTAGTGAAAAAGGTAAACAAGTTCAGATTGCTAAACGAGATGATCTGCTAAAATTCTTTTCACCGGCCAATAAAGCTAACCTAAAACTTATTTTTGATTTGCAAAACGCTATTGTAGATGGGAAATTAAAACTTATAAATAAACTTAATAGACTAAGTAAAATGAATACGTTTATTAAAAAGAAAAATGGCTACGAAGTAACTGGTGTTGAAGGTTATGTGGCTATTGATAAATTGAAAGGTGGAGCGGTAAAGTTAGTAGATAGAATGGAATTTTCTTCTAACAACTTTTCACCGGACGTGATTAAAGGCTGGGACACTGTGTCCCGATCCTAATGGAAAGAGCGGAAATGATAAAGTTTAAGCAATTTGTTGAAATATATGAAGAGACCTCAGTTGATGAGGCACTCAATGTACAACAACGAATGAAATTAAAACAATCCTTGCGTAGAAATAAAGCTAAGATCCAATTGGGTCGTAGGCGTGCTGCGCGTAAGATGGCATCCGCAGAAGTTCTTAAAGGTCGGGCTCATAAACAAGCTAAGAATCTAATTGTTAAGAAAATTCTGAAGAATAAGCAAAAAGGTGACTTATCTTACGGTTCAAGGGTTAACTTAGAAAAACAAGTAGCAAAGCGTAAAGGCGCTATTCTACGTTTGGCTAAGAAACTTCTTCCAAAAGTAAGACAAAAGGACCGCACTAAGCTTCAAAATAAGGGGAAGTAGAGTGCAGTTCAAGTCATTTACACAGTACGTCACCGAAGAAACTAAATCTATCACAGTTGCGTGGGGAAGATATAATCCACCAACCATTGGTCATGAGAAACTTATGAAGACTGTAGCCAAGATTGGTAAAGGTGGAACATTCCGTATATACGCATCTCAAACATATCAAAATCAAAAAGATAAAGAAGGTTACTATAAAGACCCTTTACCTTATAAAGATAAAATTAAAATTATGAGAAAGATGTTTCCTAAGTATGCTAGGAACATTATGTACACACCAAAAATTCGTACCATGTTTGATCTTATGAGTACCTTATATAAAGAAGGTTTTACAAATGTAACCATTGTGGCCGGTTCTGACCGAGTTACAGAATATGAGGTTACTTTAAACCGATATAACAATAAAAAAGGTAAACATGGTTTCTATAATTTTGATGGTGGAGTCAATGCAGTATCAGCCGGTCAAAGAGATCCAGATGGTGAAGGTGCTTCTGGTATGTCAGCCTCTAAACTAAGAGCAGCTGCAGCAGATAACGACTTTCAAGCATTCTCAAATGGAATGCCAAAAGGAATCAAGGACGCACAAAAACTATTCAATGATGTCCGTAAAGGTATGGGCCTTAAAGAATCATATGACTATCGTTCACACATTCAACTAGAGCCAGTATCTGAAAAAAGAGAAGAGTATGTAAATGGTGAACTCTATAAAGAAGGCGATCTGGTTGTAGTAAAAGAAAATGATCAGATTGGCACAATTCTTTTCTGTGGTTCTAACTACGTACTTGTAGAAATGAATGGTGGTAAATACCGTAAATGGATTAATGATATCGAACGTCTTCCTGATGCTATGCAAGTAGAAGGTAAAGAAGATCCAGATATTGGTGATAGGAAAGGCTCGCAACCTGCAATATATCACAAAGGACTGAAAAAATCTACAAAACAAAAAAGAGATGCTCAGTTTAGAAAACAAGCTAAAATGGATGATGATGATCCTTCTGCATATAAACCAGCACCTGGTGATAAGGAAGCAAAAACAAAACCATCTAAGCACACTAAAAAATTTAAGCAAATGTATGGTGAACAACAAGTTGACCGCGCTAAAGATAAAATTGAACGAGAAAAGAAACGTGATGCTGTCAAACATGATCGTATGTTAGATCGTGCGCGTATCCGTGACACACTTAAAAAGAATAGGGAAACTAATGCAAAGTCTTAAACAGTATATTTCAGAAAATGCTACAGCTGGTCTGAAGAAAAAAGCTGAAAAATCAGGTATGCCTCTTGGTATTCTTCGTAAAGTCTATAATCGTGGTATGGCAGCTTGGAAAACAGGTCACCGTCCAGGGACAACACCACAGCAATGGGGAATGGCTCGTGTCAACTCATTTGTAACAAAATCCTCTGGAACATGGGGTAAGGCAGATAAAGATCTTGCCGCTAAAGTAAGGGGAAGCTAAATGAAAACATTTTTTAAACTATCAAAACAACTCGCTGAAGCAAAAGACGAGTTCAAACCACACAAGATGTATGACCCAGAAACTGGTAAGGCATATGATGCTGATACAGAAGCCGATCATCTTCGTATGAAAAAGCTTGGTTATACTCATGAAAAGCCAGAAGTTAAAGAAGGCTTTTCACCTAAAGAAATTAAGATGGCTATTGGTATCGCATCCGATCCACGCTATAAAGGTGGTAATATGACTGGTGCTGTAAGAGCCATTGATAAGATCAAAAAAGGTCTATCTGGTCATAAACAAGTCATGGCTGTTCTTAAGCGTCAGAATGAAGATATTGAAGAGGCTATGACACCAAAAGAAAAGGCAGCACACGCAAAAGCATTGGCTGACTTCAAAAAGCGCGGTGGTAAGGTTACTAAACTTCCACCAGGAAAAGCTGCTGGTTGGCATGGTAAAGATGATTTTGGTACTGGTCAAAAAGGTATGCTTGGTAAATCTGATACTAGTAAATTTGGTACTAAGAAGAGAGTTAAGTCTATGCGAGCTCATGTTGAAAGCACAGACCTTGATGAGAAAGTCTATTCAAAACCAGCTAAACTAGATCCTGCAATTGCTAAAGATCCTAAAGTAAAGGCTGCTCAAAAAGCGCATGCTAAAGGCGATTGGGATGGAAACGTAGATAAAGAAGGTAACGCTGTTGTTCATGTAAAAGGTAAACCACATACTGTTACTGTCCAAATGGAATCTATGAATGAAGCTACTAATATGTATACTGATGACCGTGTAGGTTTTCAAATTGATCGTTTTTCAATGGGTAAAGATAAAGGTGTTGGTTTTCAGATTAACTATGGCAAAGGTCGCGGTAAATACATTCAAATACCAATGGATGATATGAAACGCGTTATTGCTCAAATGACAAAGGCTATGAAAGCTAAAATCTAATGCAGTCCTTTGTTGAATATTATGAGATTGGAACAGATGCTTACACTAAGTATACTAAAAAGCATACACCAGGTCAGAATGTTAAAGAAGGCGAAGGTAAATATAAGGGTGAAACGTGGGAGCAAGGATATAAACGTAGAGTTGTAAAAACCACAGATCCTGAGCATAAAGAAAAAGGCTATAAGTGGAGAATTAAAGGTAAAGAAAGACCTAACATTTCTATTAAGCTATATAAAGAAAAGCCTTCACAGGCTGAGTATAATAAGCAAATGAGAAGGGTAGCAGGACATGAGTTCGGTGGATAAATTTAAGTCTTATAACGAAAAAGAAATCGATAAGATTTGCGAAGACTGTAATATCTATGATGATCTCATTGTAGAAGCTGCAGAGTACAAGGGACGTAAAGTTAAGTTAAATGATCCAAGTCGATCATCTGATGGTAAAAAGAAATTTTATGTCTATGTCAAAAACGATAAAGGTAATGTGATTAAGCTAGGATTTGGTGATCCAAATATGGAAATCAAACGCGATGATCCAGCACGTAGGAAGTCATTTCGTGCACGTCATAACTGCGATAATCCAGGCCCAAAATGGAAAGCAAGGTATTGGTCCTGTTATCAGTGGAGAGCTGGTAGTAAGGTCGATAATTAAATGTAATGCAAATTAAGCAGGAATTAGATATGGCAAACCAACAGTCAAACACGATTCGCTTGGATCGTATTGAAGAAAAAATTGATCGATTAACCGATGCCATGGTATCTATTGCCCGCGCTGAGGAGAAAATAAACGGATTGCAAGACGATCATGATAAGATGTACGAGCGCATCAATAAATTATCTGTTAAATTAGATGAGATAAGCTCAAAGGTAGACGAAAATTCGAGGACAGTGGAATTCATCCACAAGCTGTTCTGGGTCTGTATTGTATCCATTGCTGGAGCAATCGCCGCAAATGTATGGATGATTAACTAGGAGAAGCCAAATGTCATTAGACAAAGAACTTATGGATGTGGCTCAGGCTTATCTGAGCATGCATGAAAAAACTAAAACTGAGGATGCATCTAACGATAAATCCGATGATGGAGACGGTATGGATAAAGTAGATCCTAAAGCTGTCAAAAAGAAATTCAAGGATCGTAAAGACAAAGACATCGACAATGATGGTGATGAAGACGATTCAGATGAGTATCTTCACAAGAGGCGTCAAGCCATTTCTAAAAATGAAGGCAAGCGTGGGTTTATATTAGCTGCTAAGAAAGCTAAAGACGCTGGTGAAAAAGAGTTTGTATTTGCAGGTAAGAAATATAACTGCGAAGATGCTCTTAAAACAGAAGCTGTTGAAATCGAAGTAGATGATAAATCAGATGCTTCACCAGAAATGGATAAGAAAGACGATCCTAAAAAGAAAAAGAAAAAAGACCCTAAAGTATCTAAAGCCAAAGACGATGATGAAGACGAAGCAACTGCCACTGAGCAAAAAGAAGGTGTTGATACTTCTCCTGCTGGCGATAGTCCACCTGCAAAACGTGCATCAGTTCGTGATAAAGGCGTACTAGATATGTTACGTAGTAAAACTGCAGAAAAACGTCGTGATGAAGATAAACAAGACGGAACTAATGCAGTTAAGGCCGCTCCAACACGGCCGGGTGATTCCAAAGTTGGAGAAAAACAAATGAAAAAATTTAAGGAAATGAGGTAAATTATGGTAAACAAACCAGGTTGGCTTGAAGAAGCTATTGCAAAACCCGATGGATATTACACTGTTGACGGTGAAAAACTAAAGGGTGTTATGTTAACTCCACAGCAAGTAGATGAATGGAACGGGACAACAGCACCAGCTGCAGATCCAGAACCAGAAATGCTAGTTGAAGCTCCTACAGCAGCGGCAGATCTAAACGAAATGTCAAAGCGTGAGCTTGAAGAACTTGGCCGTGAGCATGGTGTTGAACTTGATCGTAGAGAGTCAAAATCTAAACTAGTTGCAAAAATGAAAAAACTGGTTGAGTAGTCATCTAGGTTAATAAATAGACTTATATAAGTTTATAACCTAGGTGAAAAAGAATGAAAATATTTGAAGAGTTGAACGATGATAACTGGATGATGTATGCATCTAAGTATTATAAAAACGTTCAATGTACAAGCGTAGAAGAATTTTATGATGATCTACAGAGGTTTAAGTATCTTAAAAGATTATTCAAAAGATACTTGAATAATGATGATTTGCAAGAGAGGTTAATACTAAATCATATTATTGTACTCAATAATGTATTTGGTATTGAAGAGGCCAATAAGATGCTCTTCTATAAAATAGATAAGGATCAATGGCCTATTCTTAAAACCTTTCTAGTGTATCTAAACTTTTTAAGTGAAGATGCATATGTAGAGATTCCGTTAGATCAAAATATAATAAAGGTATTAAGGGCAATCTAAATGGGTATTATATCAAGAGCAGCTGATTTATACTACACATATAAGTTTCTTAAAACTCTAGTCACAGACTGGGAGGACATGGAAGCTTATAAGTTGGGTGTAATTGATGACAATGGTAAATTCCTATTGAAAGGTAAACAACTAACGTCTGATCAAAAAGATGCCTTTACTGTCTTTCATCGCTTGGTCTTCAATCTCAAACGTATTATGCAAAAAGTACCGTTTGGTAAATCTAAACTTGCTTCATATGCAGCAGCTCTCTTTCTATTAAGAGAACATACTGGCATGTCTGAAGAGCAAATTGCAAAAGCTCTTGATGAAGCTGGTGTTGATATAGATTCCTTTCTTCCAGAAGAAACACAATGGAATGTACAGCCTGATAAATCATTATCACCTGGTGTGTATGTCTTAGAACAAGACATGGCTTCTCCTAGTACAGGTGATATGATTTATCGTAAAGGAACTAAAATAACTGTTGCAGAAAACACAAAACCTTGTGGTTCTGTGTTTGGAGAACTTATATATAATATCAGACATGTTGATACAAAGACTAATTTATACGTAACAGCATCGGATATACTAAGATGAAAAAATTTAATGCATGGATAGAAGAAGGCGGTCTCTGGGATAATATACGTAAGCGTAGAGAATCTGGAAAGAGAATGCGTAAAAAAGGCGAAAAAGGTGCGCCTACTGCAGATGCAATAAAATCCGCGCAAAAAGAAGACGCACCAGCTAATGCAATTGCACATGGCGGTGTTGATATGAACCCAACGGGAAAACCTCGTAAGATGGATAAAAGAATGAAGTATCATCCTGAGAAAGTTTACCGTAGATCGAGAGGATAATATGCTATCAATTTTAGGATCTTTGCTAGGCTTTGCGGGTTCTGCCGCGCCAGCAGTTATGGATCATTTTAAGACAAAGCAGAACAATGCATTAGAATTAGATAAGATGCGTTTACACGCAGAGCTCCGTAAAGAGGGCTACGACTATGATATGAAGATGTTTGATAAACAAGCTGCAGACAACGAGCACCAGCGATTAATCGAACATGATATATCAATCAATAAATCAACAGGCATTATTGCTGGTCTACAGAAGTCTGTACGTCCAGTTATTACATATGCTTTCTTTGGTTTATTTGCTACTATTGAAGTAACATTGTTAATGAATGCTATAGAAAATGGTACTCCATTTAATGAAGCTGTGACATTACTATGGGATGACGATACTAAAGCTATTTTTGCTGCTATTATCTCATTCTGGTTTGGTTCGCGTGCTATCGATAAAGCTCGTTCAAGTCAAAAATAAACCTTTACAATTTAACTTATTTGTGATATAATATATCTACAAAATGAGATAACGGAGTAGTCAATGAATAATCAGATTATGGTAATAAAACGTAATGGACGAGGCAAAGAACCCTTTGACCTAGAAAAAGTCCATAAAGTTTTAGAGTGGGCCACTGACGAGATATCGGGAGTATCAATCAGTGAGATAGAATTAAGATCTAATATTCAGTTGTATGATGGTATAAAAGCTTATGATATTCATGAGCTTCTTATTAAATCAGCGGCTGAACTTATTAGTGAAGCAACTCCCAATTATCAATATGTAGCAGCTAGACTTATTAACTATAAACTACGTAAAGAAGTGTATGGTCAATTTGAGCCTTGGTTGTTTAGTCATATTGTAGAAAAGAATATTGAAAGAGGTGTATATGACGCTGATTTTCTTAATAAGTTTAACGATGAAGATCTACAAAAGCTAGAATCGTTCATCAATCACAGCCGCGATAATGACTTCACTTATGTGGGCATGGAGCAATTTCGTAGCAAATACCTAGTCCAAGACCGTAACACTAAAAAATGTTATGAAACTCCACAAGTATTATATATGATGATTGCAGCAACTCTGTTTGCAGACTACGGCAAGGATCGAATGAAGTGGATAAAAGACTACTATGACGCTATTTCTCAATTTTATATTTCATTACCTACTCCCATTATGGCAGGTCTACGTACCGAAACGAGGCAATTCTCGTCCTGCGTTCTTATTGAGGCCGGTGATTCTCTTGATTCAATTAATTCAACAAGTACTTCAATTGTTCGTTACATTTCAAAGAAAGCTGGTATTGGCATTGGTTCTGGTTCTATTCGTGCTCTTGGTAGCCGTATACGTGACGGTGGGATCGTTCACACTGGGCTTATTCCCTTTCTAAAATACTTTCAAGCAGCTGTTAAATCCTGCTCTCAAGGTGGAGTAAGAGGTGGTGCTGCTACAGTGTATTTCCCATTGTGGCATCTAGAGTTTGAAAATCTTGTTGTATTGAAAAACAATAAGGGAACCGAAGAAACTCGTGTAAGGCAAATGGACTATGGGTTTCAATTAAACAAGCTTATGTATGAGCGTCTATTGAGTGGTGGTAATATTACGTTCTTCTCACCAAGTGATGTTCCTGGCTTGTACGATGCTTTCTATGCTGATCAAGATGAATTCAAACGTCTTTATGAGATGTATGAAAAAGACGATTCTATTCGTAAATCATCTATTCCGGCTATGGAAGTATTTTCTCAACTAATTACAGAACGTAAAGATACTGGTAGAATTTACATTATGAATGTTGATCATGCGAATGATCATGGGTCATTTATCCCTGAAAATGCACCTATTCGCATGAGCAATCTCTGCTGTGAAATTGATCTACCAACAAAGCCTTTATCATCAGCCGACGATGAAGAAGGTGAAATATCATTATGTACTTTATCAGCTATAAACTGGGGACTAATAAATGAACCAAAAGAATTCCAAAAGTACTGCACTCTTGCAGTACGTGCTCTTGATTCGCTCTTGGATTATCAAGATTATCCGGTGGCGGCAGCTTATCGAAGCACTATGGACCGGCGCCCTCTGGGTGTTGGCATCATTAACTTGGCATACTTTTTGGCTAAAAGAGGACTTAAATATGATCAAAACTCGCTTAACACAATTGATGAATATGCTGAAGCATGGAGTTACTACCTTATTCAAGCTAGTGTGGAACTTGCTGAAGAGCGTGGCTCGTGTCTTAAAAGCACTGATACCAAATATCATCAAGGTTTATTTCCAAAAGATACTTACAAAACGGAAGTAAATGAACTGGTAAAACACAAAGAACGTATGCCATGGAAGTCACTTAAAAAGAAAGTGCTTCAATATGGCATACGTAACTCTACACTAATGGCATTAATGCCAGCTGAAACTTCAGCTCAGATATCTAATTCAACTAATGGTATTGAACCACCTCGTGCTTTGGTATCATATAAACAATCTAAAGATGGTGTGATGGCTCAGGTAGTACCTGGTTATCATCACTTAAAGAATAAATACGATCTGTTATGGGATCAACCTAATCCATCGGGTTATCTTCAGATCATGGCTGTCTTACAGAAATATATAGACCAAGGTATTTCAGTCAATACGTCATATAATCCTGAAAAATTCGAAGACAATAAAGTACCTATGTCTCAGATGATTACGGATCTAGTGACGTTCTATAAGTATGGTGGAAAGCAATTATATTATAACAACACATATGATGGATCAGGTGAAATGACAGATGCTCATGTAGATCTACCAAGCGAATTCGAAGACGACGAAAATTGCGACAGCTGTGTTATTTAGAAAGGAAATCAAATGTCAGTATTCAAACAAAAAACTAAATCCCATATAGAGTCACAAATGTTCTTCGATGAAGGAGTTGATGTTGCGCGATATGATATGCTAAAATATCCGCAATTGGATAAGATTACAGATAAGATGCTAGGATTCTTTTGGCGTCCAGAAGAAGTGGATGTATCTAAAGACCGTAGTGACTTTGCAAATCTTACAGTACATGAAAAGCATATCTTTACATCAAACCTTAAACGTCAAATCCTATTGGATTCTGTCCAAGGTCGTGGTCCAACTGAAACATTAATGCCTATTGCATCTCTTCCAGAGATTGAGCCATTAGTACAGACTTGGGCCTTTATGGAAACAATCCATAGCCGTTCATATACACATATTATTCGTAATGTATATCCTAATCCATCTATTGTATTTGATAAGATGTTGGATATTAACGAAATTGCTGATTGCGCAAAGGATATTTCTAAGTACTATGATGAGTGTATTGACTATTGTAAATGGTGGTCTTTGTTGGGTGAAGGTATTCATACTGTAAATGGTGACAAGTTTCAGATTGATAAATTAGAAATGAAACGTAAACTATGGATGGCACTTAACTCAATTAATGTATTAGAAGGCGTAAGGTTCTATGTGTCCTTTGCTTGTTCTTGGGCATTTGCTGAGCTTAAACGTATGGAAGGTAATGCTAAGATTATTAAGTTTATTGCAAGGGATGAGAATACTCACCTAGCAGCAAGTCAAACTATTCTTAAGACTTTGCCTAAAGAAGATCCTGACTTTGCAGCAATTAAAGAGGAAATGGAACCACAAGTAACTCAAATGTTTATTGATGCTGTAGATCAAGAGAAAGTATGGGCTGACTATTTGTTTAAAGATGGTTCTATGATTGGCCTTAATGCTAATCTCCTATATAGCTATATCGAATGGATTGCGGCCAAACGTATGAAAGCACTTGGCATCACTTCACCATATTCTACACCACAGGCAAACCCATTGCCATGGACAGAAAAATGGATTGCTGGTGGTAATGTACAGGTTGCTCCTCAGGAAACTGAAATTAGTTCATATGTTATTGGTGGTGTAAAACAAGATATGGATAATGAAATGCTGAAAGGAATGAGTCTATAATGAAAATAGAATTAATTACTAGACATGAGCCACCTTGTGTCTATTGTGAAAGTGCGAAAGGGTTCTTAGAAACTCGAAAGCAAGAGTACAAAGAAACTGTTGTTGGTGAAGACATTACAAGAGAACAACTGATGGAACGGTTTCCTACTGCAAGATCTTTCCCTGTTGTGGTGATTAATGATAGACCGATTGGAGGGTTTCAACAACTCAAAGATTATTTCTTATCAGCCGCTGTTTCAGGGATGTCACTATGAATGATTGTTGGTCTTGCAAAGCAAAATTCAAAGTAACGTTTGATGATGAAGATCAAACAATAGCATTCTGTCCTGCCTGTGGAGAAGAAATGTTCGAAGAGATAAATATATCTGATGGACATTTTGTAATTGACGACACAGGCGAAGAAGAGTGGGAATGAATTGGCTATATAACGATACAGAATACACCGAAACACCAGAAGAATATCATGGCTTTGTATATGTCATAACTGAACTAGATACAGGAAAGATGTATGTTGGAAAGAAATTCTTTTGGAAACCTAAAACACTTCCAATTACCAAGACCAGAAAGCGACGAGTTAAGACACGCGTTGAAAGCGATTGGAAGACTTATTATGGCTCTTCTAAAGAAGTACAAACGTTAGTTGAAGAAAAAGGTGCAGATAACTATAGACGAGATATACTGCATCTATGTAAGACTAAAGGTGAGTGCTCATACCTAGAAGCTAAAGAACAGTTTGACCGAGGAGTTTTACTTTCTGAAGGATACTATAATGAATTTATTGGATGTAAAATACATTCTAAGCATATTAAGGGTTTACAAACGATGAAAAGTGTGTTATAATAATAGTATTATGAAAAAAGATGGCAGCAATATAATTCCATTTCCAAGATCCTCAGTTGAAAAGATTGAGGGTGTGGAAGAGTATGATTTGGAAACTACATATCATATTGTTGACGTAATCACTGAAGAACTAGAAGAACTTGGATATGATTTAGATCAAACCCAGAAACGTGATATTGGAGTACTAGCAAATCTATTGTTTGCTTCTTTCCAAAGAAATCACAAAAATAATGAACATATATTCCATTACATATTAGATGAATGTGATATTATGATAAAGGCAGCAAAAGAGTACATAGATGCTTTAGATAATCCTGCCGAAACTGATAATGAACTTGATGATGGAGAACCCTCTAATGATAATAATCGATTATAATGCAATTGCAATTGCTGGTGTAGTTACACAAAAGATGCAAATAGACGAACACCTTATTCGTCATATGATCCTCAATACTATTCGGATGTACAATAAGAAATTCCGTAAAGAATACGGTGATGTTGTAATTGCATGTGATCATTCATCATGGCGTAAAGAAGTATTCCCTCAATATAAGGCATCTCGTAAAAAAGGTCGGGAAGAATCTTCTATGGATTGGAATGAAGTCTTTCGTATTATTAATAAAGTACGGGAAGAAATTCGTGACAATATGCCATACAAAGTTATTCATGTAGAGCGTTGTGAGGCTGATGATATTATTGGTACTCTAGTCTATGAGACTCAAGAGTTTGGTAAGAATGAACCTGTTATGATTATCTCAGCTGATAAAGACTTTATTCAGTTACATAAGTTCAATAATGTTCGCCAATATAGTCCTATGCAAAAGAAATTTGTACAGCACGAAAACCCACGGCTATATGCACTAGAGCATGTACTTAAAGGTGATAGTGGTGATGGCGTACCAAACGTACTCAGTCAAGATGACTGCTTTGTTGAAGGTATCCGTCAAACACCAGTTACTCAAAAGAAAATTGATGCTATTCTTGCTGACTTAGATGAAGGCGAGTTGCTTTATGCAGCTTCTTGGTACCGTAACTATCAACGTAATGACACTCTTATTAATCTTGCAAATACACCACAAGAGCTTAAGACTGAAATTATAAATAAGTTTGAAATACCAGCTCAACGTGGGCCAGGTAAAGTACTAAACTATTTCGTAGCAAATAGGTGTAAAATGTTAATTGAATGTATTGAGGATTTTAATAATGGCTAATACTATTGTTCCAACTAAAATGACTATCCATCAGGTCTTAGAATTGATGGCTAAAGCTCCAACTAAAGTAGAAAAAGCGAAGGTACTTAAAGCTCATGAAAGTGTAGCTCTTAAGAGTATTTTACGTGGAGCTTTTGACGACTCATTAGAGTTTAATCTTCCAAAAGGTAAACCACCATATGAAGCAGCTAGGGAAAGAGACTCTCGTCCTGCTACTACACACCAGTCTGTGAAACGCCTTACTTACTTTATTAAAGGTGGTCAAGGTGATCAGATCATGCCACCTAAAAGAGAACGTATGTTTATCTCTATCTTAGAGACTGTTATGGAAGAAGATGCCGAGCTGTTTATTGCAATGAAAGATAAAAAGATGGCTGGTCTATATAAAGGTTTATCAAAAAAATTAGTTCAGGATACGTGGCCGAGTTTAATCAAAGAATAAATAGAATTATGATAACAAGAACTTACATTATCTAGTGCTTATGACGTGCAATACGTCATAGGCTTTTTTTAACTTTAGCATAGGAGCAAAAGCTATTTCTTCACTAACATCTCACCGTAGGAGAAAAGACTTGCAAGGATCACAGATCGAAAGACTTAAACGGGATTCTAAAGAATTGAAGCACTACATTAAGAAACAAGAGAAAAAGGGGGATAGTAACCTAGTCTATAAGCTTAGAGCTAAATACGAATATCTAAACTCTAAGATATCAGAAGTTGAATTGGATATTGCAATTTAATCCTTTACAAATGGATCAAACTGTGTTATAATATACTTACATTATGAGGAATTTATTATGAATATTTTTATACTTGACGAAGACCCAGTACAGGCCGCACAACTTCAGTGCGATAAACATGTTGTTAAGATGATCGTGGAGTCAGCACAAATGCTGAGTACAGCTCATAGAATGCTAGACGGTAAACTAATTAAAAAGCCTTCTAAGTCTGGTAAACGTATGGTTAATTACTATGACTTATATGAAGGCGCCGACGATCTAGAAGCCGAAATGCTTTACTATAAAGCTGTACACCACGGTCATCCATGTACAAAATGGACAATGGAATCATCCGAAAATTATTATTGGCACTACAAACACTTTGTTGCACTATGTGACGAGTATACTCATCGTTATGGCAAAGTACATAAGACTGACCATTTATTGCGTAATGCACTATGGGCACTCCCTAGGAATATCAAACAAGGACCTCTTACTCCGTTTGCCTTAGCTATGAAAGCTAATCCAGAATGCATTTATCGAGATGATCCCGTCAAATCATATAAATTATATTATCATACTAAAAAAGATCGATTTGATATGGTATGGACTAATAGACAAACTCCGGAGTGGTGGAATGGCTGAACGGCGAGAAGGGTACTATGATTACATGGTACGAAGGATGAGAGAAGAAGATGAGAAATGCAGAGCTAATTTGCCTATGTCTCCTTGGGAAGCTACTCGTAAAATTAAAGAACTTGAAAAACGAATTGAGGAATTAGAAAATGCCAACGTACACGTTTCGCAACAAGAAGACAGGTAAAGAATTCGACCATTTTGTAAAGATGGACGATAAAGAAGCATATATGAAAGAAAATAATCTAGAGCAGGTTATTACTGGACTTAATATGGTGCACCAACCTGGTAATAGAATTCCAGTTGATAATGGCTTTAGAGAAGTTCAAGATAAGATTGCCCAGACACACAAAGCGCATAATATGAATAGACATTAAAATGGCTGCAAAAACATTAAAACTTCGTTTAGAAGATATGATGGAAGTAGATCCATTAACTCCTAATCAACGCAAAGCTTATGAGGCATACGAAGATGGCAACTCACTCGTACTCGCTGGATCCGCAGGAACTGGCAAAACATTTATGGCGTTATCCCTGGCTCTTGAAGATGCACTTGACAAAGAAATGCAATATGACAAAGTAGTCATTATTCGTTCTATTGTACCTACAAGGGACATCGGATTTTTGCCGGGTGATGAAGAAGAAAAGAAAGACGCATATACTGGTCCTTATAGGTCTATTTGCGCTGAATTATTTAATGATGCCGATGCATGGATGAAACTTAAAAATGCAGGCACAATCAATTTCATGTCCACGTCTTTTATCCGTGGCTTGACTATCTCTAATGCTATTGTAGTATTAGATGAAATGCAAAACCTTACATTTCATGAACTTGACTCTATTATTACTCGTGTGGGTGATAATTGCAGGTTCATTATGTGTGGTGATTACTACCAATCAGATTTTCAGAAAGAAGGAGACAAAGCTGGAATACTTAAATTTCTTTCTATCATAGAACAGCTCCGAGCATTTGAGACTGTAGAGTTTGGATGGGAAGACATTGTACGATCTGATTTCGTACGAGACTATATAATGACCAAGGAAATGTTGCAAATTAAATAGAGGATAAGAAAATGGCTAAGTATCATAGGTGGAACCCAGATAATAAAAAAGCCGGCCGGAAAAAAACTAGATCAAAACTTGGATTGACTAGTAGACTACATAATATTATTAATAAAGATGAAAAAAACAATGAAAAAATTCGAACACTTAAATATCGACTTGGGCTATGAGGATCTTTCTGCTGACACTACTGATAGCGGAAGAGTTTATACTACCCCCGACGGTAAGTATCCTTCAATTACTACCGTTTTAAGTATACTATCTGAAGATGGTATTAGAGCATGGCGTGCCCGAGTAGGTGAAGAAGAAGCTAATAAGATTAGCCGAGTAGCTGCTACTCGTGGCACTAATGTTCATGCCATTATTGAAAAATACTTAAACAATGAAGAGGATTATGCCGATGGATATTTACCGAACATCATTGGAAACTTTAAAGATGTCCAACCTATTCTTGATAGCAAGATCGGTAGGATCTGTGCTCAAGAAGTACCTTTATATTCTAACCACCTACGGGTCGCTGGTAGAGTGGATTGTGTGGGCGAGTTTGATGGTACTCTTTCTATTATAGACTTTAAGACAAGTCGTAAGTTAAAAAAGAAAGAATGGATTGATGGGTATTTCATACAAGCTGCAGCTTATGCAATTATGTATGAAGAACGAACTGGTACACCGATAACTCAATTAGTAATTCTAATTGCAGTCGATAATGAATCACCACAGGTCTTTATTGAACACAGAGACAATTGGACCAAGAAACTTTTGGAGACTATTAAAGAGTATGAAACGCGAAAGCTCTTTGGCCGATAGAGCAAAACGGTCCCTCGACATTTGTTGTCAAACACTTTGTGATAAGGAATTAGTTGAGGAATACATTAAGCAACTTGAAGTTGAGGTTGCTCACTTAAGACAAGATAATGAAAACTTAGAAGCTAAAATTAAAATTATTAGGGATTATTAGCAATGGATCAACTCAGCAAGAAGGTAAAAAAAATGGAATTAGGTAACCCGATTATAACAACTATGGTAGGACTCGTAGTGTTCTATATAGGACTAAAAATGTTTTCTGGTGGAATGAAGTCAATGGGCAATATGGATCATTTGGCTTGGTTTACCGGCAATTATATCTACATGTTTCTAGGTGGTATTGTTATGACACTATTGTGGCAGTCATCTAGTCTATCAACGACTGCAATTATTGCTCTTGTAGCATCAGGAGCTGTACCACTTCCAGCGGCCATTGCTGCAGTACTTGGAGCAAACATTGGAACGACCGGCACTATTTGGATAGCCGGTCTTTTAGTATCTGATGGTATGCCTAAAGGTGATACATTAAGAATTGCAATTGCTCATAGTGGAGTGAACCTCTTTATGGCTGCAACTCTTTTACCTTTCGTACATCATATTGCTAGATTCCTAGGGAGATTCTAAAAAAAAGTCAAATTAATTTCAACTTTTTATCTAACGTTTTCAATGGGTTAATAATTATTTTGTTAACCCATTGTTTTTACAATAAATAAAAGTGCATTTTTTCCTTTACAAAGCCATTTTTTTATGATATAATATACTTATAAAATGGAAAAAGGAAGGAATACCAAAATGAAAAATCTTAAAGCACTAATCGAATCTTACAAAAACGAAGCTAAAGATCCAGAGACAATTGAAATGGATATGGCTGATATGTATCTTGAAGATGCCAATGACGCTGAAGTTGTATATAACTTCACTACTGAAAGCAATGGTGTTAATATCCCAACTGCTGCAAAATACCTTAATGGTCTAGATACTATCGTTCGTGAAGCTATCTGTGTAGCGATTGCTGAAGATAAAGGTAACGACTTCTTGGTAGAAAACTTTGGATGGAGTGTAAAATAATGATTAGACTTTCTTTAGCAATTCTTTGCATGATCTTATCTGTTGGAGCTATTGACGGCCCAACTGGACATGAAAACGATAACTTTGGTTTGGCCTTTATGTTTGCCATTACTGGTTTAACACTAGGTATTTGGGCAATCTCAAGCATGGGAGACAGATAATGCGTATTAAAGGTGCAATGACCAAATTGAAAAATGAGATGGAATTTTTAGGAATGTCTTTTGAAGAGCTTTTAGTTTTTATCGAACGTAATCCATATGCTGTAAAGAACAGTACTATTGAAGCTTATGGCGTCTATAAAAATTATCAAAATAATGAAAAAAGTCCTTTACAATGGGCAAAAACTGTGTTATAATATATGTATAAAATGAAAAAAGGAAAATATAATAATATGAGAACAATTTACTTAGATATGGACGGCGTTATCGCAAACTTCTTCAAATCCTTTGCGGATAAGAATAACGTTGATCATTGGAAATCAATCAAAGAAAAGGATAAGGCCTTAAACGAATTAGTCGGTACAGACTTCTTCTACCATATTCCTACCTTTGGTAATGAGTCTCGTAATATTGTAAATTTCGTTAAAGGAATTACAGAAGGTAACTGGGGTATTTGTTCTTCTCCACTTAGAGGAGATCATAACAACTCAGCTTACTGGAAACGTAGATGGCTTGAAGATAAAGGTTTCATGCCAGAAGTTGAGAATTGTATCTTTACTTCAAACAAACATAAGTATGCTATCAACCGTCTAACAGGATTACCAAATATTCTAATTGATGATAAGATTGATAACATTAAACGTTGGGAACAAGCTGGCGGTATCGGTATTCGCTTCCAGTGTGATAAAGATGATGTTGTTGAATACCTTTTTGAGGAGATCACAAATGTATATTAAAGAAAATAGAACTTCTTCTTATGTAGGAACCTTTGTTACATCTGATAAAGGTGATATGGATAAACTGGCTGAACTTAGAAAGTCTGTTTCTCTTTTGAATAAGACAGATGCCTTTGGTCGTTATAACCATACAAGCTTTCCTAAGAAAAAACGTGTATGTGCTAAAGGTCGTAAGGCTATTGTTAAAATGAAAACAGCTGGTAGTAAAGGACCTGTTCAGTACGAGTGGGGTGGTAATATTGTTGGCGGTCTTAAAAATGCAGGCGAGTTTGACGTCTATATCTATGATGATCACTCAGCATACTGGAATGTATAAATAAAGGTATGAGTACAGATATTTTTGATTTTGGCTTTACAGCCGTAAACGAAGAAGAACTTAAGTCGGTGCAGCAAACAGCTGCACTGGCTAATGATGCTGAGCAATTGGCAACTACAACTCAAGAAAAACTAGATAAGTTGTACAATGCTGTTCAGCCTCTATTGAATAACCTTAAAGCTAATCCAGATAAAGATTATATCTATTGGCCTCAAAGACTTGAAAAAGTAGAACAATTCGAAGATCATATACAAGGGATTTATAATGGGTAAAAAAAAATCAAGGACGTCACAAACGTCTAAAGGTGAACGTAGCTCAGTAGCACGTTCTGTATTAAAAGCAGTTAGACTTCAAAAAGAAATCGACCAGCCTTTTCGTAAAATTCAAGCACAGCTAGAAGCATGGAAGCTAGGAAAGAATGTAGTTCTTACAATAGCTAATCCAAATAAAAAAGAAACAAATAAACCTTATATTAAAGTTCGTGCTTGGGACGCTTGGGGTAGTCCTCGAGGTCAGCAAAGCAAAGGTTAAAATAATGAAAAAACTACTAACAGTACTTGCACTAGTACCAGCACTTACCTTTGGTGGGATGCTGGCTTTTGCAGATAATCAGACAGATCAGTCTGATAAAGTAGAAGAAGAGTCACCTAAAGTTTATTGGACTCGTAAACCAATTCAATGTGGTCCACCTGAAGGTTTAATTGACCTAGTAAAAGGCTATGGAGAAACACCATTACTTACTGCTAATGGTTTAGCTACAATGCCTTCAGGCAGTACTAAAAATGTGCAAATTGTATTTGCAGTTAATCCAGAAACAGGAAGTTGGACATTAATTGAAATCAATGACCCAGAGCAAGCATGCGTATTAGGAAGCGGTGAGGGTTATGAAGTTAATAAATTACCAAGCAAAAAGCAGGAAACATAAAAATGGCAGCAGAAAATTACGATAAGTGTCTAGAACTAATTCTTCACCACGAGGGTGGATATGTAAATCATCCTAAAGATCCTGGTGGAGAAACCAACCTAGGAGTAACCAAACGTGTTTACGAAGAGTGGGGTGGCACAAAAGATATGGTAGATTTAACGGTAGAAGACGTTGCTCCTATCTACGAAAAAAATTACTGGGGACGCACAAAGTGCAATGATCTACCTAGTGGATTAGACCTATGTGTATTTGATTTTGCAGTAAATGCAGGTCCTGGCCGTGCAGCTAAGTATCTACAAGAAATGATTGGTACCACAGTTGATGGTGGGATTGGTCCTAATACACTTCGCGCACTTGGTAACTATATTGAAAGCGAAGGTACAACTGCAGCTATTCAAAATTACCAAGCCAAACGCCAAGAGTACTATGAAAGTCTAAGTACTTTTGAAACGTTTGGTCGTGGTTGGACTCGTCGTGTAGATGAAACTACTGAAGAAGCAATTGCTTTAATCTAAACTTATCTATTTGCTAATGGGTTATCTAAAGCTTTTGTAAGCTTGCTGTTCATACGATCTTCTAGATTTTGAACTTCTCGCTTAACATAACCTTCCATACCAGTTACTTTATCGTTAAAACGATTATTGGCATCGTCGATCATATTACGAGTATCAGTTTTAGATCTATCCATTAGGTCTTGTGCTTCATCTTCGACTTTGTCAATATCGTTTTCAACCTTATCTAAGATCTTTTCCATACGAACTAGATCTTCTCTTAGATCATGTTTTGTATCTCTCATAAAATCTACTTGTTCGCCAATTGAATCGCGAATGATAATTACTTCTTCTCTTGTTACCTTCATTTCTTCATGAAGAACTGCAAGATTTTTATCAAACTCTGATAGATCGGGTGCTACATAGTTTTGGATTTGTTCTTTCATATCCATATAATCTTTGTAGAATTCAAAGCCTCCCCAGAGACCACCACCTAATGTTCCAATAAGCGGTAGGACAAGAAGTAGTTTAGATCCACCAACCTTTATTCCACCATATTCGATTTCAGCCATTTATATCGTCCTTTTAATTCATTAATTTTTACATCTAGTTCATATGTAGCATTATCAGCTTCTAAACTAGATCTTTCTTCTATTTTGTCTTCAATCAGTGCTAACCAAATAAGCAGCCATGTAATGAGTGCAAGGGATAATATAAGCATTATTATAAACATTATTTATATATCCCATCGTTGTCTTTTATATAAACTGGCTTACAGTAAGCAGTAATTCTATCTTTTGGATCTACTCTACTTGTGTAGCTATAGTTACCATATTGCCTAGGCACAGCTTTTGCAAAATACTGGCATCGATCTATTGAGTAAAAGTATAATGGATTTGGTTGAACTTTTCTAAATTCACCAGTACCTAATACTACTACTAACATAAAAACATGCACCATCATCTACCATTTACCCTGTGCTGATCCAATAAAGTAAACTACTGCCGCAAGAGTAAGAACAATAAGCATAATTGCACCACCTATAGTAATAGTCTCAATAAAGTCTTTTCTTAATTGTGCTTGCCTATAAACATTTTTTTCTCGTTGTTTAGCTATTTTACGTCTCATTTCAGTAAGTTCATCCCAAGTACCATGTCCATATCTCCAATTAAGTATAGTCCTTAATTCTTTTTCCTGTTCTGCAATTTTCTTTTCATGCATAAGTAAAGCAAGAGCTTCTTCCTCTACTGAACCTGCATTAAATAACTTTTTGAAAAGTGGAGGTTTCTTTTGCATTTGCTGACCTTTACGAAAGTCAGAAACTGCTGTGTACCATTTCCCCATTTGACCCACAGTATTTTCAAAGTCTTGTCCTGCAGCAACAAATCGCTGTACTGTCTTATAAGCAGTAGTAGCCGCTGTGATAGCGGTAATTGGATCGATCATTTTTTTACCTTAAGTTAGGATATTGTAAATTCTCCATCGCTCCAAAGTTTGGGTCATTCAAAAACCATCTAGCATAAGCATGATCTACAGTAGGCTTTGGTGGATAGAAATTTACTTGATTAACATTTTCTTTTTCTCCATAATCACTAAAATCTGGTACAAAACTTATAAGTGCCAGAAGTCTTCGTTGTATATTCATCTGCTGCTCTAAAGTAACAGCGTTCTCTAATTCCTTAGTAGCCTCAATAGCCTTTTGAGCTATAAGCCATTTTATTTTTTGTCTTTTACTAGCATCCGGACTGAGAACGTTTTCCCGTTTACTGTTTTTTGTTGCATCACCCACCTTGTTGGGCCCCTCATTACTACCGGCGACTTGTACTCCATCCTCGAGTGTCGACTCTGAGTCCCCTTCGCTGGTATCCGATTCTTGTTCCAATTCCGCGATTTCTTTTTCAATGTCATCCTCCATAACTTTTTTACCACCTGCATTTGTGGGATCGTCAAAGTCATTTTCCGATGATGTAGAATCTTCCAATTGAGCTATTTCTTTTTCAATATCGTCTTCCATGTTCATAGCATCACCTTCGTTCTCTAGTTCAGCTATTTCACGTTCAATATCGTCTTCTAGTACTTGTTGGTATTCATCTATCTCTATTGCTTCGGGTTCAACCTCAACTATTTCTTCTGTATACGTTTGTGTGTATACGGGAATTTCTGGTTCAAATAATTCTGTTTGTACTTCAGCGTTAACAACATCATCCACAATGGGATCTAGTACTGTAAAGTCTCCATCATTACCAGAAAGATCAACATAACCAGGACACATAGTATTATACTGAGCATCTAATCCACATTGCTGATCAAAATAAGCTGTATCATATCCAATACAACCCATGTCATACAAAGGATTTTTTTCACATTGCGCTACAAAATAATCTGGACAGCCAGGATCTGATAACGGATCATTAGTACATTGTTGGTTATAATATGCCGTTTGATAGCCAGGACATGATGGATCGTATAAAACACTAATAGCACATTGCTGGTTCAAGTAAGCAGTAGCATAGCCAGGACAGCTTGGATCATATAAAGGATTTTGTGTACACTGTTGTTGGAACAGTGCGTTGGCATATCCAGGACAGCTTGGATCTGAAAGTGGTCCATTAAGTGTACAGTTATCTGGCATAAGTATAACTGAGCCAGTCATGTTTTGTACTTTAGGTCCATACATTCCTTGCCAGTAACCATTGTCAACACCTCTAATAGTAACTTCAATTTCGTCAATAGTTAAACCTGGAACTAACGCTAGTGGAGAAAAAGTTAAGACATCTTCAACAGTCCAACCATTTGATTTAGTCTGGCTATAATCCCACTCTTCGCTGTAGATGTTAATACCACTTGCATAAGCATCAATAGTAATCACCAAATCATCTAAGCAATCACCGTTTACTTTGGTTACATTACATGCACCATTGATTGTGTTAATGTTTTCGTTTTTCCAATCCCACTGAGCAGCATAGCCACCAATATTAAACCCTGCACCTGCAAGTGCTTGGTTGATAGCCATGTTTGTCACCCACGTATCATTAGTGTGTGAAAAGTGAAGAATGTAATCGGTACTAGTAAGAGTGCTTCCAGTGTAGTTGTTATATTGCTGGTTTTGAGATTTACCTGTATTATGACGACCTGTACCAAAGTCACCTTGGTCAAGTATCTGCTTGATAGTATTATCTACTGGATCAAGACACTGTGTACCAGTTAATGGGTTTATAGTACCATCAGTTGAAGGTACGCAGTTTGTACTAACTTGTGCGTTACAATAAGAGGAGAAGAAGAGCAAGCCCGCTAATGCCAGCAGCCACCGCCCCATTTCTTTTTTGAACATCCTTTTTTGTCTCCATTACTTCTACAGGTGGAATACGATCTGGATTTGCTTTCCAACCGTCAGTGGCTTTATCACCAATTTCACCTAAGAATGGACAAGGTGTTCCTGCCATTTCCATTGCATTATATACTCTACGGTCTTGGCACAGTACAGATACTGCAGCCACTTTCATTCCCATATCATATAATGTTTTACTTATTTTCAACCTTTCACAATTTTCGTCTCTTACCATTTCCCCTGTAGATATTCCAAGGATCTGAGTTTGCACAGCAGCCGAAACTCCAACGGTACATAAATCTGACGATGATGAGCCAACACTTGGCGAGATAGCCGAAGGTGGCGGTGAGATAACAATAGTTCTAGAATTCGCATCTGTATTTACAGTGGAATTTGACTTTGAGTCTGTAATTACATTGCTTGTAGTCTGAGCTAAAACAGTGTTTGACAGAAGCGCTAATCCAAATACTAACGCTATAATGTTTTTGTAGTTCATGATTGGTTCCGTTACTAAATCCTTAGACTACTATTTATAAA
>Ga0213867_1000131_pt1 | contig 34088 bp, 21 predicted proteins | sample PICome_12_FD_160120 | JGI IMG/M metagenome (GOLD analysis project Ga0213867, IMG submission 160120) | Coastal seawater microbial communities near Pivers Island, North Carolina, United States - PICO540 | ecosystem: Environmental > Aquatic > Marine > Coastal | place: USA: North Carolina... | reverse complement strand
AAAAACAGCGTAGTGCAGAAGATATGATACACAAGTAGTAGACTTACCAGTCTGACGTGGCATCTTACAAATATTAAATCTGTTATCATGGAAATTCTGGATAAGTTTTTCCTGAAACGGATACATACTGAAAGGTACAAGACCATGATCAAGAGAAACGATCTTGATATAGTTCCTGGCAAAATAAACTGGGTCTTCTTTACATTTGAGGAACTCAATGATTTGTTCCTCTGTAAACTCAATTTGTGTATTTGCTTTTTTTAGATTGGGATTACCAAGATAAACTTCACTCATAATAAAACTCCTATATTAAGTCAAATCGTAGAAAGAAAGTGCTCCTGTTATGTCTGCAGCACCACTCAATGATCTTGCTGCTAATGTGTATATATCACTAACTCCTGCTTGTGTTGTTCCCAACTGCAAGTCCCAATTATATCCTTGTTCTGCCGTAATAATACCACCTGCTTGGTTTGAACCATAAACATAACGCAGATCAACAATAGTCCCACCCGTCATTGTGGATGCGGTAATATCATATTGTACGTTCTGATTATTGTTAGAATTTGGAATCGTTGTAAATGCGGCACCAGTCAATGTGCCATTTTTAATAAGTGCAATTTCATAAGATGCATTGTTGTTTAATGGAAATGCTAAAATTTGTTGGGGAATCACAACAGCAAATTCTCTTCCTGATTTCAATCTGATTGATACTAAAGGTTCAAATGAAGTTCCAACCTCTGTTCCTGATGTTCTTCTTGCTATAATTTCTCCAACTTTCTTTTCATATCCTCCATTAGATAATACCGAAGCACAAATTTGTTTCATCGTTGATGATGATGTTGTAATTCCAGTATTAAAAATTTCATAGCGAACTGGAAGAGTCGCGGTTCTCATATAAACACTATCAATTCTATTGGAATGGTCAAATTGATGTGCAGTTATAAAATTTCCATCAATAGCAAATCCAACCTTTACAGAACCAACTCCCAACCACTCATATTCTGTAAATAAAATTTGTGCTTTTGTTAAATCTAATTGATAACCACTTGGATTATCGGTACTAATTCCAGTTCCATCTAATCTATCAACATTCCATTGTGATTGTGGAATTCTTACAGTTGTTCCTACACCGGAAATGGACGTTCTTTTAATAATATTAATTTGAGAGTCTACTTGCTCTAAGAATATACCATTATCGGAAGAACCATAACCTACTACCTGAGTTAAATTCTCTTTTGGTGAACTAAAAACGAAAGTTTGAAGAACTTGTAATGACTTTCCTGGTTGATATGGAAATACCCTTTTACTTTGTCTGATTAAACTACATCCTGCCGTTGTTCCTATTCCTAAAGTTACAGAACTCTGTGATGTTACAAATCCAACTGTAGATCCAGTTCCTACAACAACATCACTAAAGTCTTCATTTGCTTCGTAAATGTGAGAAGAATCAAAAAGAGTAATTGGATTTGATACCTTTACTCTTCCAAATAAATCCGTACCAAAAGATCCAGAACCTCCAGCAAAAGAACCTGATGCTGAAGAATCGCAATCACATATATTTCCAAACCTATCTGCTTTCATAAACACTTCAAAAAGTGTTCTTTCCTGGTTTAGATAATCTTGATTATTCTTATTCCACTGAGCCATTAATCACTCCAACCCAATCTTTCTGGACGATACCTTTGTGAACTTTTAATTTTTAAAGTATTTGATTCTGATGGATAAATGTTATGAACAATCGCTCCAGGATATTCTCCCTGAAGTTGCTCAGCAAGTTCATTCTTAGAAGGCATAGAACCTTCGATCTCCATTCTATATATTTTACCTTCCCAGACAACATCAGCAAAGAAAGATTCTTGTGGTTGTTCTGGTTGAGAACCCCCAACATTAAGGGTTCCATTGAAGTCACCATTGATGGTGATACTTTCTGTTAAAAATTCTTGAAAACTTTTCATTGATCAGCACTTCCAGCGACGACGGGCTTTGCAAATTGCTTTATCGGGGTCTTTTGAGCAATCGATGTTATGCATATCTTGCTGCCCCTTAGAGCGTGAGCAGAAGGACTTTCTGCGCTTGGCATCCTTACTGCCTGGTTTTGGGTCACCAGTTACAGCAGTCTTAAGTTTGGAACCCGGATTCTCACGCTTGTAAGCATTAACTGCTTTCTGACTCATACCATCAGTTTTATCGGACTTATTCACTTTTTGCCAATCTTCACCAAACATCTTTGGTCCCTTAGTCTTTTTTTCTGCAGCAGCTCTCTCACCCTCAGTTGCACCCTTTTGTGAGAGAGTTCTAATCTTTTTTGCGCGTTGTCCCTCTCTATGAGCTTTAGGATCAATTACAGCAGGCATTACTCCTTCATCCAAATCCACTCTCCAGTTAGAGAATTCTTCTTTCTTCACTTTTGCTGGTTTAGAAGAACCAGTTCTAAACTTACCGAATGGAGTTGGAAGTTCTTCGCCATATTCTCCAGTCTTCTTTTCAACCTTATCATTAGGATCTACATCGCCATCAACATCATAATCGATTCTTTTTGATGCTTTCGATGCAAGTTTTTTAAGATTTCCACCACCAATATTTGCTTCCAAATCTGATTTAGTTGGCGTGTGCTTTCCTTCTTTTTGGCAATCGGGGACTTCTTCACCGTTCTTAATTTTAGTTCCTTTTGCTTTATATCCAGTCCAACACTTTTTGGCACCAACATTTTTACGTGCCTGCTTTAATCCCTCTTCAATATCAAGAGTTTCTGGATACCCTTTCTCACCAGGTTTAGCGGGTTTTTCTCCACGCTTTCTTTTAGCGTGAATATTTGCCCAAAGACCTTTCTTCTTACCCTCATCCAATCTTTTAATTGGATCTGGTTTTACAAGATCGACAAATTCATATTCTGCAGGATTGAATTCATCTCTCCAATTAGAATAGCAATATTCTTTGGACATCTATCTACTAATAGTTTATTCTTTACTATTTAGAAAACCTTGCTTTAACATCTTCTGAAGGTCTGATGTTGAACCAACAAATACTGCATTATTATTTGTAACATTGTTCGTTGTTTTCGCAGATTCATCTTCAACGTCCTTAAGTTTCTTCTGAAGATCAATTAATTTGTCCGTTGTATCGGCAACACTTTTAATCAACTGACCAGCAACTTCATATGCTCTTGGACTACCACCCTCACCAGCAAGTTCCATGATTCCATTGATTGCCTCTTGTCCTTTTTCAATCAAGGAATACAAGTTAGCACGAGTATATTCATAGTCCTTTTCGATGTCGGGACCTTTTGGTTTTATGCTTTGAATTTCTGATGAAATTTTTTCTGCTTTTACGATCTTACTCTCAACGTTCAGAGCTTCATCGATAGAATCATAATTATCAGACATAATTTTTAAATATCAGTTTGTTGAGTTGGACTATAAGTTCTGGAGTCTGAAAAATCTTCCCACACTTCACTAAAACCAAAATCATCTCCCGGTTCAGCATCAATCGGATCTGGAGTTACAGTATATCTTACCTCACGTTTAGCAGTCTGAATATTTGTGTCAGTATACATATCAACCTGAACCTTACGAATGAGACCTTCTGTGGAATCTGCAATAGGCCCAAACAGATATGACTTTGCAGTAAATCTCAAAGTGTAGATAAGTGCTCTTCTTACAGTAAAATCCCCCTCATAATCATCTTGCATATCAATACTGTCAAGAACAATTGGAATATCTTTCTTTTCGCCAATCGAATCAATTAAATCCAAAGTCAGATTGAATGATGGTTGAAAAAATGGAAGTATTTGCTCAACAATTTGTAGAGCATCATCACTTAATTTTGAATAGATGCTCAATTCAAAACCAATGTTATAGGGAACTGGCATATAAACTTTTTTTATATTACCAGATTCGTCACAGGCTCTAAAGGTTTGTGTTACACTTGTTTTCCTTGTTGGGTCATATTGTAAAGAAACCATTTCAAAAGACATTCTTGGTAATGTAATAGCAATAGGTTTTTTCAGATCTGCTTGCTGTTCAATTTTTGCAAGGAACTTTTGCATTGGACCATATGACAATCCAACCTTAGTTTCATCAACTACATTATTATTTTTATCTTCGTGTCTAATGTAGATATTATTAAAAAGGGTTCCGAAACTAACAATAGTTTTTCGTATAATTTCGTGATAAAAATAAGTTCCTAACATTAATATTCTCCGAAGGGATTACTCTCTGTGAAATCTAAAATACCATCTGCTTCGGTTTCGATTTCTTCATTGATATCATAAGACTCTTCATAACTATTATTATCATATGATTTAAGTATATAGGTAGCGGAAGATTCTGAACCAACAATACTTTCTCCTGCATAGAATTGACCGTTATTAATCGCTACACGAAGTTCGGCAGGTGGATATGTTGGTTCAAGATCTGTTCTCACTTTAAAATCTCTAACAACAGCAGTAGTTCCTGAAACAGATCCAGTTACTGTTTCATTATAAATGAATGTGCCTATTCCACTAGGTGAAAGATCCGATATCGTTACTGATGGTGTAACAGAATATCCATATCCAGTATTTGTTAGTATTAAACTAGATACTTGTCCAATAGAATTTATAGTTGCTTTTGCTGCAGCATCACCTTCTATTGTGACTGAAGGAGTTAAATAGTAACCTCTACCAGGATCTGTTATAGTTAAGAATTGAACCCCATTATCTACTACTACAGCAGTTGCAGCTGCACCAACACCATTTCCACCTGTTATCGTTACTATAGGTGGATTTGTTGACGTATAACCAGATCCTGCATTTGTAATTAATATCGATTCTACAGATTTAACTCCACCAATAGATGTTGTTATTGCAACAGCAGTAGCTGTAGTTCCACTTGTTGGTGGTGCAATTGTTACTGTGGGGGTTGTAGTGTAATTATATCCATCGTCAGTCAAAATAATCTGACCTATCATTCCCGACCCACCAAGAGTTGCAGTAGCAGTTGCGGTAGCTGCACTTCCAACTAAATTCAAAGTTGTGATATATCCTTCATCCTTCACAGTATTATCAATCTCTTCTATAGAAGTATCAATGTCCTCATTTTCATATTCATAAAGTTCGCATAAAAGTTCATAAACGTATGTTTTGCCCAATTGATAGAATGGCTTTTCAACCTCTACACGTTTAATTTCAAACAATCTTTCCCCAAGGGGAAAATATATTAAATCTCCTTCTCTTGGTCTTGTTGTAAGATTTCTAATATCATATTCCGTTATATCTCCTTGCTGAATTGAAACATTTAATCCATCCAAAAATGGTGCTATAAACTCTTCAAATCTTTCTTTAGAAATAATCAAATTTATTTCATTTTTCAATCTTAATCCGAATTTTGTCATTAAATCAGAACCTGGAGCATAACCTTCATAATTATCGAGATATGCTTCAATAATAAAATTATCATCAAACTTTGATGATTCCACTTCTCTAAAAATATCGTCCGTTTTCAAATACTTTCTAGGGATATAATAAACATCAATCCCATATATTTTCAATTGCTCATTTATTAAGTCTTGTATTAAAAATTGTTCTGTGGGAGATCCCTGCAAGAAAAATGGATTGAGTGTCATGATTATCCAATAAAGTCTAGTGGTGGTAATTCATATTCCATAGTCATTCTTTGCTTAATATCCTCAAGTTCTTTTTCAGCATCTTCATATAATTGTCTGCCATTCAATTCTATTCCACCTGGCAGTTTTACACCATTAAATTTAATAAGGTTTTGACCCCACTGTCTCTTAATTAGAGATGTTAAATATTTTTTAAGAAAACTATCATTATAAATTTTGGTGAATGAAGCAGGATCTAAAGCCCTATAACATTCAATTACTATAAACTCTCCTGCAGTTTGTACTCCCCAATCTATATCCAAATATAATCTATCTTGTCTCTTATTATATCTTATCTGCTTATCAGTTGTTAATAGGAAATCAATATCCTCAAGGTAAGATTTCACCATAGAATACTGTAAAAGATCTACTGAATTGAAATAATATAAGTCATTTAGGAATAATTGATATTTGATGCTAAACATACCACCAGAAATTGAGCTGGTGTCAAACTTAAATATTCTCTCTACACCTATTACAGAATCTGGAACTTGTATGAAATTGGATGTCTCATAATAATTAAAGGTAGTAGCGGCAATGCCTGTGGAGGTTGCAGTTGTAGTTACAATTCCTACGCCATCAGTTCCTTTTGCTTTTCCTCTAGAAACATCATCAGATGTTATTTGATACTTCAAATACATCTTTTCGACACCATCATAATGACGTTCATTGAAATATTGAAGTGCATCATCGACTAAATCGTCAATTTGCTCATCATCAACATTAATTTCCAATACTGGAGCACCAAGTCTACGAAGACAGTAATCAACTAATCCTTGTCTTGTTGATGGCTTAGCCATTAGTACAGTCCCCCGTCAATAGTATCTGTCCATACAGGAGTTCCTATTCCTGCTTGTGTTGTTAATATATAGTTGCTAGTACTAATCCCAGACTCTGTACTAGCAGCACTCGTCAATTTTCCTGAATCATTAAAGAAAGCAACCCCATTTGGTCCATCGAAATTGCCTGGTGCATAGTATAAAGCATCAGTTGTACTAATAAATCCTACAACATTTAATCCATTTGTTGCATTAATATCACCTTCAAAATCAACAGATGACTTGAAAGTTGCAATTCCAGATACTGATATATCATCAAGATCTGTAAGACTCATTTCTTTGAATGTTATTGATGAAGCATCAATAACACTCGTCATTATAAATGCTCCTGTTGGGTTATCCCAAACAAGAAGCAAACCATCTCTATCTTTATAGAAACTATTTACATCACTAAGATCTAAAAGATTTGATGGTGGTGTAGATGAATTACTTAATACACGAACTACATTTTGAGAACCAACCCTAGCTTTTATAGATGCCATTACCTGGTTACTCCTGCTCTTACCAGCGCGGAACCTTCAACGGCTTTAACTACGTTGCTGCCATTGGTTAACTTTACATCATATACATATCTTCCGGGTTTTAATTGTGAAGTATCTGTAGACCCCAATGATATTGTAATTTTTCCTTGAGCAGCATTTGTGATTGTAGATGCAAATGAAACTGATGAAGAACTCGTATAAGTTTTCCTTATTTGAGATTCTACTTCATATGCGCTTAGGTTTAATGGACTATTGGTTGAGGTGTCTTCCAACTCAAAGGTGGTATCAAACTTAAAACCCTGCTCAATTACTATGTTGGATACAAATACCGCCATTATTCAGATGAGCATACGTTTCTTCTTTAGATATTTATGTCCGCATAAAGTTTTATTTTTTATTCAAAATTTCCTTTAATAAAGATTTAATCTCGTCAATATCTTCCTTCATTTTTTCAAGTTCTTTCTTTTGATTTTGTCTATAGTTTAAAGCATTCATATGCTGATTATAAGAAGCGGTATCACAATTTACTATGGCACCGCTTTTTTCATCTCTATATAAGTTTTTGTATCCTTCTACACGTATCATGCCAATGCGATTGTTCTGAGATCTTTTATTCTTGGAGCATATGCCTGATTAGTACCAGACATTACAACCTTAATTGTATATCCAGTAAATAAATCTAAGTTATCTGCAGTAAACTCATATTCTAGATATTGATTATCAGCACTTGCAGGAACTTGAACATCAGATCTACCGCTGTTTTGAGAAGTATCTGCTGGAGTTAAAGTCCCATCTGCCTCTAATTCTAAGTTGTCATATCCTGGGAACAATTCAAATTCTTGATCAACTTCACTCGAATCAGCTCTAATTAAACTGTAAAGAACTCTAATATCAGCAGAACTATGTCTATATGCTGCAAGTATTACTTTGAGTGATGATGCAGGTTGTGCTAAGTTTACAGTATTTGAAACATAGATTGCTGCGTGTGGGTCAAATAGTGAGGAATTCACTCTACCATCTGTTACATAATCAGATACTGGTCTGTTCAATCTACTTAATCTGAATTCTGTAATTGATGCGTCCGTGTATATGACAGGAGATAGATTCTCATCAGTTGTATTCAAGATTATACCAGTTGTAAATGATTTGTTCCTTGGCAATGTAGACAATTTAGCAATTTCATTTACATTTGATGCTACCATTCTTACAGATGTTAGTTTATTAACCTCATTCAGTTCTATTGGTTCGAAACCATTATCTACAAATGGTGTTTCTGTTCCATCAACACTTCTTCCAGTAGTAGTTCTTATATTAGAAGTTACTGTGGTTGCAGAACTTGGTGTTAATATATCATAGTATGGAATGACTTCATTGAATTGAATGTTTTCCGTAGCTTTACATCTTTGACCACCAACAAAATCTTCAGAAGAGAAAGATAATTGTGGAGTTTCAGAAGTAGATCCATCACTAGATCTATCCATACCATTGGTTGACATATCAATAGCAATATGATATGAGTCAATAGTATTGTCTAAAGTACTTACAGTATTTTCAACATTATTAATTCTTCTAAGAGATACTCCATTCAATTCATATTTTGTAACCAAACTTTGGGTTAAATGTGGTTGAACTTTACCTTCAACAGATCTAGAATCTATTGTAAGAGTTCCACTACCAACAGCATTATAAGATATTATTTCATCGCCAATTTTTACATATCCAAGATAAGAACCAGAAACAGGTTGCCCTTCAAATGTTGAGAAGTTTGCAGTGCTTGCAACACTAATCGTTGTTGTTTCTGTCAATGACAATTCTGAGGTTAATGTTGTTGAAGGTACATTTGGTTCAATTCCAGTCAATATGACTTTATCCGTTGAAGAATACATTCCATGATCGAAATGATTCACTCTGATATAATTTCCAGAATTTAAATTTGACCCTTCAGATGTTCTATCAGTGATTGTTGTGGAAGCAAGTGATACAATATTTCCAGAATCATTATAATAACTTAATCCTGCTCCAACTTGGAATGTCTTGGATGCTCCTTTTTCGCCCTGAACCCCCGACAGATATAAAGTATCTAATCCTGAAATTGCAGAGATTGTAAATCTAGCATTTCTTCCTTGACCAGAAGCAACAACACCCACAACATCACCAACTTGATATCCATTTCCGGCCGTAGTAACTGAATTGAAACTTAACACTCCATTAGTTGAGGTTACATTCAATACTAATCCAGAACCATTACCTACAATATTTGTGGTATCTAAACTGTAGGTTCCCGAAACATAATTTGTTCCTCCATCCGTAACAGATGCGTTAGTAACAGATCCTCCTGTACCAACAATATATCCATAACCAAAATCATTTGAACCTGAAATTTTTCTTCCTGCGGTTAAAATACCAGTTACACTTGCCTCGGAAGTTGTAGTAATTCCTAGTGTTACAGTCTTTGGTAATGTTACCAATGGATTGTTTCCGAGTGTTTCTACATAACCATTACTTTCATCCAGTGTTGGATTGTAGAAGTATGCAGTTCCGGTATTTGAAGTAAACTTTGCCTTATAAAGTTTAAACTTCATATCCTGGTATTGATTTGCTGTCCAGATAGATCCGTTTTGAGACAGGAACAAACTACCAAGAGCAAACTGCTTGGAATATATAACAGCTTCAGCATCTGGGAGAGATTGTGTATTTACAGTTTTTTCTCCCATTTCTGCAATCCACATTTCATATTCATCTGTAGTTGGTGCTACAGCAACAATTGCATACTCTTCGCCTGGGGCAAGATATATTGGATAGTCAAAAGTAACTTTTGTTGCCACTTCTCCTGTGGAAGAAATGTTTACCTCATTGGGGGTCAATGTAACTGGATTTCCAATTATGTCACGGGTAGGAGTTCCCAACTGAACAGTTCTAACTTCAATTGTTACTGGATCATTTCCAGAAGGTTTAGATGCAAAGAATAAATCAACAGCGGTCAAGAATGCACCATTAGCATCATCATTGTCTCCGTTACCACCAACACTGAAAGATTGTGCTAATGGATCATAAAATTCTGTTGTTACTCTTGTTGTTTGTACTTGACGAACTTCAAATCTTCCTTCGGATTTATAGGATGTTTCAGCAGTAGACTGCAATTTACTTCCAGGAAGTGGTTCTGCGTTAGTAGAACTATTCGTCAATTTGTAAGTTTTAGTTCCTGTTGTAATTCTGATAGTTGGAGCCGGAATAGCAAGAGGATCTTTTAAGAAGAATGTTCCTAATAAGTCTCCATAATTGTCACTAATAAGACGAAGATCTTTTACGTATGCAACTGATCCACTAGTTTGTCCAATTAATTTTGCACCGGTTTCAACATAACCATAATATTTACCCTGCGCCTCTTCAGACAGTGCATATGTATCAATATTAAGAACTTTTGATGATTGGCTATATGTTTCTTGTAAATTTTCAGTTTTTATATATGGGTTTATATTGAATGTTTTTGTCGGAGCATTGAAAGGACCAGACTTATGATTTCCGGAGCATAATCTAAATCTTATTATTTCCACACCATCCTTATATCCAATTACAGTTTCACCTACAGAGAAAGATCCAGAAGATCCATAATTTACCAATGTAGAATCATTGGAAATTTCTAGTAATTTGGGTACAAAATCAACACTTCCATTTCCATCGAAGAATTGGTAAAATATTGTAAGTGGTTTTAAGTTTGTAGCTGAAAATGTAGTATTTCTGGATCTCATGTATTGCTCATTTCCAGAAGATACTACTACATCTCTTGAAGAAACGGATGTTGTTCTTTGACCAGCACGATTTGGATCTGCAACTCTTCTACTTGTAGTTGTAACTGATTCTTCCAATCTAACTGTTCTAGTCCAACTATCACTTTTTGGCGATAAAGTAACAAATCCATTATAAGAAACAACGTGGAATGGATTTACATTTTCAACCTTAGTAGCCAAAGGTTGTTCAATCCAACCAATACTATCATATTTTAGTGTAATAGTATTTCCTGTTTTTTGGACGTTCGAATCCAATAAATCATAGTTTGTCGAAACATCTAAATTTTCGTCAGTAATGTCAGTGGATGGAGCGATTTGTGGTTTTAATGTGTTTCTACTTGTAATTGTCGTCAGTTCCTGAGATGCAGAATCTACTTGAATGGAAGATACGTCATTATTAATTAATGAGTTATTTTTGAAATCATCCACAAAAAATCCTGTTTTAAATCTATCATTTCCGTCAGCATCTCTAACTTGAAGTGTCTGTGTGTTGAGTTCTAACAGTGAAAGTGAAGTTAAAGTTTCTAAATTTTCAATTCTATCTTCAAGTTTTCCAATATCCCTCATTGTATATCTTCTATTATCAACGAGAGAAATTTGAGCGTCATCTGGATTATAAAGATATGCTGGCAGTGTAATAGTCGCCAAATCCATTAATCCATCTGGATTTTTATTTGAAGGTGCTTTTGGTTCTATCGCAGAAATTCCTTTTTCTACAATAAACTTTCCAAAAGTATCCAAATAAATTTTGTCTATCCTTGGAAGATAATAAGAATAACCCAGTAAAGAACTTTCTTTTGGTTTTAAGATAACCTTTGGTAAAGTTCCAAATGACCTTGAATCGAAATCAAATGGAGATTTATCTGTAGCTACAAATTGAGAAACTCTAGGTCTAAAATCTAAAGTGTCAGATGCCCTTACAGAATTTTTTCCAATAAGAGGGATATCCTCAGCAAATCTTTCTTTATCATAACTTAGTACGGTGTAAACATCACCTTCATCCGATGATGGAACAGTATAATGGTCGAAAACTACTTTCAATCTTCTGGAAGGAACGGATGAATTTGATCCTCTAACTAGTTTGGAATAATCATAGTATTCATCCTTTTGTCCCTTATTTAACTTAAATGAAGTGGTAACATTTTTATATGAACCATTGATTATTGCCTGTATGGGTGCCGTATTATTTGATTCTTCTAAAGTTACAATTTCATCTGCGGCAAATTTGTTACTATTCAAATATACTACGGATAAGGTCAATGGTAATGACTTTGAAACAACTCTTGCAACAGCATTGCCAGTCGTGCTGACAATATTCTCACCAATAATAGCATTACTAACTACAGAACTATCAAAAAATTGAACTTGGTCCAAACTAGGAGCATTTTCATCTAAAGACTCTAGAACAACCAGTACTTTAGATACATCTGGCCAAGCTAAACAAATTTCTTCATCCTGAACTCTAAGACCATAGTTGGAGTTATATGTCAATCCATCGGAGATTGAATTATTAGCATCTGATCCAGACTGCTGATACTTGGAATACACAACATCTAATACGGAACTTCTTGTATATTCCTTGATTTTACTTCTAATTCCACTCTTAGTCAGGGTTGCATTAACTACAATGCTAGATTCTGATGCGGATAATGCATTAATAGTTACTGTGTTTGAACTAATAGAAAACGCATCAGAAGTTACTGTACCAATACCGCCTCCAGTATAATGTACAGAATATCTTTCCTCATCAAATGGGTCAAAGAATGCACTTGTAATTCCACTGCTTAAATCTGAGAGAGCAAATGTTAAAGATCCAGCTCCATTTGTTGTCTCATTAGTGATTTGTTCCGATATCTTTAAAGTGGATCCAGAAAGATCGACAGATTCAATATTTGAATCTGGAAGTTGTGCATAAAGACTTGCTTTTTCTTGATTTCTTAAAGTTGGGATACCAAGTTTAATAGAGGAATATGTTCCATTTGTTACCGTGCCATTAGACACTCCAGAAACAGTTGGTCCTGCTGTAAGGGAAAGTGTCGTTCCATTATTTGCTGTTACTCTATTGAAAATTTCATCTCCCGATCCAGTTTGATATCTTATAATATCACCAACTTTGACACCGGTAAAAACTTTTCCAGGACTTGTTAAAGTATTACTACCACTTATGGTTCCACCAGTAACCCCATTTGGAAGAGATCTAGACTCTAAAATAGAATCTCCAGAAAAATTGGGAAATCCGGAAATTCCGGTCTGAGTAACAGATTTAATATCTTGAGTGCCATAAACAGTAAATGATGATACTGTCGCTGAAGCATCAACACCATTGATAATAAGTTGTTCTCCTACTATAAAGGAACCAGAAGTTTGTCTAATACTTACCGAACTTCCAGTTCCAGAATCAACTGCATAACCACTAGCACCACTACTCTTACCCTTGATAAAAGATGATGTTATAAGTGATAATGGTGCTACAGGAGTATTTAAAGTTAATGATGTATATGTCTGAACATCATACAAGTACAAATCCCAACTCGTAGATGCATCAACATATGCAGAACCAGTTAGATTGAACGTATATACTCTAGCATCACCAATTTGTGTTCCACCACCAGCAGACTGGTTGAATAGATTAACAGACTCTTTTTGCTTTAATGCTCCAGATACATTATTGACTCTGAGCAAATTACCCATCTCAAATGGAATATTTGCAGTATCAATAGATTTAGTATCTCTTGGTTTCTCTACGTCTATAATTGTATTTGAAACGGTTTCTATGTTATATCCACCAACATAAGCCTCTCCTGGAGAAACTTTTACACACATCAAATCATTTGAAGGGGTATTTAATTGATCTGTATCTTGATTTGAGAAAAATAATCCATCGTTACCCAATCTATCATTTAGAGAATTGTGTAATGATATTGCAAAATTCTCTAGTGCATAATGTCCCGATTCTTCATATGTTCTTTCTGCAAAATAATCTCCAAGTCTAGCAAGATCTGTTTTATTTTCTATTATTTTAATCTTACCATTTTCAACCCTTAAAAGTTCCACAAAATCAGTATCGTTTGTGTCCGATAATAATTTTTTAGATAAGGTAAGATTTATCTTTAATCTATCTGCGCCAGGGGCAGCATAGTTTGTAAATCCTTTTGCATTGTCATTGAGAGAGGGATCATCTTTTGCATTAACTATGGTTTCTTCAATTTTTAGACCAACTCTATATGATGGAGTATTTGTATAATTATCTAATAATATGGTTTGCTTAGATACTCTTGCAAAATATCCTCTAATAAAATAAACGCCATCTCCGATTGACGCAGCAGATCCTATGGATGATGCATTTAAATCTATTAAAGATGCGAATGGTGTTCCAGCACTAATTACAGTATTTCCATATATTACATCTTCATCGGCATATAAAGATTCTCCATCTTCAAACTGTTCAAACTCAAAATTATCATTCGAATCTACATACTTAACATATATTGTTACATTTTCTACTTCCTGACCATCTGGAAGAGCAATATATTGAATAGTTGCTGTAGATCCAGATCTTTGTCCTGTGATTTTCTTGCCAATAAAATTATTAATATAGATGGAAACATCCACACCAAAAGATGTTGGATTCAATTTGATTGCATAGAATTGATCATCATATGCAATACTTCCTGGTATAACTACAGTACCATCTTTGAAAGTATAACTTCCAAAAGATTCTATTTGATTTTGTAATATTGATTGTAGAGTGGTAAGTTCTCTTGCCTGAACAGGATATCCTGGCTTAAATAAGACTTTATAAAAATTTTTACCCGAATCAAAGTCATCAAAATATGGGTTGATGTTTAAGTCTGTTTTTTGTGACATCTTTTTTAGAATTCCAGAATGATTTTAACGTCTTCTTTTTGCCTAAGATTTCTTTCAACTTCGGGTCTATTGCTAATGTAAATAATATCCCCTGTCTTTTTATTTATCTCTGGATTTGCAAGTCCTCCAGTAAAATTGACACCGAGTGTCACACCATTTTCAGAACTTCCTGTGAATCCCGCAGACACGTTAGTGCTACTTGATACTGAAAAAGTTATGTTGTCAGAATTATTAAATTCAACTATTTTTGATCCTACGGCAATGTCTGTGCTATCTTGCTGACTTACTCCATTTGTTAAAAATAATGAACGATCTCTAAAATATTTTAAAACTTTAGTATCAGTATCATAAGATGCTACATAACCTTTAGCAATACTACTAGAACTCTGTGTTTGGGTTACAGTTTCACCTGGGCTAGGAGTTCCTGTATAAGCACTATCTAATTTTAGAGCATATAAAGATGTGTATGTGGAACCAGTGTAAGTAGAGATTCCAGAAAACTCTTTTGGATTTTTTATCAATCCAACCTGGGCAAATTTAGTATCAGATGGAAAGTCCTTAGTAGAATCATCAAATCTTGCATAAATTAAAACTCTATCTGCACCAAGTTCTTTATAAATGTCATATCCATGACCTCTGGATGGTGGTATAATTGGTATCAATTCTGCTGGAGATGATATTGTTCCTGTTCTCTGCAAATCAACTATACCGTAGGTATATCCACTTCCACCAGTAACAATATTTGCTGATGTAATTGCCCCGCTAGCGTCTACTGTTATAGAAACAGTAGCACCAGAACCATCACCTAAAATATTATATGTTCCGTTAGAATAACCAGATCCAGCACTTTTAATATATACCTTTTTTATTTGATTTAAATTTACATCAGAATCACCTGCTTCTCTGATTGTTTGTATAGTAGATTCTGTCGAAGTCAACCAATCATTCGGAAGAACAATATACTCCGTCGAATCAAATTTAATAATATCACTTGGGGAAATTGAGAAAAGATATTTCCACAAATATCCATCAGCACCTGCAGAAAATGGTTGCAAATCTGTGGATGTTGGTTCAAATTTAGATCTGTCACCTTTCAAGTTTGTTCCGCTTGATGCATTATCTAAACAAACATAGACTCTAAAATCAGAATTGATTACATAATAATTTGCATCATACAACCTACTTGTTCCAGAATTTGGAGTTAAGTTTGAGGTACTATAATCATGTCTGTACATATCATAAGAAGTATTTTCCGTCCAAGCAACCTTTCTTACAACTCTCCTTACATTAGCACTAGTTATTCTTCTACCAAAAAGGGCAGTATCTCTGTAATGAGAAGTATATTGGAGATTGTCAGTCGGACTTGGTGGACCACTTGGATTAGAAGACCAATCGCTAGTTCTACCAAATCCAGCAGCAGTTGAATTTGACAATCCTAAAAATGCATAATATGAGTTATTATTATCTAATACAGAATCTACAAAATTACCAGCATTCAGTATTCTAAATTGATCTGTTACGACAGCAGCCATGTTAACATAGTTTTTTAGGTATTTATAATACTTTAGGTAGAGATCCAGTTTGTCTCAATCCAATTCCTCTTCTTTGAATGATGGGGTATGTGGATAATCCAGAAGCAGTTAGTCCAGTGACTCCTATTGATATTGGATTTGAAGATCTTACCAATCCAGCAGTATTTGAGAATCTTCCCCAAGAATATCTACCTACAGGATAGTCTAGTGTTCCTGTTGTAGAAATTCCGGAAAGATTGGAAGCGGAATGTACCCTGCAAGTAACAATACCCGAAGCCTCATCTAATGCATCAACTCTATAAACATTATCCAAATATTCTGTTCCAATACCAATAGTTTCAGAATCTGAGAATGAAATAGATGTTACTCCATTTCCAACTAAAGTGTTAAAGACATAAATTGGATATCCAACTTGCAAGTCTGTACCAACCAGGGTGTCAAAAGTAAATTCTATAGCTAAGTTTGGAGATGACGTTGATGAGATTTCAGTTATAGCGCCACTTTGACCCTGAATTGTTGTAAAGTTTGTAATTGACTCCACATTACCAGAAGCAACTGTGGAAATTCCATTTATTACAATGGCATCGAAGGAAGATGGTGAATCATAATCAAAAAGATCAATGTTATCAACAAATATTTCTGTATCAGTTGTACTCAAATCGCCAATTATATTAACAACTGGATATACTAATGATTCTAAAGAATCTCTAGATTTTGAAACAAACTCACCATTTACTTTCTTATCAACTTTTTGTTTAGTCCAATTCAATAATCTTGTAGTTGTACTAACACCAGGTCCAGAATAAACAGTAGTTTCAAATTTATCTGCAAGAGTTACATCAGTTACTGTTCTCTTATTTTGATCTGGAACTTCTGGATAAACATTATTTTTTACAAGTTGTACAATATCTCCTTTTTTAATAGTTTCCACAATTCCAGTTTCTATAATAGTATCTCCAAGAGAACCTTTATAGAAATATACTGATATAACATCTTCAGGTATTGGTGCTTGTGTAAATCTGAATGAAGTTCCTCCATTATATTCATAATTTACTCCAGGTACTTGTAAAACACCATTAATGAATATTAATAAATTATTTTGCAGATTTATTCTAGAATCTAATGGTGTTTCAAAACTCAATAGTTCTCCATTATAGAACAATGGGAAAATAGTTCTAACACCATCTTGATATGAAGAAATTGAGTCAATAAAGTCTACATTGCCAAATTCCCAAGCACAGAATTTATCAGAATAAACTTCGAGTACAGTAAATTCACACTCAGAAATAGGTGATCCCAAAGATGCATCCGTAACAAGTCCTACAGGTTTAAATACATCACCTTTTCTGAAGGAATATCCAGTTTTGGTAATATCAAATTCTGTAACACCAAAGTATGTTGATCCTATTCCAGAAGAAGGTATTGCTTCTACTTTTAAACTTACAGACAATCCAATTCCAGTTTCTGTTGTAGATCCAACACTCAATCTAGAAACACCGATTACAGGAAGATTTTCATAAGTTGGTACTGGAATTAATAATTGTGGATTATTATATCCAGTTCCACCAGCACCTATCGAGAAGGACAATGTGCCGCCTGCTCCTACTGTCGCTGTAACTGTTGCGGGATCTCCACCAGCGTCTTGTGTAGGGTCATATACCGTAACGGTAACAGGGCTCCTATACCCAGATCCTACATTGTTTACGGTGAGGGTCTGTATTGGTTTAAGAGGGCCAAAAGCAGATAGAGACACATCAGCAGCTACTAGTGGTGCAAATCCAAGACCTGTAGTTGATCCAAGAGAAACTATAATTCCACCTCTTGGAGTTTCATTTTGATTAATATCATCGTCTGAACTAATATATTCTAATGGATCGCTATTTGGAACCGTAATACCTGAAAATGTTACTGTTGTGATACCAGCAGAGTCTGATATTATGTAATTTCCATTTGGATTGCTATCTGTTGTTGGTTGTTGATACAATCCGTTTATCAAAATAATTCCATTTCCACCAGTGCTTCCTATTCCAGTTGTATTTGCTCCTCCAACTGTCAGAGTAAACGTCCTACCAATTCCATTGATAGAGTCTGATATGTCATCATAAACTTTATTTGAAGAATAGTCAGATTTTAAGAATACTCTACCACTAAATGATGATGTAGCATAATCCAAGTTTGATTCTGTTTTATCTATCTGAGAATTACCTCTCGGTGGATCCACAAAGTGTAGTGTATTTTCTACAATATTATATGAGCCTCTATACACATCAACTTGAGTTGATGTGGTGTGTGATGTTGAGATAGTTCCAACAAATCCTCGTTTAGTTTCGACCAGATTAAACGTTCCAAAATTAGATATTGGACCGACAGAAGAAGTTCCAAGACCTACGTTTGTAACGTAAATATATTCATCCTCAATTTTTAGAACATCTGAAGGATTGATGGAAGATATGCCACTTAGATTAAACAATGTGGTTGCTGATCCAATATTTTCGGATAGAGTATGTGATATCTTTGAGAAAGAGAGGGGACTTTGAATTAAGTTATCAATAACAATAATTGACTTGGAATTCTTTTCTTTCATCTTAAACTGGTGTACATTTCCACCACCAAGATCTGTAAACGTTACTGCTGTTCCACTTCTTGTTGTAGATATTTGGAACTTATCATAATTATTATTTGATACGATTGCAAATACTGTAGATGGTAAAACGTCATTTACGCCACTATCAACATTACTATATGTCATAGCAATTGTTGCAATTCCAATAATTGATGATTTTGGAGTATAAATCAATTCTTCTCCATCCTTGAAGAAGTGATTTGTGATACTAAATTCACCAGTAGAAGCATTCAACACATTTGTATCCTGTGGATCAAAAGATTTTAGGAAAATCTTAGTTCCGTCTGAAGTTGCATCAAAAGCAGTGGCATTAATTCTATTGCCATTGATTGAGTTATAGAATGCCAGTTCTTGCAATTCTACATTATTACCATATTCAAGTTCGTCTGGTATATTGGAAATATCAATATCAGTATAAAATACTTGTGTGAATGCACTTATGTCAATATTTTGTGATGAATATTCTGCATCTGGGTGGAATTCTACGTTTAAATTAGAACCAGAAATATTACCAGTAAAAGTTCCTATTCCTAGTGCAGTATCAAAAGTAGAAATGCCACTTACGCTGAGAATTGCTGACTGCTGCAAATAAGTATCTGTCTCATCAAATACCATCATTAGTTGATGGACGGCTTTTGTTGAACCGACGCTAACTTCCACTATAGATTTTGTAGCATTGAAAAGATTTTTATCAATAGAAAATACTGTGCTTACACCAACTCCATTAACATAGTCTGACTGATAAATTGCAGTTCTTTCTGATCCATCTGGTTGTCTGTCCAATTTGAATCTATAAGTACCAACACCAACCGAAGTTGCACCAAAACCAACTATTCTTGATCTAAGTGTAACATTTGTTGATTCTGTATTAAAATAATTTAACTTTAAAGATCCTCCAGTAATTTCTGAATCAAACGACCCTATCGGTGTGTTTGAAAATGTTACAATATCAGTGTCTGCATAAAATTCAGACATATATGTGTTTGATCCATCAGAAGTAATATACAATTCAACAAAATTTAATTCCTCGGTAATATTGTCAATTACTTGAATATTTGCATACAAAGATTTAAATGATGTATTGTCCAGTGATATAACAGTAGATGAAGATATTCCTGAAGTAAGAATTCCCGTTGAACTTATTAGGTCAATAAATCCAATAGAAGTTGTTCCAATTCCTGCTGAAGATGATGCAAATTTACTTCTAATTATTTTTAGGTCATAATCAGTATCAAACGGATCTTTTGGTTCAAATCTCAAATAATCATCACCGAATTCGTCCCGTTCTATTACAATTTCTCCATATTTTTCATCTGGATTATGTAATGTAGTGGTTATTCCTACATTTGAGACGCTTCCCCTCTCTAAAAGATACCTTATCTCTCCCTTACCAAGAACTACTACATCAGTTAATTGAACCTCACTTCCATCAGATGAAGTTATTCTGAATATAAAATTGTCGTATGTAGAATCAGAATCTAATTTTTGAATATTTAATACTGTAAGTGGATTATCTTCAAAGAATGAAAATTGGTTACTTATATCGTCTATAGCAATTACTTCGTTTCCTATATTTTCAGCATAATCTGATAATTTTTTATTAATCAGTTTTATAAAACTTGTTTTTCCAGTTGCTTGATCTATATCAAAATCATATCCAAAATCAAAACTGTTTATAGTATCAACTCTTACATCATCAAACAAATTGTAGTTAATTGTTGTTTCTTCTAAACCAGTTACAGTTTTGAATTGTGGTGGGAATTTATTGTCAAAGGCAGATAATTCAGTATCAACAAAATCTTTTAGTCCGCTTGTATGAACTAAAGGTTTTACAACTTTCACTACTTCGCTATATTCTTTACTACTCCTTATACTATAAGAAAGATTTTGATAATAATCATTGTTTGGGATAAATTGAGAATCTAGATTTAATTTTCCAACATCATCTTTCCATCCAAAAGATTTTAATATTGAATAAGAAACATTAAATATACCCTCATTTCTTTCAATATTACTTACCGTAGCTACAGTTGAAGATTCTTTTCCTTGTATCGATTGTTCTTCTTCTAATTCATATGTTCCTGATACTTTTAATCTTGCTCCATCGTATGAAGAAACGAATAAATCTACAGAAACTCCATCTACTATTAATTGTTCACCGATAATGAAATCTATCCTTTTTTGAACAACTTCAAAAACTGGATAATCATCCTTGTCTATAATATATGCAAATCCATCTTGAATTGTTTTTGCAATTCCAGTGTTTGTTGTTAAACCTCCATTAGATGAACCTGATAGATCGAATACTACCTTATCGTATGGACTAGACTGAATATAACTATCAACTACAAGAAACTTATATCCATAGTCTTCAGAATTAAATCCAGATCCTTCGGAACTAATTTTTTGTATTCCTTCTAAGAATACTTCATCGCCAGGAGCAAAAGGATCAGTTGTATATCCTAGTGGAGGTATTGTGATAAAACAAGTAAATATTCCAGTAGAATCCGAATCCACTCTTGCTATTGTTATTCCATTTGAATTATTAACTGTAAAAATACTAACGGAGTCTTCTGGAATGCCGGTAGGATTATTTACTATATTTACGGAAGATATAGATTCACCCAAAAGATTTGCAGTTAAAAGTCCAGAATTTATTTCTTCACCAGTTGCTGAATTTACAATTACCAGATCTGGAGATTCTACGTATCCGCGACCACCGTCCTGAACCAAAACTTCATTCAAAGTGTTTGAATCTTTAACTACTATACTTGGCGAAACAAAAGCCGTTGGTCTTAAAGTTGGATCGAAGGAATATTCAAATTCTTCATTTATAATTCTATAATCTTTTATCTCACCGATAGAATTAGATTTTGGAACAATATAAGAATCTTTACCATTGGTGGAAGATATGGTGTTAACACTAGGAATTTTCTTATAACCAAAGCCACCAGAAATTAATTTTATTTTGGAAATAGGTCCTTCAGCAGTTTTGGAGGATGTAATATACTCCAATGTATCACATTGATTGCTATCATATGATAAATCTTCTGGATAAGTTTCCAAAACAATGTCAAAAGTAGTTGCGGATGTCCCTACAATTTTATATTCATTATTATACAAACTTTGTTTATAATTTATTTCAGAATAATTTTTTACATCCTTATCTGTACTACTGATATATCCAGATTTTTCTAGGTTATAATAAAGTTTTTCGGGTAAATTCGAATCATATGAAATTGTTAACGCTGCCCCAACAGTTCCTATTGTTGATTCATATTTAAGGTTAAATGTATCGGTGGAACCTGTAGAAACAAATTCATCTTTAAACTCATTATCTTTATAAATTTTGAAATTATATGTAAGAAGTGAAGGATCTGACAAATCAAATACTAGATCATTATTCTTTACAGAATTTATTCTTGGGTTTATTGGTGATATTGAATGAGAAGACCCTCCAGTAGAAGCAAAACTTACATTTGTTGGTGGAGAAGATAAAGACTCTAGATAAGATCTACAAAGTTTAATATTATTTGAATCAACTTTAAATACATAATAATTGCCTGTAGATAATCCAGATATTACATCATTTGATGAATAATAAACTTTATCGCCAGTGTTGAATCCATGGTCATCAATATTGATGGAATCGGTTGATGTGTTTACACCTGCAGAACTGAAGTCAATAGTATTAATCAATATGGTGTTTGTATCATTGTTTCTATAAACTTTTACGGAGGTAGAAGTTCCGATACCAACAGATAGATTTGGATTTACTGTTAGTTTTACAACATCATTTAAAGTCATCCCGTGTGATGTTGAGACGGATACAGTTGTCTTTATCTTAGATACAGTACCTTGTACTTTTTCATTTGTCTTTTCAAAAGAGTAGAGGTCATTATTACTTCCAGAAGTATGGAAAAATACCTCTTCAGAATCTAATGTCGTTTTTATTCCAATTAAATTTGAATTTTTATTTACCACATAAACTTCTGATGGTAAATTCAAAGTGTTTAATCCATCTGTAGAAATTGAAATTGGCGATCCATTAGCCGTAAATGAAATTAATTGATTGGTTTTAAATGGATGACCCTCAAGATATATGGATTTTGTTGGTATTCCGCGTTGAATTCCAATAGTTTGTGCAAAATCATATGATGTCAAGTAATTTATTCCTGATGTTGTTCCAACTCCAACCGTTTCTGTTGGATTGAAAAATACTTTATCATTTAATTTTGATTTAAAATATTCTAATTGAGCATTAATAGTAAATGAATCTGGTAAAAATGTAACTGTGGAATTTTGATCGTGCGATACTCCCGTTAAACCTCTCTCAACCCTAATTGCATTTTTATTTTTGTAGATTTCTAGAACTCTTACAGTTTCTGTCCCAATACCAATGCTACTACCGATAGAAATATTATTAGGAATAGTGGAAACATATATTTCAGTGGTTCCTATGCTTGCAACTGATGCAATACTAGAAATTGCAATAGCACTCTTAGATTCTACACTTATTTTAAAGGTATCATTGAGAGTTGATAAAGTCGTAGAAAATCCTGAAATAGTTACATAATCTCCACTACTCAAATTGTGGTTGGGTAAAATAGATACTTTTATTTTTTCAGAATCTAACCAAGTAAATGTTGAATTTTCATATTTTACTAATTCAGTATTCAATTCTGTGATATTTTTACCTTTAACAAATGAAACCGCCGCATAAGCTCCGTTTCCATTAGTGCCATTATTATCAAATTGTAATAAATCGTCTACTTTATAATCTACACCAGATGATTTTATGTCAAATGACTCTACAGATCCATTATTAACTGATTCGATAACTATTTTTTGATTTTTTATATCATCTATTTCAGGAATAAAGTCATATCCAGCATTTTCGTCAGAAACTTTATAAGGATTTGTATTTCTCAATAATTTTGTACTTGAAAAATCAAAAGATTGTGATAGAGTTTTGTTTTCTTCTAAAACTTTTGATTTGTAACTATTCCCTACAAAATATGGGAAAGACGGATTTCCTAATGCATCAATGGTTGCAAAATAAGCATAAACTCCATTTGGAAATTCCGGAGTTTTTCCAAATCTACCATTATATTCATCTAGATCGCCGGAGTTGTTAAATTTGTAATCTTCTACAAAAAATCCTGATGCAAATCCAGATGGTCTATCTACATATGAAGTATCTAAAACATAACTAGAACTTATTCTAGTTATAGATCCAGTATTTTCTTGATCTGCATATCCAAATGGACCATATATTGGATTTCCGTCGTATGCCCAACCAATTATTCCCGAAATAGAAGGATTTGCAATATCTGCACTTTCTGAAAAAGAACTTCTAAGGTTATCAAAATATCCAATAACACTATATTTTAATTTATCAACATCTGTTTGCGATAAAAGTTCACTTCCATATTTAAAATTGGCATTTATTGTAAGTTGTCTAACGCTAGGACGTAATGATGCATTAGATCCTGCAGGAATTACTTTTATAGTAGAAGATGATGAATATCCAATACCAGTGGATTCTACTTTTACACTTGTTATTATACCATTATTAATTGATGCTTTTAATTTAGCTCCAGAACCAGCGTTGGTGGGATCATAAACTACTAAATCTGGGGAAGAATAATATTCCAATCCACCATAATTCACATTTACAGAAACTATTTGTCCATTGGAAATATTTGGAACCAATGAAGCACTTTTTCCATTTTTAATAGTTACTGTTGGATTCTTTTGATAGTTTAAAATTGTAGATCCATAACCAGTGCCTCCATCATACACATAAACCTGTTCTATTCTACCTCTTACAGATGGTGTTAGTGCAATTTCTTCATACGTTTGAGTAGAAGTTCCAAATCCTACAGGATTGTATCTTATTGAAACTGATATTGGTGGATAACTAAAGTATTGATATCCAGATCCAACACTTTCCAAATTTGTATAGTATAATGAATCATAATCTACAGTACTGGTCCCACCAACTCCAGCATCGCAAAGTCTAAAAGAATTATCATCTACTTTTAAAACATAATATTGTTTTGATGTTGAAAGACCGGTTATTCCCGATGTTTCAAAAGAATAATCTACCAACTCACCAGTTTTGAACCCATGATTTGGAAAATTGATAGAGTTGGTTGTAGTAGATACACCAGATGATTTTACAATCAATTTTCTGTTTGTATATCCACTTCCACCATCTAGCACTTTAATCTCAGATATAGTATTTTTAAGGGAAGCTGTAGTAAATTTATGAGTACCCGAAGATCCTGTAGTAAATCCAACAATATTTGTGTTTGAATTATAATCTTCTAGTGTTTCAAAAAGAGATACTGTAGTATTATTTTCTACTCTTACATAGTAAGAAGAACTGTTTACGAGTTTTACAGATTCTGCAGAATCGATAGGAATCTCTGTATTACCATTTGAGTTGTAGATTATTTCTTCACCATTATTTAAATTGTGATCATCTAAAAATACTACTCTATTTCCTGTTGTACTAATTCCACCTCCATTCTCTATGGTTCTTCCATCAAATGATATAGTTCTTCCTCTTCTGGATACAATAGGTTCTATTACTGCTCCTGTCCCATTTCCTCCCGAAATGTCTACAGATAATATTTTTTCGATGTCATAGTTTTGCTCACCTACAGAAATATCAACAATAGAACCACTAATAACTGGTTGTGCAGCTGCTGCAGTAACTCCTGATGAAATATCTATTAGTGGTAAATTTATAACATCATATCCTTCTCCACCAAATAAAACATCAATGGAATCTAGTGGACCATAATAAACTTTATCAAATGATTTGTAGTTTGAAATTTCTACACCATTTATCAACATTCCTGTAGAACCAGGAGTTGTTTCTTCTCCAGGAGATTTAATATTTTTCTCTAATGGGAATTTTTTAAATATTTTTTGAACTCCGATTTCCTCATCTCTTTGGGAAAATAATGTAAAATCATGAGTTCCAAAAGGAGAAGATGATCCAAATTTAATGTAAGAAGATCCATCAATAGACGCTTGACTGTAATACAATCTAATTTTTTTATTGTCTTGTAGAACTTCAACATAATAAGTTCCAGTACTCAACCCAGATAGAGGTTCTCCTGATGGTTGGTAGTAAATCTTATCTCCAGTTAAAAATGGGGCTGAATCTGAAAAACCAATGGTGTTCCATAAAGATCCATCAAAATCAAATAAAGATGATACTGATGATATAGAACTTTTTTTGATATTTGTAGTTATATTATATCTGTAAGGATATGTAAATCCAGAAATAACTCCAGATGGCAGAGAATTTGAAGCAATATATGCATATTCATCCCCATCACTATATAAATTTTGGATATCTGAGGTTATTTTATCGTTTCCATATTCAATAGAAACTCCAGAGCTGTACGCCGTATTAACTTTTCTTCTTAAATCATATTCTTTACCAGAAACTGTGGCAAAAGTTCCCTGTATCTTTACGGTATTAAATGATATTTCAGAAATATGAGGATCATTACTTTCAGACACTAAAATATCAGTATCTCTTTCTAGGAGCTCTACTCTGTCCCCAACCTTCAAACTAGACCTATCGATAGTGCTTCCTAAAAGATAATTAGAACCTACAGATAAAACTTTGTATCTTGCAGATGTATTATAAATCCAAGAATTTGCAAAAATTTCTTTATAAGTTTTTTCTGAAGGATTTTTGATGTTATCTCCCAAATTTCTAAGTGTTATTATGTCATTTTCATATACACTTACATTTTCTGTTGTGGATGAAAAATCAGATAAAACTCCAAGAATTCTAAATTCTACTTTTTTAGTTAGATCTCCATTTTCATAACCATAATAAATTTCATCATTTCTAACCAAAGAGTTTTTAACTACTTCTTCTTCAATTCCAGAACATCCTAAAAATTGATTGACAGATTTATTTGTATATGTAACTTTATTATTTCCAATATATAAGGTTCCACTCTCTGGGAATCCAATAGTAGAATCTACTGTAATTACAGATGAAGATACACTTGATGTATTAGTTGTTTTTGTGCTTGGTGTAATAGTGAAATTTCCTTCTATTGCAGAAAATTCACTATTTCCTACAAATAAATTTAACTTATAAAATTGTTTTAAATTTCTTACAAATGGTTCTACGGAAGATACAGCAGCACTAGTAGAATCATCATTAAACTTTTTGATGGTTTGGCCACTTAAGTTTAATGGATTTTCTCCAGATATTTTTTCTATAATTGCTACTTCTTCTTTTTGATAATCGGAATATGATGGTTTAAGTAAGTAATCTTCTAAATTTATGACTTTTGGTGTCTCATTATAAAGTACGTTAAAGAGGATCCTAATAGAGTCATCCGTGCCTTTTGCAGAATAAAAATCATTAATTTTAGATAAAAAACTACCTACATTTAACTCACTAGTAAAATCTGCATTTTCTAGGCCTGGAGAAATTGTATACTTTAACTTTTTATAAAATTCCTTTAAGAATAGAGAACTTAAATTTTGTACACTAGTATTACTTGAATGTTGTGCCGCAGATGATGATGAAAATATTAATTCTTCCTTATTTAATTCTTGATGGTAACTTGTAACCCCACTAAAACCACGAATACATCCCGTAAAGGTACTTCCACTTATTCCAGTATATGTAATGATTTCATCATCAATTTTTAAAAGACCATACTTACTAGGAAAACCTTTGGTGCTTGAAACAGAAATATTAGTTTCACTGGAATTTATATCGGAAGATAGGGTGCTGCTATCAACGACTACTTCTGGTGTAAGATTGTCTAATTTTAGATATTGATCAAGATTTTCGGCAATATCTATCGGTCCACTTTGATATTCCTGTGATATGTAATATTGCTTTAAAAATTCGGACGCATTTGGATTTTCATCCAATATAAAACTTGGAAGTTGGCTCTCAATGATTTGTTGAACCTTAACTCTAGATTCAAATCCAGTCTGTATCATATTAGTTTCTTGCTAAATTCCCGTTTGAATAACTTGACGTATAATAATCTTTAGTAAATGTATTTCCTGTTATTTCATCACCAGAAGCAATTACGTCCCTTACCATATTTATTGTGCTTTTAGAAACATCAAATGATATATAAAGATCTTTTAATCCAACAACATCGTTTGATTCTGGAAAAGCTTGTATTTCAATTATTCCATTAGGTTTGCTTGTTGAAGTTATATTAATTGTTCCTAAATTAATCTCACCCTTTACGTAATCCACAGTTCCAGCAGACTTACTGACCACTTTTTCTGTTCCATCTGATAAAATTTTAACAACAGATATAATACCAGTCTTATGATCAGAATTTGGAATGTCTGTCAAATAAACTGTATCAACATCTCCGGATACTTTAAATCCTGTGGACTTTATATTATATCCTTTGGAATTTACATGAAATCTATTTCCAAAACAAAGTTCATACTGTGCAAACTGATTGAGAGATGCCTTCAAATCTCTTCGTATTATCACTTTAGTTATATTAGATGTAATTGCAGTGTCAGTATTGTCAATTATACTTAGAACTTTGCTGTATTTGAATCTTCCACCAAATTTATTGAGATCTAAGGAATTTGAATATTTTGTTATGTTATTAATAACACTTGTTTTTAATGTCTCAGAATTAGACACTTGAGAAGTATTATAATAAACAGATGAATCTATTTCAACATAAAGTATTTTGAGATCGGTGATTCTTGTATTAATACCAGAAACAGTATATTGTTTCAAATTGCTCAAAATTAAAGATTTATTAAAATCGGATACATAACTGCCATTTTTTGGTTTTATGCTTAAAACTACATTACCAAATTCTGGTGGATCGAGTTCTTCACCACCAATAACGGCAACAGATTCCGCTTCTGGATATATTCTTTTAACAATGGCTTCATAATCTCTAGAAGTCACCGCTCTATTTTGTGAGGAATAAATTCTGGGTGCATAATATTTGATGGAATCAATTGGTTCTATATTTGAACCATTTTGAGATGATTGATTTGTTGTAATGGTTATATTTCCTGGGTTTATAATTCCGCCCGATGCATTTACCAAACTTCCAGAAAAAACAAATAAATTGGCGCCATTACCATCCTCTCCATCAGTGGTAATGTAATTTACAGTGATTACCGTACCATCTGATCCAACCTCATCACCAAGTTTTTTGCCAATTATACCATCACCAAATTTCAATTCATATTTTTCATCTTGAACTTCTTGTAGCAAATAAATTCTTGATGATGATGTTGTTTCTAATATATTGGATATTTCGGAATATTCGATACCCAATCCACTTTCAGTTGTTTTTCTAACGTATGCGCTGATGGTGGAAGTATCGATAAATGAGTTATTGAGAATAAATCTCTGGTCTAAAGATCCATCATAAGTAAATCTTTTTGTGAGATAGGTTCCTTGATATATTGTTATCTGATTAAATGTGGCTACTCCATCAACCACAGTTGTTGTAATATCTTCTGGAATTGAGAAAGTATATGATGTATCATTTGCATTACCAACGCACACTAGACCCCTCTTGAGGGTTAGTGTAGGTGTGTCTTCGTCAGTTGTTACACTAAAGGATATTACTGCCCTTGCTGCCGTTCTAGAGCGGGGTACATAACCAATATTTCTTGCAAGCGAAACTACATTTTCACGTAGAGTTGCAGAGTCTAAGAAAGACTCATTGACAATCATATTACTGTTGAATGCAGTAATATAGGTATTGTATGCAAGAGTATCAATCAAGACAGAGAAGTTTGAGCCTTCAAAATCAAAGTCACTAAAAGTGGAATTAGATCGAAGATAGTCTTTGATTGAAGTTCTTATCTGATCAAAGTCTAGATTTGTAAATTTAGTAAAAGGCATTTTTTATCTTGTTGCCTCTAGGAGGAATGAATATTCTTGTGTTGGAAACTCTTGTCCTATAATATCAAATGTTACCGTAATATCAAATGAATTTTCATCTGGTAATGGATCAACTTCGACAATTACATTTTCAACTCTTGATTCAAAGTTTTCTATTGCCACCAATATTTGATTTTCAATAACAGATGCAGTACCAAAATCTACAAATTCAAATAAACTACTCCTAACATCAGAACCCAACAATGAGTTAAAAAATCTTTCTGTCGGAATAGTTTCAACAATATTTCTTACAGATCTACGAATCGCGTTCTCATTTTTTAAAACTTGAAGATCCTTTGTCACTGGATGAGGAACAAAGGATAAACTGATGTCTTTGAACGCTCTGGATATCCTTTGTTCTGCCATTAGAATAGAGTTTTCTTGATTTTATTTATATTTACTCATGCCACCTTTCGACAAAATCATCAAAACCATAAGCACCACCGCAAGGACGCTCTAAACGATCGTCTGGAATTGGGTACAATTCCTCATTTTGAGCAATTTTTCTTTGTTTTGATGCTTTTCTAAGATATTTTTCACTTTCTACTTCTGTAATAAGGGTCATTCCTTGTTCGATGAACAATTCTCCCTTATCGACTTGATGATGATTTCCCATTTTAGCTCCTGATTTGTTAAAATCAGAACTTTTAGAGGGGTTGCTATCCCTTATCCGTATTTATTTCACGCTCTTGAGCGGTTTTCCAGTGGTATTCATCTTCATTTCCCATTCCGAGACGTTCATAACCACATTCTACTTGATAATATTGAGTCGAAACCTTAAAATCTGGCATTTTTGGTTCTGCAGGTGTCAGACTATTGTCAAAAATACGCAATCGATTGTTTGGGTACAGTGCAAACTGCCCATTACGTAATTTTATTAGGTTATGAGACTTATGTTCGGCAGGATTTTCACTCGTTGCCCAGTCTACCATATCAGGATCACGGTGATAATTGTCAAGAGTACAAACATATGTACCTTTTTGAATACCAAAATCGCGTGTATAACACTCAAAGTCCATACTTCCGATGAATTTTTTGTCAATACTGACTACACCATAGTCCATACAGTTCCAAAACTGTAGGTTTGGAAGGTCCATATCAGGATCAGGTGTCTTTGGTGACGAGACAAATGCGCTGATAGGTAATTTATCATACATCGCAGCATATTCTGGTAAATATGTCTCAAAATAAAAAGCGCGTCCAGGAATCGACTTTGCCGAAACCCAGACGCCCTTAACAAATTCACCGTACCCACTTTGATGGTCTGTAAGATATTCCTTACGAACCCATAATTCAATAGAAGGTAGATTGGTGATTAGGCAACTCATAAGACTTAATTAACTATCTTATTTACCTTGACCGCGATAACGTTTCTTTGCTTTATTGCGAGAAGTCGCGGCATACTTAGTATTCATACCTCTTCCTTGACGAGTTTTTTTCGGAGCTCCTTCCACATAACCGCCACCTTTACGCATTGCCATAATTAATACTCCCTAGTAATTTTAGTCTCAAGATCTTGTGGTCTTGGAGAACCTGTCTGATAATACTCTACCGACAGGTCCTCCATCATATCAAAGTATTCCTCCTCCGTCAAGTCCGTATATAAAACTTTTTTGTTTTGGAGAATTGTATACTTATCCGTCATCGTATCAAATAACCCTTGTCTTTTCGTGACCGACGCGCACGCGAGGATCGCACCAAATTTCAAATCCTGCTTCCTTTGCATCCAGACAGAAGCTTACATCCTCTCCACACATATCCTGAACCTCTCCAGATTCAAAGACTTGCATCTTCGGTGCAAACCAAGGATACTTCATATCTTCGTGCTCAAATACTCCGTGCTTAATCAGAAGCCATCCAAAACCAGTGTAGTCAACGGTAAAAGGCTTGCGACGCTTTGTAATCGTTTCACCAGTTTCGTGATTCATAACTCCACCATTATTACGGAAGTCATCCTCCTCTAACCAGTGTGCAACAGAAGTCGTGCGACCATCTTCTGTCATATACCAACCCGCTGCAATGTCCTTGTCCATCAATACCAACTGATAAAACTTCTCAGTATTGAAAACAATGTCACTATCAATCCACAGTTGATAATCATACTTCAGTTTTCCGTCCCAGGGAATCTGATCGGGTCCACGCAGTACATTCGCTCCTAAACACTTGCATCTTGCAAAATTTACCATTGATGAATAATCTTGCGAGATCTGAATGCTTGCACCTGCTTGTACAATGTCAAAACACAATTGCACAAAATTTTTCAGATACTGGTAGGAGACACCTCTTCCAGGTAGACAGAAGACAATTGATTTTCCTCGGATCATCTCTCTTGCTGCTTCATAGTCCCACTCTGAGGTGCTTTGAGATGGTGTGGGTGCCTTTGCTTTTACGGTAAATCCTTTAGCCATAATAGAGTGTAATTACTTCAGTTTTTGTACGTACAATCAATATCATACAGTATTATCTATGAGAGGTCAATCCCCCTCCTTTATTTCGGTTATTACTATACAATCTCCCTCAACCTCCATATTTAATTGGGTGCCCTCGTACCATCCAAAATCATTCAGTATCCACTCTGGAATCGTTACATAATACTCCCCAGTTATAGGGTCAACTTCTACGGTCGTAAAATTTTCCTCCGGATTTTTTTGCATTTCTCTGTTTTCGTTCATTGATTTTATATATGTGCTTGAAGAATTTAGAGGTCGATCGTAACACTTTGTAGACTAGGGGGACCCATGGATTTTATATACACGGCGGCGACCGCCCCCAGGGGGGGACGGCGGGGCACTGCTGATTCACGAACGAATGAGGGTCACTCAAAGCGCGGCATAGCGGCGACTGCCTCATCAGCGAACAACTCAGCGAACTGCCCCGCGATGGCAAAGGCACTGACGCCCAACTGAGGTTGCAGACGCGACCCCATCGGGGTGTCGTCGTTGCCGCGACCAGTCCAAACGATTTGGCGGGTGCGGAGGTCGGAGGACATAGAGAGGATCATCGGAGTCTGTCGGTTGACTTGAGAGTATTGTAGCACGGATGGGGTCAGACAGCCATCGCTAGTTTGCGTCGGATCTGCCGTTCAACCTGCCGAAGCGCGTTGCCATCGGATGGGGTGCTGCTGGTGGTGACCATAACCCCAGAGGCATTGCGCCAAACCATATGCTTGGATTTTCTCTGCAGTTCGAACCCGTGGCGGGACATCAGAGCGTGTAGACTGCGTTCGTGGCGACTCATTGGATTGGGGGGGTTCAGATCAGGCGGCGTCCGTGCTTGCGAATTTCACCAGCGGAGAGGGTGACGCCAATGCGGGGATCCTTTGCTTTGCCGTTGCGCTTGCTGGCATACTGCTTTTGTGCCTTGGGCAGCAGCAGGGAAAGCACGGTGTCAGAATCCAGAACCCAGACCTCTGCCACGGTGGCACCCTCATAGCGGGCATAGAAATGCTGGGGGTAGCATCCGATCTTATGGTCGATCAGGTATGCCTCTTGATCCTCCCAGGTCGGTTGAACGCTAATGCCGTTGTAAGTGGCGCTGATCGCTTTGCCGATTGTGCTCTTGTATTCTACGGGGGTGCCATCGGGCAGGAAGGCATCGGCACCGCTGTAGGTATCTGCCACGGTATGCCCCAGCAGGCAGGCAAGGTGGATTTCACGGGACCGAGCATAGGACATCGGATCGCCTGCGTTCATTTCCTCTGCTGCCTCATAGAGAGCGGCGAAGGCATCCAGGTAACGCTGCTGTGCTTCGGTGAGGATGGCGGTTTGCATTGGGGTTGTTTGCGTTGTGAGTATTGTAGCACGGATGGGGGGCAGACCCTCAGAGGTCTGCCAGCATCTCATCCAGGGCAGCGGTGTCGATGGTGCCATCCATCCAGCGGGCACCGTCAGGGGTCATCTGTCCCCACATCATCTCAAGGCGGGGGATGAGGCGATCGTAGGAGTCATAACGCTGGGCGACCTTATAGGTCGTCTCATCGTTGCTGATCCAGAGGGCGACGTTCCAGGTCTCCCAGTTTGCCCATCCGTTGTAGGTAGCGGTGCTCATCGGTGTCGTTTGAACTGAAGTCATTATAGGGTGGAGAAGCGTCCCATCGGTTGGGCGGTGGCCAGCTGCTGAATCGCCATCTCCTCTAGGACGGGACGCCAGTTCAGACGCTTAGAGTCGGACTTTTGCAGACAGTGGCGGTTAACCCAGGCACCCTTGCTAGTCTTGCCAGAATACCAGAGCAGACCTAGGATGGCACGACGCGACACGTGAGTGTGGCGGTATTCGGTGAGAGGGGAGTTGAACCAGCGGACGCGGGCAGTTCCCGTGATAGGGTTAAGGCGGAGAGTCCAGACGCTTTGGGAGTCGTTGCAGATGATCG
>Ga0213867_1000130_pt1 | contig 34170 bp, 28 predicted proteins | sample PICome_12_FD_160120 | JGI IMG/M metagenome (GOLD analysis project Ga0213867, IMG submission 160120) | Coastal seawater microbial communities near Pivers Island, North Carolina, United States - PICO540 | ecosystem: Environmental > Aquatic > Marine > Coastal | place: USA: North Carolina... | reverse complement strand
TCTTTAGATCGTTCAGTACATTCATGAAGTTGATTTAGATGCTATAATACGTGTCTTTGGCAGTGCTCGAAATCGATAGATATTCCAATTGCGGGATAACTGAAATAGCAAACGGGTAAAATTTTCGAGTCCTTGTGCTGTTTAGTTGCTCTCAGTGAGTTCGGGGAGATAGTCGCCACTCTTGTATCACATACGTGAAATTAATGAAGGGATATTTCGAACTTGGGCGAAAGCAGTGTGCGAATAGATTTGTGGCTTCTGCTGAGCAGGCAAGATCAAACAGCTTTGGGTGTGGTCACCTCAAAAGTATTGTGGGATGCTTTGCCAATATTTAAGTGGCAGTGCTTCGGGGCGAATTGTCGGCGCAACGCCTTGTTCTTGTAAGTCTGCATACCAGGCGCTCAATGCGCCATGCTCAAGTTTCTTGCATAGTGATCCGAGTTGTTTGCGACGTTGGGTAAAGAGTGTACGAATACAGGTTCGGGCTGCTTCGCAATAGCGAATCTTATTAGGTAAGCGATCTAATCGTAGTAAGACGGAGTCGACTTTGGGAGCGGGATGAAAGCATTGGGCTGCCACGACATGCCGGCTTTTTACTTGAAAAGCGGATTGTAGGAAAATCGAAATGGCGCCAAAGGATTTGCTTCCGTGGCTGGCGGCATAACGATCACCAGCTTCTTTTTGTAACATCAAAACCATACGCTCCGGCAGGGCACTTGCCAATATGGCCTCCATCCATGGTGTCGAGACCGCGTAGGGCAAGTTAGCAACAATCTTGAAGTCTGTTTTCTTTTGCTCTGGCGGCAAGTTGGCATAGGGAGCGTCTAGGCAATCGCCTTCTGTAAGGTGAATCCTATGCTGCGATTTAGTTGCTCTTTTACGCATATGGGCTGCTAACGCGGGATCGCGCTCGACAGCCCAAACGATGGCACCAGCTTGATTGAGTGCGCCAGTTAGTGTGCCCAGTCCAGGGCCGATCTCAACAATGTTGTCACCCGGTCGAATCTCCGCTAGTTCAATCGACTTTCTTACGATATTGCCGTCGACTAAGAAGTTTTGCCCCAGCTTTTTATTTGGAAAGTGCTCGAGCTCATTGAGGAGCTCCTTGGTGGCAGTCGGATTGAGCGGCACGGCGATAAAGATGTAAGTTTGGGATGTGGGCAGAAAGCCCTTGTCGAAATGCTGCTACGAAAGCTCTGAATACAATATAAGGGCCTATAGCACTGCCGACGATACTACAAGTAAACTTATTGAGATTTTAGATAATCGCGACTGGTACGCTTAAGCTTTTTTATGCGCGCATCATTTTTTTGCAGGTGGCGTTTCTCCATTTTGTCGATGAAGAGTACACCGTTGAGGTGATCCATTTCATGGAGCATACAGCGACCTAACAAGCCATCCGCTTCAAGTCGATGCACGTTGCCCTGCGCGTCTTGAAAGTCGCAGCGTACACCTTTAGGCCGGGTGACGTTGCCGTTGACTCCAGGGAAGGATAGGCAGCCTTCCTCGTAAACTTCACTGCTGGGGTCGCTAATAGTGATTTTAGGATTAATGACAGCCAATGGCATGAAAAGTTCAAGTGGTGTGACCTTCCCATCATACTGATAACTGAAATCTATATGCTGTCCCTTGGGAGGCGTTAAATCCATGACAAAAACCTGTTTTGCGTGGCCAACCTGCTGAGCCGCTAAGCCGATTCCGTCAGCTGCGTACATAGTGTCAAAGAGATCTTTAACAAATGTTCCTAAGTCCTCGTCAAAGACCGTTACGGGCTGCCCCTTCTTACGGAGAATAGGTTCACCATACCGACTAACTCGTAAAATCATATACGGAAAGTTCTAGTCATTGTACGTTCTGTGGTACGCTAAATTATTTAGAATGCTTAAACCAGCATAAGGGCAGGCGTCTCCAAGATTTCCTTTAGAACTTGAAGGTACTGGGCACCCACAGCGCCATCAATTGTGCGATGATCGCCGGAAAGCCCAATCTTCATAACTTGGCCCACCACAATCTCGTCCTGATCGTTAACGACCGGTTTTTTGATGGTGGCCCCAATACTCAGGATCGCGGCGTTGTTCGGATTGATGATGCCGTAGAAGTCTGAAATCCCAAACATTCCGAGATTGGTCACGGTGAGTGTTGAACCACTCATTTCGTTCGGAGTTAGTTTCTTGGAACGTGCCTTTTTGATCAGCGACTTGGCCTCAGCGCTGATCGCGCGTAGTCCCTTGGTTTCCGCTGCGCGTATGACCGGGGTAACCAGTCCGTCATCAATGGCCACACCAAAAGCAAGGTGTACGTTGGGGTGTTGGCGAATCGAGTCGCCTTCCCAAGAGCGATTGATGGCTGGGACGCGACGCACCGCTTCAGCTGCGGCCTTTAAGGTTAGATCATTTACCGAAAACTTTGTACCCCCATGCTCAGGTGCGAGATCAGATAATTTGGCATTGAGTTCGGCCCTCAATTTTGCAAGAGGGGCGCCATTGACTTCAATTTGCAGGTAAAAATGAGGTGCCTGAGTTTTGGAAGCGACCAGGGCTTTGCCAATGCTTTTACGCATATTGGTTACGGGCATCTCCAAGGCTTCAAGTGTAGCGGCCGCAGGGGTGGCTGGCTCTGCGCTCGCAATGGGGGCAGTCGGCGCTTTTTCCACATCTGCTTTGACAATGCGGCCGCCGGGGCCACTGCCTTGCAGCATAGATAAATCGATACCCCTTTCGGCAGCAATCTTTTTGGCTAGTGGGGAAACGCGGATGCGGTTATCTGCTTCAGACGTGCTGGGCTTTATAGTTTCACTTGCTATATTGGCTGTGACGGCCACAGCGGTCGGTGTGGGTTCTGGCGCTGATGTTGGGCTAGCTTCCGCCTCGGGCGCTGCTGCTGGCTCGCTGGGCGCAGAGGCTGCTGGTTCGGGTGCAGTCTCATCGGCTTCACCAACAGCTGCGATGGCGCCGCCCACGGGAACTTCATCACCTGCTTGGCAATATTGTTTGAGCAGAATGCCATCGTCAAAGCACTCGACCTCCATGGTGGCTTTATCGGTTTCAACTTCGGCAATCATGTCGCCATTTTCGACGGGATCCCCTTCGTTTTTTAACCATTTGACTAAAGTGCCCACGGTCATCGTGTCACTGAGTTTGGGCATATCGATTACAGTCGCCATAAATTAAATCGTTTGAAGTGAATAAAAAACTAGGGACGAGGCCTCTAGGATATTTGTGTTGAATATATCAGAATCAATAATGCTAACAAATTAGAGCCCGCAGCATTCTAGAACGCGACTGATAATGCGCTCTTCATTCGGAATCTGCCAATTTTCAAGTTCCGCAGTATAAATTTGTGGAGCGTCGATCGCAGATACGCGGTGGACGGGTGCATCGAGGTAATCGAATGCCTTTAGCTGAATCAGGTGAGAAATTTGGGCATCGACTCCACAGAAGGGCTTGTTTTCTTCAACCAATACCGCACGGTGAGTCTTTTTGACCGAATTTAAAATGGTAGCTTCGTCTAGAGGGCGAATCGAGCGCAAATCAATGACTTCCACGCTGAGATCATAGTCGCGTTCGAGTGTAATGGCAGCTTGCAGCGAGATCATCGCGCAGCGACCATGACTGACAATCGTTAAGTCTGAGCCTTCGCGTAATACGTTGGCGACTCCGAGTTCGACGATGTAATCCTCTTCAGGAACTTCCCATTTTTCACCATATAATAGTGTATTTTCCATCACGAATACCGGATCATTATCTCGAATCGCAGCCTTCATTAAGCCCTTGGCGTCATATGCATTTGAGGGGCAAACAACTTTTAGGCCTGGGTGATTGGCCACCATGTTTTCCGGTGTGTGAGAGTGGGTTGCGCCAACGTTCGTACCGCCGTTGGCAGGGCCGCGGACTACGATGGGCACATTCATCAAACCACCCGACATGTAGCGACAAAAGGAGGCATTATTAAATAGTTGATCGAAGGCAACGTAGCTAAATGACATAAACATCATTTCGATTACTGGGCGTATACCGAGCATTGAAGCGCCAATGGCCAATCCAGAAAAAGCAGCTTCAGAGATGGGGGTGTCGATGACCCGCTTGTCACCGTGTTTGGCCCATAGGCCTTCCGTCACTTTGTAGGCGCCATTGTACTCGGCAACCTCTTCCCCCATAATGCAAACATTTTCGTCGCGGATGATTTCCTCGTCCAGAGCCTGTTTGATAGCTTCGCGATAGGTGATAAGTGGCATGGTTAAAAATTAATTAAAATCAAAATGGTGAATGCACAAAAAAGGGAAGAAAACTTTGCTTAATCATTAAAGAAGTAGTTTCCCTTCAGCGTTTGTTCACTATCGTTATCGACTTCCCAGTAAACGTCTGTTTGTAGTTCTGTCTTTGGTGGGGTGGGGCTGTCTTCAGCAAATTTAGCGGCGGCTTCGGCCTCAGCTTTTTTTTCTCGATCGATTTGCTTGGCCTCCGCCTCAGTTAGAACTCCCTCTGCGATCAATTTATGACGCACTAAGTTGACGGGATCCTTGGTTTTTTTGTACTCATCGATTTCTTCTTTGGTGCGGTACTTTTCGTGATTTGCATCCGCGACCGAATGGCCGCGGTAGCGATAAGTCTGTACCTCTAGCAAGAAAGGTTTATGTGTTTGACGTGCTCTTTGCATCGCACGGTTCGCAACTTCGCGCACTTCAAATACATCGTGGCCGTCACATAGTTCCCATTCGATATTAAAAGCCTCGGCGCGTTGCGCAAGATTCTCGTCGGCCGAGGAGCGTTTCAAGCTGGTGCCCATGGAGTAACCGTTGTTCTCAATCACGAAGACTACTGGGATGTCCCAAAGTGAAACCAAGTTTAAAGTCTCCATAAAGGTGCCTTGGTTGACCGCGCCATCCCCTAAAAAACAGAGCGAGCAGCCTTTGATGCCTTTGTATTTTAGAGCGAAGGCCAAGCCAGCTCCAAGCGGTGTTTGACCAGCAACGATGCCGTGACCGCCCCAGTAGTTTTTGTCGGGCGCAAAAAAGTGCATCGAGCCTCCCTTGCCTTTGGAACAGCCAGTATATTTGCCGTACATTTCTGCCATGCACTCATTCATCGACATCCCCACGGCCAGTGCATGACCATGATCACGATAGGCCGTAATAATGTGGTCATTTGCTTCCATCAAAGAGACCATTCCGGTTGCAACAGCCTCCTGTCCAATATAAAGGTGAAGAAAACCGCCAATCTTACCTTGATTGTAAGCGCGTAAGGAGCGTTCTTCAAAACGGCGGATGCCAATGATTTGACGGTACAGATCGATTTTTTCTGCTGCAGATAAACTCGCGTTGATGGGCGCTAGGTAAGGATCTGTTTGCGTTGCTTTGGATTGAGTCGCTGCCATGGTATGGGCGTATTCATGTGGCCTTACTACAAAAAATCAAGTAATAAAATTAAGGCTGTATATTTATACATGAATTATTTTTCATTTTTTAGCAATGATGTCTGAGCCGCGTGGAAGCTCAATAGAAATAGAGAATTCGTATGACGCTAGCGACTCGCTAACAGGAAGCTTGAATGCTCATGTGTAGTGTACACACATAATCCCTCCCGAGTACTTTATTGAGCGTTCGGATGGAATTTTTTAGTTGAGCGAATACAAGTCTTTTTCGTGAGACTTAGTTCTTAATGAAGACGAAGCGATACTAAGCAAACATCATCATCGAGCTGTTGTGAATCAGTAAAGTTTTGGACCGACTTTATTAAGGCGGTCATCATGTCGTCTAACTTATCATGTCGGTGTTCTGCTAGGAAATCGAGTAAGCGACGCTCACTAAATTCTTCCTCTCCTAAGGCTGCTTCAATAATGCCGTCTGTGTAGAGAAAAATTTCGTCATTTTCCTCTAATTGAACCTCGTTTTCTTGATAATCGACGTCTTTGACTAAACCTAGTGCAGGTCCCACTGTCTCTTTTTTAAATGAGCTGCTCATTTTTCGCTCATCAACCGGAACTAGAATTCCGTGTTTAGCGCCTGCTTGAACATAAGTTAGCTGTCTTTTATCAATGTTCAGATAGCAATAGGCTCCAGTTGTAAATAAAAGTTGCCCAGAGGGTTTTATCGATTGGACCATGCTGTTATTTAATTGTTTCATAAATTCAGCGGGTTGATTAGAAAATTCGCTGAGTTCTTGTACCGCTGTTTGGATCATCGCTGTGACCATTGAGGCCCGAACACCATGCCCCATGACGTCTGCAATAAATATGGCAATGCCACCACAAGCGGTTTGCTTGACCGAGTAATAGTCGCCACTTAAGTGAAAGGATGGTATGTACTTGCTTGAGAGTGTTACAGCTGTCGAACCGTCTTCTTTGACTAAATTTGGGAGCTTTTGTTGCATTAATTTGCTCTGCAAGTTCTTGGCTAGCAGCAACTCTGATTGCATTCGTTCATGGTTTTGCTCTAGCTTGTCATGTAATTTTTTTTCCCGGGTGATATCACGAGACAAGCCGAATGACCCTGCAATACGATTTGATTTCGTAAACAGAGGGAGCTTTCGCGTAGCGACCCACATCTCATCATCTATGTTCACGTTGACATGTTCCTCCTTATTAATCTCTGAAAGTTGTCCTTGTACTAGCCGCATTTCATCTGAGTAGGCCTCATCCGCATGGGCCTGATCATAAAAATCATAATCATCGAGGCCTATAACTTCTGTTGGAGATTGCTTGTTGACTTGCTTGACTAGGTAGTCGCTCACGGCTAAAAAGCGCGACTTCTTATCTTTAAAGTAGATATATTCATCCAGATGTTTCATCATCGTCTGAAAAAGCCAACGAGGTGAAATATTATTGGCGCAGTATATTTCTGAATCAGCGTGTTGGATGTCGAGTTTTTCTCTGTTTTGATAGAACTTTAGAATAGACGTTAGACCTGCTTTAATTGCTTTTGTCTGATTTTTACAGAAAAACATTGAGCGACCGACACGAGGGTGGTGTTCGAAGTAGTTGACCTGATAATCGAAATCTTGCTCTTTGAGTAAAAATAAAGTGGCGGGTGGAACGTTCCAGTCAGACATACTGGCAGCAAGTTGTTCGACCACAAGCGGACTTTCTTCCACCACAAGTAGATCTATTTTAAGCTTACAAGAGCTGATCGGAATCTCCACTGTTTCGATCACTCCTAATCCACAGCCTTTAAAATGAGCATCAATTGTTTTGATGTTTTTTTGAGAGCAATTGATCTGGCAAATGGCCATAGTTGTGTAATGTTAATTGAAGATTTTGGCTACAGTACCGTTAGATAGGGTAATATTAGAACGATGATATGCGATTTTATGAGTGAAGAGTTTTATTAATCGTTAATTATGTAAACGGGTATTCGCTATAAATAATGAGGCATAGTGAGCTGAAAAAGTTGTAAAATTCCGTCATCCGCGTTTCGAGTACAACATGGGTAAAAACTTTTATAAGTTAACTCCATGTGTAACACTTGCAAATTAATTTGCGAGGTTAGAATAGGGCTTCCTGAAAAAGTGTGAATACGTCCTATTTCCTGCGCCTCTAAGGTAAAGAGGACTGACTAAGTGCAAGGATTTATATCAATCTGTTGAAAAGCCTTGCACCTATAATGAATCGAACTTGGAGAACCCCTTTTTGTCTGTAAATTGGTTTAAGCCGATTGAGTGTGCTTGATTGATTTGCGTATTATGGGTACCTCTGGAAACCTCCCATGTGCCGAGATTGCCGCCAGCGCACAGCAAGTGGCAAGTCTTTCAGAACGATACACTTTTAATTTGGTCATGGTAGATTTCCAGAGGTGCCCTTATTTGAAAGTTATTTTTAATATTGAGATAGGCTTTTCCTGTCTCCCACGCTTCGGATATTTCCATTAGGATGGCAGTGTCGAGTCTAAGGTTCGTGCTCGAATTTGGAAAAATTTCTGCGTCTTATGTGTGATCATTGTAGGTGCTGGTTATTTTTTTACACCCTCAGTTTCCAGCTTTGACCAGATGCCTCAATCCTTGAGAATCGCTGACATCTAGCCACAACTCAATTTACAGACAATTTGTTGCACTACCCAGGTGAGCCATTTTACGTCGGAGTGAATACTTCTGATCCTCATCGTCCCTTTGCAGGTAGTCTACAAGAAAAAGAACATGTGTTGAAGTTGCGTAAAAAGTATCCACAAATTTTAGATTACCCTAAAGTGGAGCCCATATGTTCTGAGACGGAGGTGCCACTTTTGCCTTATCTCCCAGACTTACCTGATATCCGAAAGGAAATGGTGCAGTACTTAACTTGTGTGAAGCGTGCTGATAATACACTTGGAAAGATTATTCAGCTACTCGACGAGGAGGGACTGTATGCTAATACGATTTTTATTTTCTTTAGTGATCATGGAGCGCCTATGCCGAGCGCCAAACAGAACGTCTATGCGCATTCTGCACGGACCGATCCCCTTATTAAAAGACGGCTTGATGAGATTTTACTACGCAGTAAGGAGGAGCTTTTTGATCGTCGCAAAGATCCATTCGCATTGAATAATGTGGTGGAAAATCCTGAAGCTTATGGGGCGTTAAATAAACTGAAAAATTTAGTGGCTGCAGAAATGAGACGTAGTCGTGATCCGCTTTTGGAATATTTCGAAGGTAGTGAGGGCTATCCTGAAGAATGGGATAATTAGAATTAGATCTATTTCTAAATAGCACGATTATTAGCCTGCATTCATATACTCATATATCTATAATAAGTGCCGTAATGGCAAGCGTCGTTAACGGCATCGCAACATGGCTAAGTGCCATGAGCTCTCAGGCTTTCTTGTCGTTGAAAGCGAACCAAAGGAGAGGCCTTGCGCTTCAAATTAACCTTTAATCTCAAACATGAAATAGTAGCTTCAAACTATCGGAATACACTAAAAATGATAAAAAGATTTAATTTTTTTAGTTGCCTGCTGGCCGTCGTTTTCTCCCTAACGAACATGGCGATAGCCGAACGGTCGAAGCCGAATATTTTGCTAATTATTAGCGATGATCAGGGCTATGGCGATTTCGGTTTCATGGGCAACACGGTATTGCGTACACCGCAGCTCGACAAGCTCGCAGTCAGTTCCGCGATTTTTGAAAACTATTCCACAGGCGTGTCCTGTTCGCCCGGGCGTGCCATGCTTTTCACTGGGCGTAATCACCTTTCAACAGGGGTCTGGGGCGTTGGGCCGCGCTTCGGACTGCGTCGGGATGAAACCTTGATGCCGATGTTTTTTCGTGAAAATGGGTATTCCACCTTGTATTTAGGGAAGCGTGATTGTGTTGCGCAGCATCGCATGTCGCCACACTATGCTGGTTGGCAGGAGGCTATGTATGTCGGTGGATATTAGCATTATGATGGACGGCTTTACCATGCGCCGCTGGACCCGTTACATTTGATTAAGCCTGTCGATATTCAGGGCCGACCTCTGAGTTCATGACCGAGCGTGGTATTCAGTTTATTAAGGAGAAAAAGGGATCTCCTTGGCTTTTGACAATGGCCTATATCATTCCACATACGCCCTGGAAGCCGGTAGATGAGCGCTATGCACCTTATTATCGTGATAAAGGATGTTCGGAAAATATAGCCGCCTGTTTCAGTCATATCGAACAGATGGACACTTGCGTGGGGCAGCTGTTAGGTGCGCTCAAGGAAACCGGTCAGGATGAGAATACGATCGTGGTTTTCGTCAGTGACAATGGTCAGACGGGAATAAGTAGAAAGAAAGTGAAAAGTGTGAAGGGACATATTGATCATCCGGACTGGGCAATTAGAAATGTGGCTGGAATTCGCGGAGCTAAATCAAACGTCTGGGAAAACGGGACTCGTGTTCCATTGATAGTGCGGATGCCAGGAACCATCCCGGTGGGTAAACGTACGCAGTTTGTAAGTGCTGAGGATGTACTGCCGACTCTGCTCGATGTTGCTGGGATTTTTCCAGGTTGCGTGGCTCACAAGCCAATGAGTGGCGTGAGTATGCGTTCTGCTCTTTGGGATGAAAAAGCAAAAATCGAGCATCCCGAGGTTTTTCGTATAACAAGTTGGGGTGAGCATAATTTAACCCCTAGAAATCCTATGTATTTCCCCGATCCGATGGCGATGAAACTCGAGGATTACCAAGCGGTTCTGCTTGGAGCGAAATTTAAGATGATGATGTATCCGGGTGGTCGGGTCGAGCTGTACGATGTCGTCAACGATCTGACAGAGAGCCAGGATATTAGTAAGGAATATCCCGAGGTGACTGCGTCCATGCTCGTGGAGTGTCGCCGTCAGTTCAGAGCGTTGATTGACTATGGGGCTTTTCGATTCTCGACAATTTATATAGGCGACAATCGTGCTCGGTAGGCGGCAGGCGTGCTGCCAATAAGCTGTTTGAAACGACGGGCAAAGTGGAATTCATCATAAAAGCCTAGGGCATCAGCGATCTCTTTGATGGGAGTTGTCTCGTTTAGGAGACAATGTGCCGCTATCGTCATTGTTTGCAGTGCTTGATAGCGAGCCGGTGGACATCCTTGCAGTCGACGAAAGGTCTTACGAAAGGTCTGGTGCGATAGGCCGAGTGATTGAGCGCTGCGGGCGACCCCATCGGGATCGCCGAGAGTTTCATTCAGTTGTTGGCGGGCTTGAATGAGCCATTGGTGCTCTGGTTTGTCGGGGCGTGGTGCCGAGGTCACCAATCCGCAATTCATAAGGAACCCTTGGAGACGTAGCACTTGATCTAGTGGATTGCTAGCGGATATCCAAATTTGTTTAAACGCATCAGTCCATTGGTCGATTGGACTGCCTTCGAAAAAAGGACGAGCTGGGTCGAGCAATCCAGCTTCGCGCCATAGATCAAATGTAGTGCCTTCAAAGAATAAGTGAATTTCATCCCAACCATCTGTATTGGTTGCTTCATAGCTATGCTCGACGCCGGAAAATAAGAGAAAGCCTTGACCGGCGCGTACTTGTTGGCGGTTTCCTAATGCATCTTGAAACCAGCCTTGGCCGCGGGTTAGGTAGACGAGCGCGTAGCAATTTAATGTGCGTGGTGGACTCCCATAGCCATGATGTAATACTGAGCCATGACTGATGCGGCCCACCCCCGAGGGCATTGGGTCGATTGATTGAATTTGAGCAGTCGTTTTCTGCATATACAAAGCATTTATATGAATTACCAAAATATACATTTTATAGCGTATTCTGTCCATTGAAAATGGATAGATTCAGCGGTATAGTGTTCGTTTAAATTCACTGTTTTCGAAAGTTACCATCTTTTTGTGCGGGGAAATCCGGATAAATTTATGTGTAATCTCTTAAATACCATTTACTAACTATTATTATGTCATCTAAAATTGTTTCCCCTAATTCCGACACCAAACCTTGTATGGATATTCTCGCTTGGGATACTTTTCAAAAACCCATTAATCGTGCGGTTTGGACGGAGCCACTGGGACCAGAGTGTGGTGCGGGCGCTCCGGATCGACGGATTATTCATTCGCGCATGTATTCATCTGCTGCACCTATACGACTAAAACGGCTTGGTGTGCAAATAGGGGATGGCTACTTTAAGTGCGGGGCAAAAGGTTTGCGTGATTGGATCGTTTCATTGCGCGTGTTGGTGTATAAAAATGGAGATTGGGAGGAGATCCGTTGGTTCCGAGATCTGCCGCGTCCCGAGCAAGATGCGGTTCTCTGGTTAGATGAACTGAACCTGGATGCAGAGGCATTCATTCTAGAAGTCCGTGAAAGTGGGGTCGATGGCTGGTGGACACCTTGGGATTTAGCGATGTCCGGGATCGTTCTTGAGACCGAAGTTGTGACGCCAGCTAGTATGCGATTGGATCTATTAGACATTGCGTCTGTTGAGGGGCTTGGTGATAACAGAAAGGGGCTGGGTTCATGTCAAATAGGCGATACCGTTATCTATCGTTTTGAAGGCTATGAAGTCGGTTTTAATTTGCGGCATCCCAGTTTTTCGCATTTTCGTATGTTGGGTTTAATGCCTGACCTTGAGTTACAAAATCAAATGCGTGTCCCCTCGCATTTTTTTGTTTGGCCGCACCAATCCCATATGGCGCATCTTGCTGCTCAGGGACCTCGTTTGTGGTTGGTCGGAGACGACGCTGAGGCTGGTTATGCGACTGCGACGATGCAGGGGAACTGTCAGGTCAAGGGGCATACGGTCACCTATGATGTGCGCTACCCTCATTCGGGCATCGAATTAAAATTAGTGTGGACCATGATGGCCGATGGGATGCGCCTAGACGTCGAGCGCACGGTTCCAGAAACTCGGTATGCATTATTTGATAGCGTCTGGGCGACGGTATTTGACTCGAGGGTAACGCCGGTTTCGACGCTTGGTGATTCGCTTAAACATGGAGAGACGGGGCATGTTCAAACGCCCTGTTTGTTGCATTCACCTCGAGGCGGAAACTTTATGCTGCATCAAAACGGTGACATCGGTACATGGCGTTATGATGCCATTCGTCCTCTGAATGTAACCTGCGCAGAATGGCAGATTGGACACAGCGCTCAGCCGAATGGGAGCTATTTATTGGAGGCAGGAACGCATCATAATCAGTTAGAATGGAAGCTGGACTCTGCAAAATCCGTATTGTCGGATGGGGCGCCCTTGTCAGTGAAGAATGCAGTTGACCGCTGCCTGCCGACCGCATTTGCCTATCGTCCAGACGCTTCGACACTATCGAATAATTCGACTTCGATACACTGTTACTTTTGTCTAGAATTTTGGATCCAGTTAACCAAAGCTTTTCCATCGGTACATGGTTTGCCGACGGAAGCTTTCTTAAACGAGACGCTAACGCGATGGCTGACTGGCGGTGCATCCTATGCGAGTGGCGCGAATCCAGATACAGATGACGTATTTGACAAGGAGTACACGCACTCGATGTCGTCGCCACTCTTTGCCTTATCTGAGTACTTACTGATGCCGGGGCATGAGGCATGGGAAACATCAATGATGCCCGCGATTCTGAAGAAATTAGACTTATTGGAGTCGCTAGATCTTGAGGGCGATGGATTGATTGTGAGTCGACACCGGCGCGGGATTTCTGGTGAGCATCAGTGGAGCTCAAATTGGTGGGATGTGATTTCTTTCGGATGGAAGGATGCCTTTGTTAATGCCAGTATTTACCCCATGCTGTTGAATATGGGGCAGGTATTTGAGCGTCGAGGAGAAGCCGCCTTAGCGGATAAAATGAATAGCTGGGCTGCTCGCATGAAAGAAGCCTACCATGCTACTTTTTGGAATCCGGATACAGGGTGGTATGGTGGTTGGCGTGATCAGGATGGCGTGTTGCACGATCATGGCTTTTTGTTTGTGAATGGTGCCGCTGCACATTATGGATTGGTCCCAGAAGGAGTTATCAAGCCAATGATGCGCTCAATGTATGAGAAACTTGAAGCCTTAAAGCCTCCTTATCATCTTGGGTTACCGGGGAATTTACAGCTCATCCCAGATTCAGATTTGGCGGAGGTGATGCATGGCCGTCCTTATGGATGGTATCAAAATGGTGGACTGACACACTCGCAATCCAAGCATTTTGTGGCAGGACTCTACGCGGCAGGCCTTAAGGCTGAAGGCGATGCTTTAATTGAGCAACTGGCCCTCGGTTTGGCTGAGGGTCTCGTATTTGACGGATTGGAGACCGGTGTCGATTGGCGGCATTGGAATGGAAGTCCGTCAGGATATGAAGGTGTCTTGGTTGATCAATTTGGACTTTTGGCGGTTATGCAAAATCGCTGGTCTCACTAATTCCTGTTTTTCGTCGCCACAGATGTACGTATTCAGTATAGAGCGCCTCTCAATCAATACAGCTTGCGAACGGCTCTTTATGACTCTTAGGTCGGTTGTAACCTAGGCAAGTTGTTGCCGTCTGGGACCGAACACAAAGTGTGCGCTTAGATTTTTTCAGTAAAGTCACCTAAAACGCACTATACTTATACTAGGATAATAGAGATGGATTAAGTCTTTCTCGTTACAATGCGAAAACTAAACTGGCTAGATGAGGCTTAATCGCATAGCCTCGTGCCATTTTTTTTGCACGATTCAGGATATGCACCCTAGCAAGCCATTCTATATTAAATTAGCAATTCCAACGATTATAGTTGAGCCAATCAGCGTGAGTGTACCCAGTATCAGAAAACGATAAGCCTTAGGACTACTCTTGGTCCATTCACGAAATAACATACCCCATATATTGCCAAATATGATGACAAAGGCCATGTGGTGGGTCCAGCTAGAAAATTCATAGGCTGTACCTAGGTAAGTCGTCCCCATGCCATATAGAAAGAACTGGCTTTACCAGATGCCACCAGCAAGCGCACAGTAGATCAAATTTCTAAAGAGCGTAGGCGTTTTAACTTCAAAAGTACTTAAGGGCACCTCTGAAAACCTACCAAGACCGAGACGAATACAATTTTGATTTTGAGCAAGGCGATTCTGTGCACAGGAGGGCTGGAAGCCCTTCGTGCGCAGATCAACGTAGCTCAGAACCAAAAGTGTTTCGGTTTGAAAGACTTGCCGCTTGCTGTGCGCTGGCGGCGTTGCTCTCGCCAAGGCAGGGCTTCCAGCCCAACCGTTGGCGAGAGAGCCTTGCCTGCATCACAGCAAATCGGCAATCTCGGCACATGAGAGGTTTCCAGAGGTGCCCTTAAGGATTTACTTTTATATATTAAAAAAATGCACCAGATAGAGTTTGTTGTAAATCCGCCCCAAAGCAGTACCATCAAACTTAAATTATTTTGAAATAAGTCGATCGTGCCGAACGAGCTTGCGCTTTCACTAATTGAGTGGGCAGCTTCTAGACCAAATGCAAAGCATGCGCTAGCCAGCCCTGACAAGAGAGCAACGATTAAACCTTTAGCAAAACACATTAGAGAACCAACGAGCTCTTTCTCATTCAGCTTGTTAGAGCTTTCTTTTAGCCAACCTGCATATCCGCATAGAGTAATTCCTAGGGTACAAATCATCAAGCCCAGTAAAATAACCTGCCCGCTAGTGGATGTGTAGATACTTGTGAAATGACCCCTAAATATTGGTGGAATCAGAGTGCCAAAAATGGCGCAGAATCCTAGGCAAATTGCCATGCCTAAGGCCATTCCGAGGTAGCGCATCGTTAATCCAAACGTAGTCGCACCAATTCCTCATAGTAAACCAAAAAAGAATGTCCAGCCCAAGTCACTGAGCTGGCAATTTAACAGTACCTTTATAAAATCCGGTACGGTTAATAGGACGACGCTCAATGGGACCACAATCCATGCGAAGAACCCCATAATTAGGTAAAACATTCCCACTTCCAGTGTTGAACTCGCTTGAGAGGCGTATAAAAACTGGCAGCTGCCAGTCCGCCGATTGCATGTAAAAAAAGCTCTATAAATGCACTCATTATTCTAGGTTTAGCCGAGTTTAGTCGAATCAAGCCTCACTGCTTGTGTGGCGGATAAGCCACTCAACGGTTATTTTCAACAAGTCATCCCTTGCACTTTCATTGAAAAGATGATCACCGCCTTCGATGGTAACCATCTCACTATGCGCACACAGTGCGTGGGCCTTTTGACTATCGGAAATGGGAACCACCGAATCTTGTGTGCCATGTAAAAGAAGCCAAGCTTGTCGGATGTGGGGTATGGAAGCAGCCGTACTCGCAATGGTTTCACAAAGGTCTTTTTTAAATGCGCTGGATAGGGGGCAATGGGGTTCGTCCCACATGAGTGCATTATCAGGTGTCAAATCGCCAAATTCAGCAGTATAAAAATGCTGTGTTTCCACCATTCCAGCATGAGAAATGAGACGTTGAATTCTGACGTCGTTAGCGGCTTTTAAAACGCCGACGGCTCCACCCATGCTGTGGCCGATATAGGCGATGTGTTTTTTGCCCTCCAAAAAACTTAGTACTGCGTCTAAGTCATCCAGCTCCTTGCTTATGGTCGCATCTTCAAATCGTCCCTCAGAATGTCCGTTGCCTGAGAAGGAAAAGTGAAATGTGCTAAAATTGGCTGCACGTAATGCCTGTACGGTGTCCAAAACTAGGGGGCGATCTTTATGAGCTGTGACGCCATGGCCAATAACAACAACCCATGGGTTGTCACTATCATGGAACTCATAATCTAAACTTTCATTGAATTTATTTTTAATTTTCATCGTTATTGTTCTGAGTGTCCAATGGGCCGCTATACAGATTGGCGATTCGAAAAGGTCAGTTCGGCGACTCCCGATTTGTCGAGTTCCCCTTTGCCGATTGCCGTTAGCTTTTGATATTGGTTGAGAGTTGCCTGTGCCAATGGGAGGGTTAAATTCTTTTTATGAGCCAAGTCTAGAGCAATGCCAGAGTCCTTTGCCGCGTGTGCGGCAGAAAAGTAGCAATCATGATCACGATTGAGCATGTCTTCGGCATCGGTTTCGAGTACGCGAGAGTTGGCACCCGTCTGGCTAAATACATCACATAGCATCTTTAAATCGAGGCCAAGCGCTTCTCCTAGGCCTAAGCCTTCAGCCAGCGCTGCGGTATTCATATTCATGACCATATTAACCAGTGCTTTAACTTCTGCAGCCTTACCGGGTTCGCCTACAAAACGCATGGACTTGCTGAGATCATTTAGCAGCGGTTGGGCGGCATCAAAGTCGGATGGATCACCACCAATGATCAAATAGAGTTCGCCATTACGAGCCTGCGGAATACTCGACGCCATACAGGCCTCGAGTACGCGTGCACCCACTTCAGTGGCCTGATCGTTTAAGCGCTTGTGCATCGCTGGAGTCAGGGTTGCACAGTTTATAAACAGTACACCTTGGCCATGGTCGTAAAGATTGTCAGCGCCAAAGAAGATTGATTCCATTGCATGATCATTAGTGACAACCGTGAGCACAATGTCACAATGGCTGGCTATCTGGTCGAGCGAATCAGCTGCTTGAGCCTTTATTTCGCTCGCTAATGACTCCGTTAGCTGACGATTGATGTCATAAAGATATGTGACTTGATAGCCACAATCATGTAAGCGCCGGGCCATATTTGCGCCCATACGACCGAGTCCAACAATTCCGATTTTATTATGTTTCATAGTCTATTTTTTTAGGGTTTTTAAATTTCGTATTCTGCAATAGGACGCGCAAGGTACTCGGCCTAATAGGCAGCGATGTGCCTTGGTCGTACGATGCGACATCAGCGGATGCCAAGCAGGGAGGATCCAATTTTGAGTGCCGTTTTGGTGCGGGAAAATCTAGTGTTATGCATTGCAAATGTATTTAAAAATGAAATGTTTATGGTATAATTTGAATGCTCTAAAAGTTCGATGGCATCGTCAGGCTGTATTCGATTTTTTACGGCCTATCAGTTGGTCAGATTGGCTGCACGCTTTATACATTTATCCCAAATCGAATGAATGGCCTTATTCAGAACAAAAACATCGCTTTCGACGCTCGGGAAGCAACTCAAACAGTAAGCAAGATTATCTAAAGGCCCAAGCTCGGGTACCACCCACAATGTGCGGCCTGCTGTATGTGGGCCAGCTAACCAACAGTCAAAAACATCGCTTACAAAGGAGAAGTAATCTAGGCATTCAGGAGTGAAGGCTCCCTGGCCGTCTGTGACAGCAATTTGGCAGTGATGACCATTAAAGGGACGCAGGTGAATTAAATCACTCGCTTGCAAATAATTTGGCCTTGTTATCAGCCGGCGACTGTAATCTTTGGCCAGTAAATGTTTGAGTGAGGCTGGGTGAGAGTAGTCATAGTTTACCTTCAAGTCTTTTGCACAGGCATTACGGTATGCGTCGATCAAAGCATCCATTTTTTCTGGTGTTTCAGTCGCCGTATCGCGATGAGCCTCAATGTGAACATTTGCGCCTAATTTTTCAGCTGCCGTCATGACCTCAAGCGTGAGTTCTAGAGCTTCCTCAGTGGAGGTATCGTGGTCACCTAATTGACAGTTAATGGGACCATTGCCAATGTCTAGAATTTCACTGAGCTTACTCTCAGCACAGTCACCTTTACCATAATCAAAGAGTCCGCCGTACTGATAGCCATGCTGGCCGATCCACTCTTTGAAGCCATTTGTTCTGCTCGCGAGCCAACTGACAGCCGTAATGTCATGTTGCTCCAATAAGGCGCTTAGCTTCGACCAACCAATACGCGGACTTGCAGTGTAAGGGTGCTGCAAAAAGGTCCATAAATTGATGCAGCTGACTAGACGTGGACGATTTTGAGTCTGCATTTTAGAAGGCATCGTACGCAATCTGATTTTCTTGAACACCTAAGTCTGCGAGCATCTTGTTGCAGGCTTTGATCATCATTGGTGGACCACACAGATAGAATTCAATCGCGCCCGGATTGGGGTGATCTTTTAGGTAGTGTTCGTACGTCACCTCGTGAATAAAACCGCGGTAGCCCTTCCACTGATCGCTGTCCAGAGGATCTGATAAGGCAATGTGAAAATTGAAGTTTATATTCTGCTCTGCAAGGTGTGCAAAATAATCGTCATAGAAAATCTCCTGTTGCGAGCGCGCACCATACCAGAAACTAACTGTACGCTCGGTTTGATCATTTTCAAATAGCTGCGTTATGTGAGAGCGGAGTGGGGCCATGCCAGCACCGCCACCAATGTACACCATTTCTTTGGGCGATTTTTTAATATGGAAATCACCGAACGGACCTACGGCTGTAACTTCGTCACCTGGCTGTAAACTAAAAATGTAACTAGAGCCGACGCCGGTTGCGCAGTCTTGACCAGGCGGTGGGGTCGCAATGCGCACATTGAACTTTAATTGACGTTCAGTTGTGCCATTGCTGGCTAATGAATAGTTATTTCGGCGTCCAAGTTCTGGATTGTGGGCTTTTAGACTATATAGCTTGTGGCGCCTCCATACCTCGTCGTATGGGGCAGGTACAACAAAATCACTGTAGGCAATGGTATCGTAAGCTGGAATGTCAATTTGTAGGTAATCACCAGGTTGAAAGCTGACTTTTTCGGCCAAATCAACAGGTTCCAAGACCAGTTCTTTAATGAAAGTGGAAACGTGCCGATTGCTGACGACCTTTAGTTGGTAGCTTTTATCTGGGGAAGCTCCGTGATGATCGCCTTGACTAATGTTCAACCAAATACGACCCGCGCGCTCTTCAATAGGATAAGTGACGAGTCCGCGGCATATTGGAGCACGAGCCGGAGAGCCGTCTTTCAAGTTGAAGCGACCATTGTGTTTGGGACACTCAACAATTTTGCCTTTAACTAATCCGTCTGCAAGGTGCGTATTGCCGTGAGTGCAAATGCCATCAGTCGCATAGAGATCGCCCTGATCGTCGCGATAGAGCGCAAAAGTTTTCTTATTATGGTCAAAGCGTATGACATCCTCAATACCTAAATCGGCCGCAGCACAAATCTCTAACCAACCCGTACTGTCTGGGTGCATTTCTGTCTGGTAGCGACCTTCTTGTTCTATGACCTTACTTTCAGGTAATGTACGTTTAACGAAAAATTCAGGTTCTTTGACTTGGCGCAATACGGTGGGCAGAATTTCCTTCCAGGCGCTCAGTATTGAGGGGTAGGGCGGCGGACAATCATCCTTTATGAGCGCATGCAGCTGAGGCAGCGCGTGGTACGGAACGAGTGGAAACATGTGATGTTCCACATGGTAGTTCATGTTCCAGTAAATAAACCGACTGATCGGATTCATGTAGACTGTACGGCAATTCAAACGGTGATCGAGTACGTTTTCAGCCAAGCCAGCATGTTGTGTCGAGTTATGCACGATCATCAGCCAAGTACCAAAAAATTGAGGCAGTAAACACAGGAAAATGGGTATCCAAGTTTGCAGCAGCACAGCAGACGCCACAATGCACAGGTAAATAGCGAGATAAATACGTGCGGTCCGATAGATTTTAGGGAACTCGCTTTTGGGGACAAAGGTTTTCTCATCATCGGTCATCATGCCCGCTGCATGCCTGATGATACTAGGATAATGGCTCCGATACGCTCCAATTGCGACGAGGCTTAAAGCGTGCTGCAGAAGATTGGGTGGACGTGAAACCTGGATTTCAGGGTCGCGGCCGACAATGATCGTGTCACTATGGTGTCGCGTATGGCTCCATCTCCAAAGTGTGGACTCACGCATGACCATAAATGAGGCAAATTCATAGACGATATTGTTTAGTCTGTCACTCTTGAAGGCTGTCCCGTGACTACATTCATGCCAGCGAGAATCCGAACCCGTGCCGTACAAGACTGCGTATATTAAATAAGGAATGATCGCCCATGCGGTGCCCCATAATGCAATTGTGCATCCACCAGTTAACAGTAGGGCCGCTAATAAAATGCAGGTGTCGCGAATGGCTGGGCCATCTTTGCGCTCTAGTAGAGCCCGCATCTTGGCTCTGGGAACTGGAGACTGATACCAGTCCGCCTCAGCGAGCCCGCGCTCAATTGCAATTCGGGTATTGTCTCCAGTTAAACTATAGTCTAGCGATTTTGGCGGGTGCAATAAAGTCCCTGGGGCGTGGTGGTCGTCATACATAAGCGTGTTGGTAAAGAGGATTCATTGAAAATCATACTATAACTTGTTTGACGAAAAGTGTGAATGGGTGAGAGTCTTCATTATATAGACAAAATTATCATTGTTGTGATTCAATATATTTATGGTAGTATCGTGCAGTATCGGGCAGCCGAAAGTTTGAAACCGAGAGTTTTAAACGATTACTTGTTTGTGCATATTTTGCGCGGTTATCCTATTTACCTTGTTGATGGGCGGCGTTATCATTTGCAGCCGGGCAGCATTCATTTCGCAAAGCCAGGTGCGCATGAGGAGTATCTTTGGGATCATCAAAGCTCTACTTTGCATTCATACATTCACTTTAATTTTGATTGCTTGCCTGATGATATTCCCCCCGTGGGAAAATGGCCACAAATACATGAGCAAGCGGCACCGGTATTGCGCTACACTATGGAGCAGATTGTCGCTCAGCTGGTGCAGGGACGTGGTCAGCCCACAGCTTTATCGCCCGCATTTTGCCGTTTGTTTGAAGTATTTGTTTCGCTGTATAATCAGCATATTGATACGCGAATTCAGTTGGAATCAGAACTGCCATCCGCGATACAGAAAAGCTTATTTGCGATGCGCGAATCAATCGATCACGCCCAAACGGGTATGATCGACTTACAGTCACTCGCCCAGCAGGCCGCTGTTACGCCCGGGCATTTGTGTAAAGTGTTTCAGCGCCATTTGGGGAGATCACCGATGCAGGTGTATTGGCTGTTGCAATTGCAATTTTCGCTTTCTTTGTTAATCCGGTCGGGCTTGAGTATTCAAGAAATAGCATGGCGATGCGATTTTTCAGATCCGCTCTACTACTCTCGTTATTTTAAGAAAAAGCTCGGAAAGTCGCCTTCGCTAGTCCGAAAGGAATTGGCCGCAGGGGTCCCCCCGCCCGAAGTCCCATTGCCGCAACAAATTAATCCAGCGCGTTCATGGAATTCGTAGGTCTGCTGAATCATTTCATTATAAGGTTTCTGTGATGACAGACGGTGTTGAACCCGGATCATGCGATCTTAGGTGCGTGGTGCTTGCCAACTAAAGGTGTAGGGAGCCTAAAAAGATAACTGCCTGCTGATCTAATAGGCAGCCATGTGCCTTGTCGTATCGCTCAAATTCCGAGCGATAGGATAAGGCTGGATGCAAAGCGGTCCTGAGGCCTTTTGAGGATTCGCTTGCTGAGCATATTTCTAATGCGATACATTAAAAATGTGCTGATAAAAAAATTTATTTAAAGGGCACCTCTGGAAACCTCCCATGTGCCGAGATTTCCGATTTGCTGTGATGAAGGCAAGGCTCTCTCGCCAACGGTTGGGCTGGAAGCCCTGCCTTGGCGAGAGCAACGCCGCCAGCGCACAGCAAGCGGCACGTCTTTCAAATCGAAACACTTTTGGTTCTGAGCTGCGTTGATCTGCGCACGAAGGGCTTCCAGCCCTCATGTGCGCAGAATCGCCTTGCTCAAAATCAAAATTGTATTCGTCTCGGTCTTGGTAGGTTTTCAGAGGTGCCCTAAAGATAAAATCTGATTGCTCGAAACGTCGGTTTGCATGGGTCGGGTTGAATGCAACATGAACGGTCAGGGGCGCCGCACGTGGCAAAGCCATACTGTAAAGTACATGGGCGTCGTTTAGCGTGAGTGTGGTTGCATAAAGGATATCTTAACAACTGTTGCTACGAACGATTTCTAACTGGAGCGTGTAGGGGCTGTGGCTGGCGTTTGCGCAGAAATTTATTTGGACAGCATCGGGGGCTGTGATTTTGACAAATAGTTGTTGTTTTTGAATTTTCCACTCAACTTGAACGGCACCGAGTGGCGTTGTTTGCCCGCCTGAAGCATGCTTGAGGTCGCTCAGCCATGGGCTTATGCGAAAGGCTGTGCCGCCTGGAGCGGTTTGTTCGATACCCAATAAGATTAGGTTCATAAATTGTAAGGGGCCGCAGGACCATGCATGGCAGTGGCTCCGTGTCGGAAATCCAGGTGGCGAACAGGTGCTATTGGGATAGGTCTCCCAAACAGTCGTAGCGCCAGCTGCGATCATCGGTTGGTAGTGCTTTCGTATGCTATTGATGATCGCCTCTTTTTCATCAAGCTGCAGGAGGGCTTCGAATAGAAACTGGGCGGCAAAAGGAGAGTGGATCTGTACCATTTCGGCGGGGGGGCTGAGTAAGTTTTTGCGAATGCGCTCGATGCGCGCATCGGGTACAGCCCCCGCAATCAGAGCTAGAGCAGAATTGTGTTGGCTCATACTGGGACTCGGTAAACCGTTTTCAAGTCGTGCATCAGGATAACTGCCTTTCTCGTCATCCCACATTTGAAGGATTGTGACGCGCAGTGAATGGTGGCGTTTTTCTAGCTCTTTTTGTTGTTGCGTTTTGCCTAAGACTTCAGCGCAGCTAATCGCTGACTTTAGCGCTGCCAGCAGTAGCAGATTGTTGTGGCAGACAGTCGCATGCTCTTGATCCATCGGTGCCCACTCGAGTAAATTCCAGAATTGTCCACTGAATAGACCGCTTTCATCTACATAACGAAAGGCGCCCTCGATATTTTTGATAACTGCAGGCCAAATACGCTCTAAAAAAGTGTGGTCGCCCGTTGTAAAATAATGCTCCCAAATATGGATGCCCCATAAGAAACTCCAAGCAGGTAGTAAGCAATCCCAAGTGGAGGGCACTTGGCAGCCGACAATCGGGAAACGTTCCAACGATTGAGCGCCGAGTTCGAGCGAGCGCTCAGAGATGCTGTAATTCCCGTATACTTGAGCGGCGTAGAGCGCTTGATTACGTGCATCTCCAATCCATAAAGTCTGTTCATATAAGGGGCAGTCAGTAAAAATGTCTTCCATGCACAGCTTCAAGGTTCGTTCACTGGCGAGCCAAATTTCGGTCAAATCGTCGTCATTGCATTGAAATGGATGCAGCGCCTCTACGGCTGCCGTGGACTCGATGAGTGAAATGCGGTGGACTTTAATCGGTGCTGTGCTTGCCTGGAAGGAGACAAATAGGTAGCGTCCAGCTCGCCGCTTTAATGAGCAGTAGCGATTGATGCCAGCATGAGTACGATAGCGCATACCATTACGATTATCCGGAGCGGTGTGCTGAATTGCTCCATCTGGGCGAATGTATTCGCACAAATGGAGGTCGACGACGGTTGCATGCGGGGCCTCAATTTCAAAGTCAAGGTAGCCGCAGCGCTGAGCCGCTAAAGCTTTTTTAGAGTTGGGCTAAGACGGAGTTCACAATGTTTGAGTCGTATTTGCGGCTCAGTTTGAAGCAGAACTGTTGGACACTATTTGAACCACTCGCTACTAGAGTAATTTGCGCTGCATTTCGGCTTTCAATCTGGTGACGTAAAACGGACATTTATGGGCGATATACATTGGTTCGTTTTATAGAGTGTTATACAGGTGTTTGGGAGACTCTAAATCTGTGCTGAGCCCTAACTATGCAAACGGATTTTCAAACAATAGAATTTAGCTTCAAGCCTGTTAATAACAGGCTCATTTCTAATAGGATGCTCTAATTCTAGTCCGGTCTGCTTTGCATTAGGTCTTGTCGCATAGCTCGGAGCTTGAGTGACCCAGGCAGAGGCCTGCCTATCAGGCCATTGTTTACGAATGTTTCTATGCTTCTTCGGCCTTCAGTTGCTGAGCACTTTGCTCTGATTATTGCAGAATTCGGAATATATGCAAAAGTTTGTATCAATCGGATGCAAGTGGACTCTTTCGGCGATTTGTATGCGGCCATGCATATGTTTTGACGCGTAATCAATGACGTCGCAAACTTAGGGCAATATGTCGGAAAAAGCGTCTATTTACACCTTAGCTGAAGAACTGGGCGTCAGTTCGTCCACTGTAAGTCGTGCCTTAAACAATTCTCCCAAGCTCAGTGATAAGTGGCGCCAGCAAGTCTTGCAGCTGGCTCGTCAAAAGGGCTTCAAGTTGCGCGGCTTTGCGCCCAGGATGACAAATCTGTGTTTGCTTATATGCAGTCACAGTGAGGGGGAGGATCTATTTAATAGTTTTACTGATGAGGTGCTCAACGGTTTGCGGCAGTATTGCGTGGAGGCAGACCTAGAGTTATCGATCTTTGGCTCTTCCGTTTCCAAGCTCAATAAGATTAATGTGCACAAAGAATTGCAACGGCGTGGCGTGGATGGTGCGATTATGGTGAATGCCAATGAAGATTGTCGATTTCTTAAAGAACTGGCCAAGCAAGCTTTTCCGTTTTGTTGTTTTATGAGTTCTCCCCGAGGCTTTAGCGATCGCCGCCTGCAAGTTGATCACCAAGCGAGTGTCGAAGCCGCCTGCAAATATTTGATTCAGTTGGGCCATCGGCGGATTGCCTTCATCCTGTCGGACGCAAAGAATCGCGTCCACAATGATCGATTGGATGCCTATCGCAGGGTGATGGCAGCGCATGGGATTGAGGTGGATGCAACTTGGGTACCTGAGGCGCCGCAAAATTTGGATGCCGTCGAGCATGGCTACCAGGCGTCCTTGCAATTGTTGAATTCTGCTCAGGAAATAACGGCCGTCATTTCCATGGGTTATGAGCTTAGTTTAGGCATTGCGCACGCTGTCAATTCGCTGGGGCTGCAGATTCCAAAGGACCTGTCATTGCTCAGCTTTGATGACTCCCTGCATGCACGTTATTTTAATCCCCCCCCTCACGGTCATGGATGTCCCCAATCGCAAGCTCGGATTTTTGGCGGGGCGTTGGACGCATCAGTGGATCCAAAACGGCGAGCCGGAAGCATTGCCATTGGCAGCGGGCAGTGCCGGACAGTTGATGATTCGTCAAAGCACGGCAGCGCTAGCCTCCCGCTAGTGCACTGTAAGGCTGCATTGCGAAGGCAGTGGAGCTTGCTGCGCACCCTGCATTTTGCCATCATCGTCGACTGTACTTGCGCTTGAGGGCTTTAACCGGAACGGTACGAACGGATTTTGAGTTTGAGGATGATGAGAGTAAGGGCGCTTATTGCATCACATTTCTTATGCATCGCTGAACCCATATGTGCATTAAAATGGATCTCAAAACAAGGCTAAGCGGCTTCGCGTCTGGACTTTTTGTCTGACTCGGAACAGCGGCGACCAAGGTACATGCCTGCCTCTTAGAGTCGCACGCATGTGAGTTTATATGATCCATTGGCCTTCAGTAGCCGAGTACTGCGCGCACACTATTGAAAATCAGGGTTGAAATATCCTTTCGGGTTAAAAATGCTCCCTCATGGGGTAGATTTTTTCAGCCAGGATTTGATAGCTTAGTGGTGTTGGGCGCTATACGATCGTGGGTAAACTGTATGCATATACGACGGAAAGCGACCAAAGCATCTACAAACACGACACAAACATGAAACAGACAAAGAACAAATTATGGGCGAGTGCATTTTTGCCATTCGCCTTCGCTTCCTCAGCGCTGACGGGACAGTCGGCCGCCGAAGATGTGACTCTCGACGAGACAGTCGTTGTCGGAAATACGCTAGCTGCTGATACCGTCAGCTCGCTCGGGACTCCGACCGCGGTGCTCGACGTACCGCAGAGTCTCTCGATCACCACAGCAGATGTGATTGATGAGCGCGGATTCAATAGCATCGGGGACATTATTGATTACACGCCTGGCGTCAATCAGTCGCAAGGCGAGGGGCATCGTGATGCCGTCGTTTTTCGAGGTGTGCGCTCGACGGCAGACTTCTTTGTCGATGGTGTGCGCGATGACGTGCAATACTACCGTCCGCTTTACAATGTTGAGCAAGTAGAAATCTTACGCGGCCCGAATGCACTGTTCTTCGGACGCGGTGGCGCTGGTGGTGTTTTAAATCGTGTCAGCAAGAAAGGGGTGATTGGACAGGATTTCAACGCTTACAAATTTGGGATCGACAACTTTGGTGCAGCCGAATTGCAAGTTGACAGTAACTCGGCGGTCAATGGAGACGTCGCTGTTCGCATCAATGCCTACTATGAGCGCTACGCGAATCACCGTGACTATTATGATGGTGATGGCTACGGAGTGAATCCCACAGTGCAGTTTAAACTATCGGATCAAACGACATTGAATGCATCCTATGAGTATTTGGATCACACACGCTTCATTGATCGCGGTATTCCAACCGATCCCACTACTGGCGAACCCGTTGATGCCTTGAATGGTGTGTTCTTCGGAGATAAGGACCTGAACGAATCAGAGTTTGAAGCGCATGTGCTACGCCTTGATTTGGCGCACAGCTTCTCTGATGAAACGGCAGCGAAGGTAACCCTTTCTTATGGTGATTATGATAAGGCGTATGCGAATTTTTATGCGAATAAGTATTACTCAAATAATACAGTTGATTACAAAGGTTATGTCGACACAACAGATCGTTCTACTCTCACACTTTCTGGTTCGTTGACACATGAATTCGAAACGGGATCCATAGAGCATGCATTACTGGTAGGTGCTGAGTACATTAATACTAGCAATGATAATGATCGCACTGAAGCAGAGGCTGCGAACTACACTGGTCAACCAATTGGCGGTATTTCTGGTGTCTTTACAAAATTTAAGGACAAAACTCAAGCCGAACTGGATGTCGTATCACTTTATTTACAGGATACCATTGCATTGACTGAATCTTTAGATTTTGTTTTAGGTGCTCGTTTTGACAGCTTTGATTTGGAAGTGGATGTATTTGACTCCTCCAACAATTCAACGCCTGAGAGTCGCACAGATGAAGAATTCACGCCGCGCGCTGGTTTTGTTTATAAATTATATCAGGATCTTACGCTATATGGTAGTTACAGTCAGACTTTCGTTCCACAAAGTGGTGAGCAGTACGCCAAAGTTGGCAGTAGTGGTCAGGCTCCCAATGAATATGAAAACATAGAACTTGGTGCCAAGTGGTCCATTAAGGATGGATATACATTGACCGCATCTGTCTTTCAAATCGACCAACAAGAATACGAGGAGGATGGCAATGGTGATAAGCAATTTCTTGACAATGAAATTTCCGGCTTTGAGGCACAATTTACAGGTAATCTAACATCGAGTTGGACTATTTCCGCAGGCTATAGCTTCTTGGATGGCGAAACAGGTACAAGCACGCGTCCAAAAGAGCTTCCAGAAAATATGTTCTCGGTATGGAATTATTACCAAGCATCCGAAAAACTTGGTCTTGGACTTGGGGCTATTTACCAAGATGAAAGTAAGATTACTGATTCAGCAACCAGTGCGGTGCTCCCAGACTACTTTCGTGTAGATGCAGCCGCTTACTATGCGATCAACGAGGACGTACGTCTGCAGTTGAATATCGAGAATTTGTTGGATGAGACCTATTACCCCAGTGCTCACAGCACACACCAAGCAACAGTGGGTGCACCGATCAACGCCCGTATTTCTATTAGCGGACGTTTCTAAGATCGTTTTCATATAATAGATTGTTTTGTTTTGCCCACGGAGCGCGTGCTCCGTGGGCTTTTTTTTGTCGAGCCAATCAGGCCGAAGTTTTTTCCAATAGGGCAGCGTAAAAGCCATCACTGTTGTGTGCTTGGGGCCATAGGGTCTGCTCCGAGAGCAAGCGAAAGGTCTTGGTCGCGAGCAGCGAATCGACCACTGCTCGGTTTTCCGCCGGCAGAATGGAGCACGTCGCATACAGCAAGCGGCCGCCCACTTTTAGCATCCGGGGGTAGTCGGCAAGCAGTTGCTTTTGTAGCTGGATGATAGTTGCTAACTTAGTTGCGTCTAAACGCCATTTTAGGTCGGGCTGACGCCGCAGCGTGCCCAAACCACTGCAGGGGACATCCATTAATAAACCATCTGCGCGATTTTCGTATGCCTGCCAATTATCCCCTTGGATCCAGTGAGTTTGAATACTTTTGAATTGAGCGCGCCGGGCGCGCCGTTGCAGTTGCTGTAATTTGCCGGCAGCGCTGTCCATGGCTATGATCGTCGCTTGATCGTCCACTAGATTTGCCAAGTGCAGTGTCTTACCCCCGACACCCGCGCAGCTATCAATGATGGTTTCACCCGCCTGGGCATTGAGTAGGGGGGCGATCATCTGGGAGCCGAGGTCTTGGATTTCCACTCGACCGGACTGGCGAATGGCATCGGGAATGCGATTGTTGGGTGCCAGTTGCAGCGCATCTGGCAGTTCAGTGACCGCTTGCGTTTGGATCCCTTTGCTGGCCAGCCAATCGATCACCTCCGCGCGCGGCCATTTGTAAGAGTTGACGCGTAGGTAGATAGGGGCGCGTTGATTTAGGGCGTGCAAGCTGGGTTCCCATTGTGCGCCGAGTTGCTCGTTTGCCAGTTGGTCGATCCAGTCTGGTATCGATGCACGCAGGGCACGCGGCTGCTGGGCTAGTTGTAAGCTGCGTTCCGCCAGTGCTTGAGGCCAGGGACCGTAGAGTTCTGACCACCAGTGCGGTTGGCTGTAACCCTGCTCAATCCACAGCGCAGCACAGATCTGCGCTGTGGCTTCGCTAGCGGCCAAAAAGGTAAGTTTTTGTCGCCAACGGACAGCTTCAAAGACGGTGTTCGCAATAAAGTGACGGTCGCGCTTGCCCCATTTGGGCGAGGCTTTGAAACGCTGCGCCAGGACGGTATCGAGTACCTTTCCTTGCTGCCAGACGCAGTTGCAGAGTTCGATGCTGGCGTGTACCAAGCTGCGGTGGAGTTTTAAGGCCATCAGTTTTTTGTGGAGAATATCAAGGACGGTCGCTCATTGGAATCGGAATGCAGGCTTGCAATTTATGGCGCTATCGACTCAGAATAGTGTGTATATGGTGGCGAATGAAGCAGAGATTGAAAGCATACGAGAAATTTTTAAGGATTTTTTAAGCAGCAAAAATTTGCGTGTGACCCATCAACGCATGGCGATCTTTGACGCGGCTTATCAGTGTCCGCAACACTTTACTGCGGATGATTTGTTGGACTGCGCGCGCGCGATTGATGACTCGGTATCGCGGGCTACGGTGTACCGTGCGCTGCCAATTTTGACTGAAAGCCGTCTGATTCGCGAAGTGGATATTGGTCGTGATTTTAAATACTACACCGCCAATAAATCGGTGCAATCCTTCAAGGCGCAGGTGATTTGTATGGACTGTGATAAAATTTTTGAGATTGATGCGCCTTTCATGGATTGGTACGGCAAGACGGTAGCGGATAAGTTGGCACTCAGCGTTGAGAGTCAGCGTTTGCAAGTGTCGGCACGCTGTCAGAAAAATCAGGCAAACGGCGCGTGTGACCGCGAAGCTTGCGAGTAATCATTCATCTTTGATTGGAGCTTATGTCGGAGCCGCCCGCGCTCGATTTTGAAATACAATTTTATGAGCAGTTGTGCCAGCGATTGCCCAAGGATGTGCGCGTACTTTCCTTACTCGCGCAATTGTATACCTTGAATCGCCAATATGATGACGGCTTAAAGTTGGACCGGAAATTAGTGCGGCTGTGCCCCGAAGATCCCACCGTGCACTACAATTTAGCTTGTAGTCTAGCTCTCAAGCAGCGCTATGCAGATGCCCTAAGAGCACTCAAAGATGCGGTAGCACTCGGGTATCGCTCCATTGACTGGATGTTGCAGGATGCAGATTTGCAAGGCTTACACGCAAAACCGAAATTTCGGGACTGGCTAGTTCAGTTGCGGATTGAGCTGGGCCTACCAGAGATCTCTTGAAATGTCGGCAGCACCGCTGAGCACTTCGCCCATCGTGGAGGTGACCGCCTTGTCAGGCTTTGATAAAGCGCTGGCTTATCGCGTGCCACCAAAGTTGGTGGGGCTGTTGCAACTCGGCATGTTGGTGCGCATACCTTTAAGAGGGCGCACGGAATTGGGCATTGTGACTGCGCTGAGTAGCCAGCAGGTCATCGCGCCCGAGCGTGTGAAGCTGATTTACGATTGTGTGCAGGAGCAGCCGGTTTTGACTGAGGATTTGATGGCGCTCTACACCTGGGCCTTGAACTATTATATTGCGACGCCGGAATCCATGTTTGAAGCTATGATTCCAGCGGCCATTCGGCGGGGCATGCGCAGCCAGAAGCGCCTTTACCTATCGGTCCGGCAGCCACCCAGTCCTGAGGCCTTACAACAGTTGAAAGCGAAAGCCCCGCGGCAGGCGGAATTGTGGGCATTTTTGTCCACGCAATTACAAGCACTCCCACGGCGGGAGGTTTTAAAACGCTTAAAGCTGTCGGCTGGCGTCTGTGATGCCTTGCTGGCAAAAGGCTGGATTCAACAGAGCGCAAGTGTGGAACAGCGAGATGCCTACGTCGATTCGATGGGGGCGGAGGAAGCGACGGCGCCGGCCGTCGCGCCAAAATTGACTGAAGAGCAGCAGCGAGCAGCCCAAGCCATTCACACTGCCTTACAGCAGACCGCTTTCAGTGTGCGCTTGCTGCATGGCGTCACCGGGAGTGGGAAAACCGAAGTGTACTTGCATGCGATTGAAGCCGTCATCGCGCGGGGTGGGGGTATCATCTTTCTAGTGCCGGAGGTGGCCTTAGCCCCTCAAACGGTGGGGCGTGTGCGGGCGCGCTTGCAAGCGCGTGGTGTGAAAACGGTGGTGTGGCACAGTCATTTGAGCGACGGGGAGCGTCACGATGCATGGAACGCTTTATCGCAAGGGGAGGCGCAGATTGTGGTGGGAGCGCGTTCTGCGGTATTCGCACCCGTAAAAAATTTACAACTGATCATTGTGGATGAAGAGCACGAGCCCTCCTATAAGCAGGAGGAGGCCCCCCGTTATAATGGTCGAGATGTGGCGGTTTACCGGGCTCGCATTTGTGATGCGGTCTGTATTTTAGGATCAGCGACTCCCTCGATGGAGTCGCTCAGGAATGTGGAATTGGGCAAGTACGCTGTCGACCGCTTATTGAAGCGTGTTGACCACCGCGAGTTGCCCAAAATTCATATTGTTGATCTGTCGCGCGAACAGGTCTCCGGGAAATCTAAAGGACCGCTTTCTCGGCTGTTAGCGGAAAAGTTACGGGATCGATTTTCCAAGCGGGAGCAGAGTATCCTATTTATCAACCGACGAGGCTTTTCCACCAATTTATTTTGTCCCGATTGTGGCTATGTGGCGGGTTGCGATGATTGCAGTATTCCCAAGACCTACCATCGCATCGATCGCAGTCTCCATTGCCACCTTTGTGGTTCGAGTGAGCTGGCACCCAAGGTATGTCCACAATGCGGATCTAGCTCGATACAGTTGCGCGGGCAGGGGACCCAAAAGATCGAAGATGTCGTCCAGCAATTGCTACCCAAAGCTCGTATTGTGCGAATGGATGCGGACTCGATGTCGAAAAAAAATCTCTACCGCACTATTCTGAATGACTTTCGTATCGGTAAAATCGACATCTTAGTGGGCACTCAGATGATTGCGAAGGGGCTGGATTTTCCAAATGTAACACTGGTGGGCTTAGTGGATGCGGATCGATCGCTGCATGTTGAAGACTTTCGAGCCGCCGAGCGTACCTTTCAATTGGTGGTGCAGGTTTCCGGCCGAGCTGGGCGTGGCGACCGTGCCGGTGAGGTGGTGATTCAAACGCACACTCCGCATGTCCCTCCGATCCACTATGCGCGTCGCTCGGATTTTGAAGGCTTTCAGCAGGATGAATTAGCCCAAAGAAAAGAATTTATGTATCCTCCGTATCGCCATTTGATTCGGCATTTATTTCGAGGGCGCAATCCGGATAAAGTGGTTTTTTACATTGAGCAATGGACGAAATTGCTGGAACAGCATTTGGATCCGCGGATCGAAATTCGGGGTCCAGCAGTCGCGCCGATTGAGAAAATACGGGGTGAGTATCGCTATCAACTGTGGTATTTTACGCCCCAAGTCAGTCAGGCGGTGAGTCAGCTGACGCAGTTGCGGGCCAACTTTAAGATGGATCGACAGGTATTCGATTTAATGGATGTCGATCCGATGAATTTGTCTTAGACAGAAGTGCTTGCTTGGGATACTTATTCTGAGCGATTGTCGGTACCCCCTTGCCGCAGATTGGACCATTTTTCAATCGTCATGTGCTCTGTTTTCAGGACGGTTTCTTGCAGCTCGAAGTCGGATTCAAATTCGGGAAAGAAGGTGTCGCCTGCAGGCTTGATCGGAATGCGGGTTAGGTACAATTCCGAACACAGCTTGAGGTAGCGAGTGTACAGCTCCGCTCCACCTGCTAGCCAAACAATAGCGCTATCCGGTAATTGTCGCAGAGGCGTCAGATCGTTGATGACAGTGACGCCGGGAATCGTCTGCTCTTGGCGGCTCAGCACGTAGGTGCTGCGACCGGGAAGTGGCCGACCAATGGAATCGTAAGTTTTGCGTCCCATCAGCAAGTGTTGCCCCATGGTCGTTTTTTTAAACCAACGAAAATCTTCTGGCAGGTGCCAGGGGATCTGGCCCTGATGGCCGATGACAGTATTGTCTGCCATGGCGGCGATGGCTTTGAAGTGTGGCATGACGGAAAGATCTGCTGGGTTTAGACGGCGATGGGGGCTCGGATGCTGGGATGGGGATCGTAGTTGACCAATTTGAAGTCATCAATTGTAAAGCCATCGATTTGATCCACTTTGGGATTGATTTCCATTTGTGGTCGAGGCCGAGGACTGCGACTGAGCTGCTCTTTGGCTTGCTCAACATGGTTGGCGTACAGGTGGAGATCGCCGAAGGTGTGAATAAATTCCTTGGCCTTGAGGCCACAGACCTGAGCCACCATCCGCGTTAGCAGTGCGTAAGAGGCGATATTAAAGGGCACCCCTAAAAATATGTCGGCACTGCGTTGGTAGAGTTGACAGCTGAGCTCGCCATTGGCGACGTAGAACTGGAACAGTGCGTGGCAGGGGGGGAGCGCCATATGTTTGATTTCTCCTGGGTTCCAGGCACACACAATGTGACGGCGACTGTCGGGATTATTTTTGAGCGAATCAATGACCTCCGCGATTTGATTGACTGAGGAGCCATCGGGTGCCTGCCATTGGGTCCACTGCGCCCCGTAGACTCGACCGAGGTCACCGTTCTCATCGGCCCATTCGTCCCAGATGCTGACTTTATTTGCTTTCAGATAAGCAATATTGGTCTCACCCTTGAGAAACCAGAGCAGCTCATGAATAATGGAGCGCAGGTGCAGTTTTTTGGTGGTCAGTAAGGGGAAATCATGTTCGATATTGAAGCGAACTTGGGCGCCAAAGATTGAGTAGGTCCCCGTGCCGGTACGGTCGTCGCGATAGCTGCCATTTTCCAAGACATCGCGCAGTAGGTCTAAATAAGATTTCATGAGAATTGCAGCTAGTCTGGACTAACGGACGACTTCTACCGTGGCCGCGATATTTTCCCCATTAATGGAAATGTTATAGTGCTTGACCGCACCCGCCGCCGAAGGTTTTTCGCTTTTGCTGGGAGCCGGATTATCTGCACTGCGCTTGCAGGGATCGGCGGCATTTTTTTTGTTCCAGAGTGCCTCCAATTGCTGGGGGAACATGGCGTAAATGACGCAGTGCTCGTCGTCATCCGGCATGTTTTTTACTTGGAGTTGTTTCCGTAGATCCTCCATGTGGGCTAGCGGCAAATTGGGGGCTTCCACTGGGCGGCATGTGATGGGCTCTTTTTTCATTTGCTGTGCGGCCAATGCTTGCAGTCCTGGATCGACCGGTGCAGGGGTTCGACCGTAATAGCCCAGTGCAATGTCGGCTGC
>Ga0213867_1000129_pt1 | contig 34294 bp, 32 predicted proteins | sample PICome_12_FD_160120 | JGI IMG/M metagenome (GOLD analysis project Ga0213867, IMG submission 160120) | Coastal seawater microbial communities near Pivers Island, North Carolina, United States - PICO540 | ecosystem: Environmental > Aquatic > Marine > Coastal | place: USA: North Carolina... | reverse complement strand
TGCTCAAAAAGTCCTTAGGTGACCACGGCACATGGCTGCCTATCAGGCCAGCAGTCACGTATGTTTATACGCTCCCTTTGCCTTCAGTTGCCGAGCACCGTGCTCAGCCTATTGCATAATTAGGGTTAAAGGATTAGGCCCAGCCCCAAGAGTGCTTTGAGGCTCGCAAGTGCACGCTCAATGACCTCGGGTCCCTGCGTCCATACCAAATACACGATGATCGTGTAGAGACCGCAGGCGCCGAGCCCCAAGATGCCGGCAAACAGTGCCAGTAGTCCATCACTCTCCGCCAGCGCCATCCCGATTAAAAAAATGACCATGGCCGGGGCGGTGTTGGTTAAGGGGATGGGGAGTGTCATCAGTAGTGCCATCGCCGCCACAATCAACGCCAAGCCTGCTCGCGCAGCGCGGGTCTGGACCCATACTTGGCGCGGGCGCACCCAGCGCTCGCTACGCAGTAAAAAGCTTTGGGCCGCTTGCGCCAGTTTTGCGGCCAACTTGGGGGGGATGCGGATGCGTGCCATGCTGGCGGGAAGCCAGACGGATTGGCGCCCTAAAATCATCTGTAGACTGATCAGTAAGAGCGCGATACCAAAGGGCGTGCTATAACCGGGAGCAGGTACTGGCAGGGCGCTGGGAAGGGCTAATAGCAGCAAGGTGAGTCCGAAGCTCTTTTGACCTACACCTTGATTGAGATCACGCAAATGAACTCCCTCGGCGGATTGCGATTGCAGACTGTACTGCAAGGCTTGGGCCAGGGTGGCTTGCTCAGGCGTTGAGGGATGACTCATATCCGTGATTGACGCTGGACTCGTGTTCAATTTCAAGACAAATAAGCAGCTTATGTCATCGCAAACAATCGCCAGCCTAGCGCTCTTTGGGGGTGCTTTTGACCCGGTGCACTATGGCCATCTACAAGTTGCACGCGCGGCTGTGGCCCGTATGGAGATGGAACGAGTGATCCTGATCCCCAGTGCACAATCGCCACTCAAGGCGCATGCACCGCTGGCCAGTGATGCCGATCGTTTAGCCATGCTGCAATTGGCCACTGCGCACGAGCCTGCGCTGGCGGTTTCTTCCTTTGAGCTCGAGCAGGGTGGGACCAGCTATTCTTTGAAGACGGCCTTGCATTTTCAACAACAGTATCCGAGGGCTGAGTTGTATTGGATTGTGGGGGCGGATCAGTTTGCCCAGTTGGCGCGCTGGCATGCGATTGATCAGTTACTGCAAGTGGTGAGCTTTTTGGTTTGTCGTCGTCCGGGCTATGCTCTACAGCCACCGACATTGCCGGGGCTGCGCTATCAAATATTGGAGCTGGCTGAGTCGGATTGTAGCTCAACTGAGATTCGCACACGCTGCCAAATGGGGCAGTCAATTGCTGAGCTGACAACTCAGCAAGTTGAGGCTTTCATTTCAGCCCGAGCTCTGTATACCCTGTAAAGTTTAGAGTAATTATGACGGAGCACATACAAGAAACTAAGCAAACGACCCGCGACCAGGTACAGATTGCCCTGCGCGCGATTGAAGATAAAAAGGGCGCCGCCATTCGGGTGCTGGACGTGCGTGGAAAATCTTCGATTACGGACTACTTAATCTTGGCCTCTGGAAGCTCTAATCCACATTTGAAGGCCATGAAAACCGGTCTCGATGAAGCTTTGAAAGATGCTGGGGTGCAATTGATCGGAGCCAGTCGCGAAGTCGACAGCGGATGGTTGGTGGTGGATGCCTTCGACTTCATGGTGCATTTGCAAACCGAGGAACTGCGCGCAAACTACCAACTCGATCAGCTGTGGGGAGATGCGGAAGAAGTGCAGTTTACAGATTAAAGCACGGATTTTTTTGAGGCCCTTCGCAGCGGTGGGACCGGAGTTTTGTTAAACTGGCACGGAATTCGGTGTCCATTGGCGCTTGAATGCAAATGCTTTTATTGGAATCACCTAGTTTGATTTCCAAGCTGTGGGCATGCAAGAGTAGATGCTGGCTGGCTAGCTGGGTGCGCATGAAACGGTTTTGAGCCCCGTCGCCATGACGGGTGTCGCCCAAAATTGGGTGGCGAATATGGGCTAAATGGCGCCGCAACTGATGGGTTCGACCCGTCGCCGGCTGCAGTTCCAGTAAGGCTAAGCGAGCACTGGGATAGCGTCCCACCGGGTGGGGAAATTCAAAATAGTCTAGGCTGGTGTAGTGGGTCTGTGCGCTCTGAATTGTGTAAGGAGGGAGTTCCTTTTTTAAGGGGGCATCCACCAAACCGGAAGCTGACGGCCAGCCGCGGACCAGCGCACGATAGCTTTTATTAGTTGCTTGTTGCGCAAATTGCATCTGCGCCAGACGCAGTGCCCGCGGATGCAGCGCAAAGAGCAGCACGCCACTGGTGGGCTTATCCAGTCGATGACAGGGGAGGGGGCGTTGGCCGATCTGCGCTGCCAGACTCGCTTGTACCGAGTCGGCGGCGTGGGCATCCAGCGCTGTCGGATGCACCAGTAGACCACTGGGCTTGTTCACGGCGATATAGTCCGCATCTTGATACAAAATTTCCAGTGACATCTCAGAGCTATACGGTGGGGACAGTTCGGCTCGCAATGGTATTCTCGGTGCTCACTTGAGATTTGACAGTTTGAATGGCTTTCCAGCATGCTGCTGCTTGAAGACCTTTACTAGAAATTTGAACCGTAGATTATTTTATGCAAGAGACTACTGACACCGCACCGCAATTTTTAGTGGATTTATTGGATGCTCGCTCCCCCACAGGCGCTGAGTATGAGGCGCAGGCGGTGGTGGACCGGGTGATTGAGCCGATCGCCGATCTGTATCAACGCGATACTATGGGGAATCGTTTGGCGACTCTCAATCCTGAGGGGGATCCCAGTATTCTTTTTGCGGGGCATATTGATGAGCTGGGTCTGATCATCACCTATATCAATGATAAGGGCTTCATTTATTTTGATACCTTAGGGGGTCATGACAAGAGCATGATCTCGGGGCGCCGGGTGGCTATTTTGACCCAAAACGGTACGGTGAAGGGCGTCACCGGCAAACGCGCCATTCACCTGATGAGTCCAGAGGATCGAAAAAAGGTCCCGCAGACGCATGAAATCTGGATTGATATCGGGGCCAAATCGAAAGAAGAGGCGCTGGAGCGGGTGCAGATTGGCGATGCGGCGGTGTACGATCAAAGTTTTGAGCTGATCCATGGTAGCGTGGGCGTGGCGCGAGCCTTTGACGATAAGGCCGGTGCCTATGCTTGCATGGAAGCCTTGCGGCGCTTGAGTGAGGATAAGGCGAACTTGGCGGCTAAGGTGACGGCAGTGGCGACCACCCAAGAAGAAATCGGCACTCGGGGTGCGATGGCGGCCGCTTACAGTCAACAGCCAGATTTTGCGATTGCGGTCGACGTTGGCCACGCCACGGATTCGCCGGATTGTGATCCCCGAAAATATGGATCCTTCAAACAGGGGGGCGGTCCGATCGTTTGTCGCGGTCCCAATATCAATCCCATACTCTTTAAGCGCATCATTCAATGCGCGGAGGCAGCGTCGATTCCCTATCAAATTGAGGCAGACCCACGGCCAACTGGTACCGATGCGCGCGCCATTCAAGTGGCCAAAGGTGGTGTGGCGACCGGGCTTTTGTCGATTCCATTACGCTATATGCATACACCGAGCGAAATGGTGGATTTGCAGGATATCGAAGCCACCGTCAACTTGCTGGTGGCCGTTGCACAGTCATTGCAGGCAGGCGAGCGCGGCCATTGGTAATTCGTCCGCGCTGACGCCTGCGTGGAAGCTTGGCGCTGTGGCGTGATTATCGGACTGCCAAGACCGCCTGGGCGCAGGCCGTCCCGGAAGTGACGGCGCCCTCGATGGAAGCGGAGCTTAGATAATCGCCTGCTAGCCAGACGCCTGCATGCTGTTGCCAGTGTGGGATGTTACGACCCAGCTCAGGGCTTGGCAGTCCTCGCTTGATGCTGTCCGTGCGCAAGTGGCGCCACTTTTTGACGCTAGGCCCAAACCAAGTGTACAATTCTTGACGTACTTGCTCTGTTAGCAGAGTCGGCTCAAGCGGCTGAAGCGAGCTGATGGATATCAGCGCTTGTCCCGCTGGGGCATAGCTGCTATGGACATCGCTGACGACGCATAGATTGTTGATGGCATGTTGCGGCTGCCCATTTAAGTAAATGATGGGTTCTTTGATCGGTGAACTGGGAGCCGAAAAGTACAGCGTGCAGGCTGGGCTCCAGTGCTGGATTGGGCTGCGGTATTCAGGTAGTAATTCAGCGACTGCGTCCCCTTCAATGGCGAGTATGACGGCCGAAGCTTGCAGTTTAGTGCCCCCTGTTAGGGTGACCTGATGGGCGGAAACCGCGCACACGGTTTGGTTGAGATGGACGCTGTCGGGCCTTAACTGTTGTAGCAGTTGCTGGGGGATAGCGCCCATGCCCGCTTCCGGCAGGGTGGCATAGCCTTGACTAAAGTGTTTAAAGGTAAACTCAAATTGGCGCGCTGAGGTGTGAAGGGCGGATTCCAAGAAAATGCCCCCGTAAAAACTGCGAAAGAATTGATCGATAAAAGCCTGCGAGAATCCCTGTGCCTGCAGATACTGCTCAGTTGTTTGATCGGGGCTGGCCTCAATGGCTGCCATTGATTTGCGCAGCAATCGATGACGAAGCCAGCCGACCCGCAGCTTATCCCGCAAGCTGCCAATCGGATTGAAAGCACTGCTCAGTAAATACTGCGGGCAGCGAAAGGGGTCCATCATTCGACGAAACTTTCCGCCAAAATAAATGCAGGCTCCCGGTCGAAAAGCTTTTAGCTTGAGCGCTGGTAGATCTAAAATTTTACCCGCTTGGGGGTAGGCATCCAGATAGACTTGAAAACCGCGATCGAGCTGAAACCCATCGAATCGGTCTGTACGGACCCGACCACCGACCTGATCGCTGGCTTCGAAAAGCAGCGCATCCACACCAGCATCTTGGAGAGTTTTTGCTGCGGACAGACCCGCCATACCCGCCCCGACAATGATGACGGGCGCCTGTGAATGGGAACCAGGTGACTCCATTTTAAAAAGGACTGGATGCGTTTATTTGCTTTGCCAAGGTGCCTGTTGTTGGCGCATTAGCTCCAGCGCTTGCTGGGGGACCCATTGTTCCCAGCCAGCCTCACCAGATTCAATCAGCTTGAGTGTTTTGCGACTCGTCATTGCCAGCAGAGAGGGATCGCCGACGCCGATGGCACGGATACGGTTATTCTCTAAGAGGTGCCGATAGAAAAAGCCCCAACTAGCTGGTGCACGTAAATTTTCAGCCGTGACCAGTTCCTTGCTGCGGGTGTTGTGCCAAGGATACACATAGAGTTGGACGTTATCTTTGAACAAGCGCCCGAAGGATTCCAGAATACCCCCCGGGAGGTTCTCGGACCATTTTTTCTTAAACAGTTCGTTCAGCAGACCAATGCTCAAAATGATGCCAATGGGCTCACTGGTGTAACGACTCAGGTAAGTTGCGATGCGGTGAAATTCCGCGCTTCGTGAAATGAGCACATTTTTGCCTAGCGCTTGAAGTACATCGGCTCGATTGATAAAATCCGTCTGATCCACCGCACCGTCACGCAGTAAGTTCTTGGTACTGATTTCGCACAACTCGATAGCATTCGCTTGCTGGGTGGTATCCAGTTCAGATGCAAAAGTGGCCTTGGTTTGCTCAATCATGTCCAGGTGCAATTTTAAGACAGGATTAAAGCTACCGCGCAGGAGGGTGATGGGCCGTTTATAAAAAGCATCAATCGGCTGCACGACTTGCCCCTTGTTATTGAACAAGGCCGCATCCGTCAATTCGTTGTGGACGAGTTTGAGTGCACAGAGGCGATTATCAATATGCTCAAAACCTGCGCCGGAGAAGCGCAGCATATCAATTTCGATACTCCCAGCTGTCAGCTCATCGGCCAAAGATGGAATAAACTCCGCCAAATCATCGCGCAAATAAAAGGCTGCATAGACGAGGTTGACCCCCACTTTGCCAAGTGCGGCCATTTGCTCCTCATTACTATCATCCAATAAGCGCAGGTGTAGGATGATTTCGCAAGGTTCCCCCAGTGGTTCTAATTGCAAGCGGATACCCAACCAGCCATGACATTCGCCAGCATCTTGATAGCCCCGAGCGCGCACCGTGTTGCAGAAAGAAAAGAATGTGGTGTGATCGGCACGTTTGGCACCCAGTCTCTGCTCCAACAGTTGATACTCATAGCGCAGCATGGAAGTGAGACGCTCTTCGGACACGTAGCGTTCCATTTTCCCATACAAAGCATCGCTCATGGTCATATCATAAGCGGAGATGGTCTTGGCAACCGTGCCGGCAGTCCCGGAGGCGTGGAAGAACCAGTTTGCTGTCTCTTGACCGGCACCAATCTCAGCAAAGACGCCGTATTTGCTGGCATCTAGGTTAATTTTGAGCGCCTTGGCGCAGGTTCCAGGATTTTGCTTACGTGCTGGCATAGTACGAAATGGTCACCGTTTAAGAATTATAACGGCTAGCACTAAGCGAGCTAAAGTATTTATCAAACAAAGAATCAAAAAATTGTGGTCGCCTTGTCTAACCGGAGCCATCGGACATCCGCCAAACTGCATGCAGATAGATTTTAGCTCTAAGGAAAATGGGGCGTCGATTTGTGGCTTGCTGCGCGCAAGCCTTGCAAGCTGATTTGTACAGATCGCTTATATGTATAAGGAAACTAAAAATTTAAAAATCATAAAGAGGTTTGCAGACGGTATGTGATTTTCCAAACGCCCTTCGATGAAAAATCTTCTAATTGAGCACCCTCAGCGTAGGAGCTTATTTCATTTTTTATACGATTTAATTGTTCTTGGAGGCTTTGTAGTTGAGTTTTGTACTCGGATATGGTGGGTAAGCAATTTTCATTGTTGTTCACGAATTCTGGCGATTGCTGACTGGATTCAATTTCGAGGGCATCATCAAAGGTAAGATTCTCCAGGGGCCAAGCATTGGCATCTTGAGCCGGGACAAAGGATTCACTCAAAACAACTGTTTTGTATACATGGCTTTCAACTTTGTAAGCTTCGAAGCGTTTGTCTGGAATGAGATCGGTGGCGCCCATGGGCAATCCCGCTGGCGGTTGCGCGGGTAATAGTGAATAGACTATGCACCATATCAGAGTTACAAAGGCCTGCCTCATAGGCTCAGATGTCTACAACAATACTTTTCTCGATTAGTCTAGATGAAAAACCTCATCCATGGGCGTACAAACAGGTGAATTGTCAGCATTTGTTTCCATGATATCCGCCATGTATGCCCACCATTTTTGCACTGTCGGATGCTGGGGCAAGGTATCGGCACGATGATCATCGCTCAATTTCCAGCTAGCAAATAGCGTTAAGGTTTCCGAGTCTAAAAATATGGAGTAGTCGGAGACACCCGCATCCTTCAGCACTTGAGATAATTCAGGCCAGATCTCATCGTGGCGTTTTTTGTATTCCGCCTCAAAGCCGGCGTGTAGTTTCATCTTAAAAGCATTTCGAATCATAAGAAAGTATGCGTTGGCGTTAATAATAATGTCATTGCTAAGAGACAGAATCAGCGACAGGAAGTCTAGATAAATTTTAAGTTTTGCATGTACTGGCAAACGGCACAGTTTAGGGATAGAGCTGGTAGATTTTTGACTGCTGCTGAAAGCGCATCGCGGCACGCTCCCAGTCTTGAATAAATGTGTTGAGGTTCAACTGAGCCCCATTTTTTGTGAGTGCGGACCACCATGCCGAACTGCCCACATGTTTGTTAAATAGAGCTGCGTGTTTAGATTCTGCGTAAATCGCGCGACCCGCCCACAACGCGGTCAGCTGCATCATGTGAAAGCTCAGCTCTGTTAGTCTGACTTGCTCCCAGTCGGTCACCAATACGAAGACGCCCTCGACGGCTGTGCCTTGCTTTGATTGTGTCTGAATAATTTGAAAATCAAGTCCCGGGAGTCTGCGTTTTTTTAGGGCATGTAGCAATTGTTGCGAGGACTTGCCTTGATAGCGTAACAACCTAAAAGGGAAGGGCGTCCCAATGCCGTGGGAAAAGTCGCCGATCTGAGCTCCCAAGCCTGTCATGGCATAGCCCAACACGGCAGATAAATTTTGGATGTAGGGAGAGGTCGGTATCCAGCGTAATCCTGTTTGCGGCCAGCGCATACTCCGTTGCCATCCTTGCATCGGGACGACTCGCAGCCGCCCTTTTTTTCGGGAGCGTTCGTCGATTTGTAAGCAGCCAGTCTGGTATTTGGCCATCCGCGCCAACTCCGCTATCGTCAGCCCATGCACATAGGGGACTTGAAAAGCGCCGACGTAACTCATCCATTCTGGATCCATTGGCGGACCATTGACTTTTAATCCACCCAAGGGATTCGGACGATCCAATACAATCACTTCGATATCAGACTCAAAACAGGCTTCCATGGCATAGCGCATACAGCTAATATAGGTGTAGGAACGCACGCCGATATCTTGCAAATCAATCACCAGGGCATCCAGCCCCTCTAGCATTTTCGCGCTGGGTTTGCGATAGCGGCCATAAAGCGAATAAACGGGGAGCCCCGTGCGGCGATCGATGCGATTGTCAATCGGCACATTGGCAGCCTCATCTCCGTAAATGCCGTGCTCGGGACCAAAAAGTGCCACCAGTTGACAATTGGGGGCATTTTTAAGAACTTGAATGGTCGAAATCCCGTGGCGGTTGACGCCAGCCGGATGCGTCAACAAACCAAATCGTTTATTTTTTAGCAGCTGAAAGTTATTTTTTTCTAGGACATCAATCCCCAGCAATACAGGTTGCGCGCACACAACAGTATTCACTATCAGCTGTGAAACGAGGATAATTCCGCAAAAAAAAAGTAATCGATAATTTAGCATGGGACAAGGAGCGAGCTGAGATTCTCAATCAACTTTTTTACGAGTTTTGTAAGCTTGGAGTTTTTTACTCACCAGACGATAACTTTCGATGGCACGCTGGGTCACAATCTTGTAGCTAAGACTCGCGATGGCGCCGCAAAAAATCCCTAAAATGAGTGCTCCGGTACAGGTGACGGCAAAGACAGCCAATAACAGCTCAAGCTGATGGTCCCAAGCGCCAGAAAGCAAGCTTTCCAACATTCCGTAGAGTTCACTTTGCTGTAGTTTGGACGTTTGCACACCCACTAAACCCAGGAAAAAGCGACCAATCTGGTAGTCCGCAAACCAAATGGGAAAAACGGTGATCGGATTCGAAACCACTTGCAGTCCTAATAAAATGGGTAGGTGTGCTCGCAGCATCAAGGCCAGTAAAAAGGCTAGTAGGATCTGGATCCCATACAAGGGGAGCAGTGTCAGAATAAAGCCCGCATAAATAGCTGGAGTGACATGCTCCAAGCGAAAGCTCCAGAGGTAAGGTCGCCGCAGTGCATAATGCGCAAAAAATTTTATAATGGGATAGCGTCGCAAACGAGCGCGGCGGGGCAGGCGTCGCAGCCACCATTTGGTTCGTCGGATATGGCGAAACTTGATGGCCCTTAGCTGAAGCTCCTCCTGAGTCATATCGGATAACAGTGCTGAATCATTTCGGTTACCTTGTGCTGGAGGTTTCCGGGAGCTTCGAATAAGGCTTTCTCCAGAGGATCTCCATCTGGGCTAATTGAATAGAGGGCACAATTGGTATGGCGAAGTTGAACTTTATCTGCGGCATCCGGATCGATCTTCCCCGCAAAAAGCAATGCTTGTTTACCATGTTTATCTGCTGATTGAATCAGCGCGTAGGGTCCCTTTCCGTCGAGAGAACTTTGATCAAATTTGCCTTCGCCCGTTAGAATCAGATCAGCTTGTTGGATTCGTGCATCAAGTTCGAGCCAAGCGGCTACCAGTGGAAAACCCGGAACTAACTGCGCCTGGCAGCCCAGATGAAGTCCGAAGCCAATTCCACCAGCCGCTCCGCTGCCGGCCAATGTTTGCACTGTCTTAGGATGTTGAAAAAAATCGCACAAGTGATCTGCCATCTGGCCACACATTTGATCGTAGGCCTCAATTTCTTCCGCTAAAAGCCCTTTTTGGGGACCGTAGATAGCTGCAGCCCCCTCTGTGCCTAAAAGTGGATTTCCGACATCGCAGGCAATATAAATGGGTGGAATCGGTTGAAGGAGTTGACTGGTGAAGTTTTTGAAGAATGGCCATTGCTCAGGGGTCATCTTCTCAATGCGCTGTCCATTGTTAGCGCATGCATATAGCCCGAGCGCCTCCAATGCACCGACACCTAGATCGCTAGTGGCACTACCTCCGATACCCATCAGAATCGCACTGGCGCCCTGAGCATGCGCAATCCGAATTAATTCTCCCACACCATAGCTGGTGCAGTGGCGTGGATGGCGCGCTTCGAAAGGCACCATTTCCAGTCCGGATACGGCTGCCATTTCAATAATGGCGATGCGATCACCGGGGATCGGAAGCATCGACTTGACCTCAGTCGGTAAGTTTTCGGATTCCACCCAACCTAAGGGTGCAGAAACTTCTTCCGAGCGTGGACCGCTCACAGTATGAAATTCAATATGGCCGTTGGCCACTTGCGTCAGTATATCAACAAACCCCTCACCGCCATCTGTAAGGGGGGTGAGGGTAACAGATGTCGGTTGATCAGGATAAGCCGCGACAATGCCGATAGCGGCCGATTTACATGCTTCAGCGGCCGACATAGAATCTTTAAACTTATCGAAGGCCGCCAGAATGTTCATAATGTTCTTAGCTTAACGATTAGCGCAGTTCAATTCCAGTCTCAACATCAATAATTTTGAAATTTTCTACATGATAAATGGGATCCGCACGAAAGCTCAGCTTGGCGCCGTAAGTGGCTTCTATTTCCAGTAAAAGTGATTCATCTTCATCTCGCAAACGCTCCAAATTACTTGGGTTGAGTAATACGCGGAGCTGGATCTCATGCTCACTGCCTTTTTGAGCGCGTATGTGGCGGATCACGCTAATCAGACGTCTCTGAATTTCTACGCTCATGGTGCGCGAAGATTTTACCGATCCACGGCCGTTGCAATAAGGGCAGTCAGTGTAGATGCCACTGGAGTGACTCTCGGAGTGACGTTGACGCGTCATTTGCATAATTCCGAGTGTCGAGATCGGTAAAATGTGATTTTTAGCTTTATCACTTGCCATCTCCTTGCGCATTCGGGCTAAAACCGCGTTGCGATCCTGCTTCGACTTCATATCAATAAAATCTAAAATAATCAAGCCGCCGATATTTCTAAGTCGGACCTGACGCGCGATTTCAGTCGCTGCTTCAAGGTTAACCTGTAAAATAAAGTCTTTGCCGTCTTTGTTTTTATTTTTATGGGAGCCGGTATTCACATCAATCGAGATGAGTGCTTCGGTCTCCTCGATCACAATTTCACCCCCACCGGGTAGGGGGACACAACGCATGTAAGTCTGTTCAATTTGACGCTCAATATTGAAGCGTTCAAAAACGGGGATGTCCTCGGAGAAATGTTGTACTTTGGATTTTGAACGTGGTGAAATCTTGCTGACTTCATCTAAAATCGCATCAAAATCTTCTTTTTTATCTACGAGGACCCGGTCAATTTCTTCGGTTAAAAAGTCGCGGACCGTACGACTCACGATGTCGGGCTCTACGTAAAGACAAGCTGGTTTCTTGCTGGCCTCCATCTTTTGATTAATCGCTTCCCAACGCTTGAGCAGAATGTGGAGGTCGCGGATAAAGTAACGCGCCTTTTTGCCCTCACCAGCAGTGCGTACGATGATACCCATGCCTTCTGGCAGCGTCAGATCCTTTAAAATCCCCTTCAGTCGACTACGCTCTTTTTTGTCCTCAATTTTACGCGAAATTCCCAGCGTACCGGCGAAGGGCATCAGCACTAAAAAACGCCCAGGTAAGGCAATATTGGTTGTAGTCCGCGGGCCTTTGGAACCGATTTGACCTTTGGTGATTTGTAGAATGATTTCACTTCCCACCGGATAGAGTTTAGGGATATCCTTGGTGGAGACTTGTTCGCTTTCACGCTTGCGCTGTTTGGCAGACTTATTGTCGCGAACAATCTCGATGCTATTATCATTGGCTGCCGGTAGAATATCCCAATAATGCAAAAAGGCATTCTTAGGCTCGCCAATATCCACAAAGGCAGCCTTTAGGCCGGGCTCAAGGTTTTGGATGCGGCCTTTAAAAATTGCGCCCACCTCACGAGCTTCACCGCTGCGTTCGACCTCAAATTTTTCAAGAACTCCATCTTTCATGAGGGCGACCCTCTTTTCTAGAGGCTCCGAGTTGATAATTAACTCGGAGTAGGCTTTACGCTCCCCCTTTATGGTGTTCATAATCCGTGTTATGAGGGGCTGGGATTTGGCACGAATCGCTGCGCTGTCTTTGAGTTCACGCGTGTTGATCCTTTTGGATTTTTTTTCCTTAGGTGCTGAGATTAATTCCTGAGTATATTGATCGTCGGATGGATGCTGAGTTGAATTTGACATAATGTTTAGGTGTCCCTGATTGCCTACGGGGCTCCTAAGTCTTGTCGCTGAGAATTTTACTGGATTTATTGCGGTGTCATTGCTTAAGAAAAATCTTTTCGGTGACGATAGACGCTCTGAGTAATACCTTGTAAAATAAAACAGCTCAAAACAAATGAGCCTCCGTAACTTAAAAACGGAAGTGGAAGACCTGTGATGGGTGTAATCCCGATGGTCATCCCGATATTGATAAAGAAGTGAATGAGAAAGAGAATGCTCACACCGAGGCACAATTGCCGACCAAAATGGTCTCGAGCCAGTCCGGCAATACGAATGCCGTTTAGGATCAATGCGGTAAAAGCGAGAATGACCAGCAAGCTGCCAATGAAGCCAGATTCCTCTGCCAGAACAGAAAATATGAAGTCATTGTGAGCCACTGCCTTTGGCAAATAACCTAGTTGAGCTTGCGTGCCCTTAAGCAAGCCCTTCCCATAAAGCCCGCCAGTTGCAGCGGATATTTTGGCCTGATTGGCATTCCAACTAGAGCCGGTGCCCGAGGGATCGATCACATGGGGAGCCACAAAGGTTAGGATGCGGTTTCTCTGGTAATCCCGAATGGGTAGCAGCGAAGTGTAGGGCTCAATCGTTTGTTGCAACTGTTCCGCGGAACGTTTATTTTCTAAATGCTTCCCATATCCATAGATATCGATGCCAACTAGACTTACAGCTAGTAGGAATGCGACAAATAAAGCGATAAAAAATTTCCCAGATAAACGAGAAATATAGAGCAGTGCAAACATGATGGGAGGAAAGACTAGGGTGGATCCCAAGTCCGGTTGTGAGAACACTAACAACATCGGAATTAAAAATACAATCCCTAATGTGAATAGAGTCAGCAGTGAATCACTGAGCGATCCGACTCGACTGCGAGCCAGTACGCTGGCAGCCATAATTAGGGTCCCGATCTTGGCTCCCTCCGTCGGCTGAATCGTAGCTAGGCCAACATCGACCCAGCGGCGCGCACCCATCATCTCGACACTGATGGGACTGTATTGGGTGGTGAGTAGTAATCCCCCAATACCCGCAAGGTAAATAAAATGAGCATACTCAAGTAAGCGTTTATAATTGATAGACGCCACGACGCCGTACAAGACACAACCGATGGTAATCCAAAAAAGCTGCTTGGCCCAATCGCCTCCGTTGCTTTGATTATACTGTGCCGAAAAAATGAAGAGCACGCCAGTCAAAGATAGCATTATTATCAACAAGGGATTGATCCAATCCCAGAGTAGGGCTTTATGCTCAAAGCCTGCAACAGGGCTCGACGGTGCTTGTTGATGTTTTCGACCGTAGCTCATCTGGGATCGTTTAGTTGGTATCGCCTAAATACACTTCCGGTGGACTGAAATTTGAGGGACTAAAGTAAGCTTTTATGCTGCTGGGCAACAAGGGGTATTGCGACAGCTTCGCCAATGGCAGCCATTCTATGCCGACCTGTTTTTTATCTTTTTCGATCGAGGAAAATGGGGCATCTGGCTGTGACAGATGGCACCGGAATACGCTCTCGACCTGATGAAAGGTCCCATGGCTACTGCGAAATTGGTGGTTTTTACCAATATATTCTCGCATGTACAGTAACTGATCGACGCGAACTTGAACGCCGAGTTCTTCGTAGCATTCTCTGATCAGACACTCTTTTAGAGTTTCACCATGATTTTGTCCGCCGCCAGGAAGTAAGTAAAATTCGCCGCTACGATCACGCATCTTTATCGCAAGTAAGTTGTTTTCATGAATAATGATAGCGCGTGCAGCTGTTCGTATTTTTCGCATGGATGCTCAAGCCAAGTCGAGATTATAGAATTCGCAAGACTCAACAAAAATAAATCATGGGCGAATGTAATCGCATCTAGCATTATACGGTTCACATTTGACGATAAGCTGCCAATTTACTTATATGGACACGACCATTCGTCAGCAGATTTTACAATGGATTCATTGCGAGGCAGCTCATTCGTATTGGGCTCGAGACGCTTCACAGTGGACGGATGCGTGCTTAGAGCAACTTTTGCAGGCTGTGGATACCAGTAATTTTGCACTAGATGACTGGTTGCGAGCACTCATCAAGATGGAGGCCTGGTTACAATATCAAAATCGTTCACTAAAGCGGGCTGATCGAGTGGCGTATATCGAGTGTGCGGCTTCAGTGACCGATCAGTTATCGGACTTGGCGATCACCGTTGAAGAGTTCTTAGACAGTCATGGCTGTGATCAGGCGGCCCCATTGTAAGCTTAGGATTCGGCTCTTTACATGGCTAGCCACAGTCATTAATCAAAAGCAACCATGCTTCTAGAATCATCAGCTGCTCGTCAGGAAGTTGAGCGCTTAATTGTATCGGGACAATTTAAGCAGCTCTCTGCTAGCTTAAAAGATTGGGCGGACCCTGAATTAGCGGATTTGATGGGAGTTCTGCACCCCAAGCATCAGATCTTGGTGTTTCGCCTTTTAGTCCGCCAGCAGGCTGCCAACGTGTTTGCCTATTTTGAGCCAGAGCATCAGGATCGTATTTTGCGGGCTTTGACCGATGTGGATACGCGTGCGCTTTTGGCCAATTTGAGCCCGGATGATCGCACCGCGCTCTTAGATGAACTACCGGCCGCCGTGACCAAGCGTTTGATGCAGCTTTTGTCGCCCGAGGATCTTGCGGAATCTCGTCAATTACTAGGCTATCCCGATGACAGTGTTGGTCGTATGATGAACCCGGATTACATTCGGGTACGCGCGGAGTGGACCGTTGAGCAAGCATTGGCCCACATTCGCAAGTTTGCTCGCGATAGTGAAGTTTTCAATATTCTCTACGTGACCGACGGCCAGGGCGTGTTAGTCGATGTGCTGCGAATGCGGCGTCTCATCTTGGCGCCACTCAATACGGTGCTGAGCGAATTGTTGAATTATCGCTTTTTTAGCCTATCAGCTTATGATGACCAAGAGTTTGCGGTAGAACAGATCCAACGCTATGATGTGAATGCGCTGCCTGTTGTGGATTCTGATGGGGTTTTGTTGGGGATTGTAACGGTGGATGACCTCTTTGATGTGGCCGAGGAAGAAGCGACCGAGGACATTCAAAAAGGTGCGGCGGTGAGTCCTTTGGAGACCAACTACAGTTCTGCAGTCTCGTTACTTTTATTTAAAAAACGAATTGGTTGGCTGATTATCTTGATCTTCGTTAATTTGTTATCGGCAGCCGTTATTTCTAATTACTTAGATTACCTGCAAGCCTATGTTGCCTTGGTCTTATTCATGCCTTTAGTCATTGCAAGCGGTGGCAATACGGGTGCGCAATCTGCAACGCTAATGGTGCGTGCGCTGGCAGTTGGTGATCTGAAGTTTAATGGTTGGATCAAAGTTCTGGCAAAAGAACTTAAAGTGGGGGCCATGCTGGCTCTGGCGATGGGACTATTGGCTTTTTTGCTCGGGATTTATCGTAGTGAGGCGCGCATCGCCCTAACCGTGGGACTGAGTATGTTTTTCGCCGTTTTTTTTGCGAATATGATCGGCGCGCTTCTACCTCTAATGTTGAAAAAATTTAAGATTGATCCAGCTGCTGCAAGTAGTCCGCTGGTGACCTCCATCATGGACACGGTGGGACTGCAAATTTATTTTACGATGGCGATTTTGGTTTTGTCTTAATGTAGCGTACAATTCCGAGAAATTCTTATTGTTCGCTTATGTGTCTAGCGAACAGGTCCTTGAATGGCGATCGGGTTGAGTAGCATCAATGCAATTGAAATACAATATAGAGTGAGTCCGAGACATAAAATAATGCTACCGATTCGATAGGCTTTCGTTTTCTGATCGCGTCGGCGGAGGATGGCCTCAATGGCCTGAACGGGAGCACCCTCTAAATATCCAGTGACCCAGCGTATCGGCATAACATTTAGGCAAATCCAAGCAGCGCTGCCCAAAGCAACAAGAAGGCCTGCAACTAGAAAGTACTGAGCAAGCGGACTACTGCCGGCGATTAAGCGCCCCGAGAAGCCTGTGACTGTGACGACGATACCGGCTAGGCTTAATAAAATTTGAGCACGCGCATAGAGTGTGTTGAGATGACGCTCAACGATTTCAAGTGCTGCTTTAGTGTCCTCATTGCACAGTTTTAGGATTGCATGGGCTTCATTCTGTGGAGTCATATGAATCTCGATGTTTGAAGTAAAAACGCCGCTGGTTCAATCGAATCCAGCGGCGTCGAGAATAGCACAAGAAGGCTGTCTTTACAAGCGCGGCATGGTCAGGCCCCCATCGACCATAATGACTTGTCCTGTAGAGTACGGAAACTGTCCATTGGCCAGCGCTGCAACTGCTTTGCCAATGTCGTCCGGGAAGCCCCAGCGTTTTGTGACACAGAGACCGTCCTCAATCAGGGCATCATATTTGCCGGTGACACCGCTCGTCATATCGGTTTTGATCACCCCGGGTCTAATTTCATAGACAGGGATACCATACTCACCTAAGCGAGCTGCAAATAGCTGACTCATCATGGCAATACCAGCTTTCGAGACACAGTATTCTCCACGGTTCACAGAAACAACTGTGGCCGATATGGAGCCAACATTAATGATGGCGTAGAATGCATCCGCATCTGCTGCGTCTTTTTGTTCAATCATCCAATTAGCAGCTGCCTGTGAGAGGAAGTAGGGACCTTTTACATTGGTATCCACTACGTAATCAAAACTCTCCTCACTGGCTTCGAGGATGTCCTTCCGCTCTTTTGGAGCGACACCGGCATTATTTACCAAGACATTCAGTCGTCCAAAGCGCTCTTTGATACTCGCCAGCATAGATGAGCGAGCTTCGGCCGAGCCGATATCACCTTGGCAGTAGAGTACACGCGCGCCGAGTGCTTCGAGCGCTGCAATTGGCTCCGACACAGCGGATTCATCCCGCATACCATTGATAGCGACATCAAATCCCAGCTGAGCTAGTTGATGTGCACAACCAAATCCGATACCACGACTACCACCGGTTATGAATGCAACAGGTTTGCTCATACTATGCCTTGAGTTCGGGGAGGTCGATCCACTTGCGCTCATCAGAACTTTGGAGTCCTAATTCCGCGAGTTGAACACCTTTAGCGCCTTCAAGCAGATCCCATTGGAATGGCTCATCCAATACGACATGTCGCAAAAAGAGTTCCCATTGGATTTTGAAAGCGTTGTCATAGCTTTCCTGCTCAGGGACTTTTTGCCAGCCGTCCATAAAGTCGATCGGCTGCTTGATGTCTGGGTTCCAGATGGGGCGGGGCGTATTGCCATAGTGTTGGGTCCAAACGTCACGTAAGCCAACAATCGCCGAGCCCTTGGTGCCGTCCACTTGCATTGTGAGTAAATCATCGCGACGTACCCGGACATTCCAAGAGGAATTGAAGTGGCAAACGACACCATTATCAAGTTCGAAGGTGGAATAGGCCGAGTCGTCAGCTGTGCACTTGTAAGGTTTGCCAGCCTCATCGATACGCTCAGGAATATGCGTTGCTGCCAAGCAGGATACGCTTTTTACATTACCAAATAGGTTATCGATGACATAACGCCAGTGGCATAGCATGTCGACAATCATGCCACCTCCGTCTTCTTTTCGGTAATTCCAAGATGGTCGCTGAGCGGGGATGGTGTGCCCCTCAAATACCCAATAACCAAATTCACCACGAACAGAAAGAATATCTCCAAAAAAGCCATTTTCTACCAGGCGTTTAAATTTGACCATTCCTGGTAACCATAGTTTGTCTTGCACAACGCCATTTTTGACGCCGGCATCACGGCAGATTTTGTACAGCTGGTAGGCGTCTTCGGTTTTAATTGCGGTTGGTTTTTCGCAGTAGACATGTTTGCCGGCCGCCGCCGCCGCTTTTACTGCTGCGAAGCGACGCAGTGTTGTTTGCGCATCAAAGTAAATCGGATAGGCGGGATCCGTCATGACACTGTCGAGATCGGTTGTGTATTTTTCGACGCTGGTCTGATCAATTAATGCTTTCAGTTTTGTTTCGTTACGCCCGACGAGTATGGGGTCCGGCATGATGACCTCTGTTGGACTGATGTGCACGCCGCCTTGTTTGATGATTGCGTCAATCGAGCGCAATAAGTGCTGGTTTGTGCCCATGCGCCCAGTGACGCCGTTCATGATGATGCCAATTTTATGTGTTTTCATAATGTATTTCGTATTGGTTGGTTGAGGAAATTATACGTTTTGTTTGTAGGACTCGATGATGCGTTGCAGGTAGGCGTCCTGGTCGCTTGCCCAGTGACGAGTGGAAAAGACTTCCACTTCAATCCAGTCAGTGTAGCCGGCGGAGCCTTCCAATAGCTCGCGGATGCCACGATTATCAATACAACCTTCACCCATGAGGCCTCGATCATTGAGCATATCTGAAGTTGGCGTCATCCAATCGCAGACGTGCAAAGCAATAATGCGCTTACCAGCACGTTTAACAGATTTTTCTAGATCTGGATCCCACCATATGTGGTAGACATCAGCTGCAATCCCGACCCATGCCTCACCAACTTGATCAATAATGTCATTACACTGGCCGATGGTGTTGACCGCACTGCGGCAATCGGCATACATGGGATGTAAAGGTTCGATCGCCAATTTAACACCAACTTTGCTGGCATACTCGGTTAAGGAGGCAATTCCCTCTGTTATATGACGACGATTTTCTGAAAGGCTCAGTTCTGGCTTAGCGCCACAAACTAGAACCACTTGGGGGGCACCCATGGCAGCTGCCTCATCGAGGGCTCGTATATTATCATCGAACGCGTTTTGTTTCTCTGCTTGGTTTAGGTAGGGATAAAAGCCACTACGAACCAATGAGACAGCCTGAATGCCGTGGTCATCTAAGATGCGTCTGGATTCATTCAGTGTGCGCCCTTCTAGCCACTGTCGCCAGAGACCAACACCTGGCACTCCGGCAGCTGCATACTTCTGACAAGTTGTTTCTAAATCCCATGGTTTGGTGGTCATGGTGTGTATCGCGAGTCGATTTAAGTTTTCCATAAAATTAAAAGCGGTGGGTTTTTTCAATGTGCACGATTGTCATTTCAGAATCTTCTAGAATCTCGTAATTGTGGGGGAGGGCGGCATCAAATTTGAGCGCTTGCCCAGCCTTCAACCAGTGCTGTTCACGAGGGAGCGTGATGTGAATACGCCCCTTATGCAGCCAGCAGATCTCCAGTTCATCTCCATGCGCTTCTGGTTTGGATAAGCTGTCGCCCGCTTTTGCAGATGCTTTGAAGCAGTCGATTCCCTTAAAACCGACTTTTTCGAAATCGAAAGGCCCGGAACTGTACTGCTCTGCGGTCTTGCAATGAGCGGAACAGGACTCAGCTAGATTCAGTAGGTCCGTCGCGGAAAGTCCGAATACACGCGCCATACGATAGAGCGTATCCAGTTCGATCATATTTTGATTTCGTTCAAGCTTAGACAGGCCAGCGATAGAAACTCCAGATTTCTTAGAAACATCTTCTAGAGTCATACCAGCCCGCTTGCGCAATTCTCGTACAATAGAGAAGTCGAGGGATAAATTTGAAGAACTCATATTATTTTATTGCCTTAAAGATAAAAAATAGTCAAATTATTTCTTCAAAAGAAAATAATGGAACTTTCGTACAGTTTGCCTGCACTTGCAGCCATTGGTTATTCAGTGGCTGCTATTTTTTCAAAGCGTGCTTTGGATGCTGGCTTTGGTGTGCTTCGCTTGTCCCTTGTCATTAATTTACTATTTGTGCCGGTTTTTGCGCTTGTTCTGCTCAATGACTCTGGGGTGACAGGAGAAATGAGTTTATTGAAGCCTGTCTTGACTGGTGGGACTTTCTTTTTAGGCCAAGCTTTCACCTTTGCCGCCATTCGTATGGGGGATGTTAGTGTGCAGACGCCTGTCATGGGATCCAAAGCAGTCTTTGTGGTCATCATCGTCATTTTATTAGGACTGGAGTCATTGACGGGCACAGTTATCTGGGCGGCGATACTGTCAATGCTGGCAGTTGGCTTACTGGGGATTTCTGGAACAGGTCCGACAGCAGTGCTGCGGACCATTGGTCTCGCTTTATTGAGTTCCTTGTTTTTCGCGTGTTCCGACACGATGGTGGCATTTTGGGGCCGCGATTACGGTGGAACGTGTTTTCTATTTTTAATGATCGCATCAAATGCAATGCTCTCCTTCATGTTGGTTCCATTATTCCGCGAGCCCATTCGTTTGGTACCGCGTACAGCCTGGAGATGGGGTATAATAGCCGGGCTCCTTATGGCGTTTCAGGCGCTTGTCATGAATTATAGTCTGACGACTTACCAAAATGTGGCTTCCGCGAATGTGATCTACAGTACGCGTGGCCTTTGGAGCGTACTATTAGGGATCATCCCATTGGCATGCTTGCACAATAGTTCAATTCCCAAGGATCTTAAGGTTCGCAGCGCGCGCTTGGTGGGGGCTGCACTTATGTGCCTCGCTATTTATATTTTATTCTCATCCTAAACTTCTATTATGACTCAAGTAACACAGACTCAGGGGGCCTTTGACGCGATCCCACAAGCCATTCTCGATCGATTGACTCGCTTTGACATGCCAGCGGTGCGTGGCATCGATGCCTCAGAAGATTGTATCGATGTTTCTGGAGTTCAGATTCCTATCTATACTTGCGAGGCGCTAGTTTTGGGTAGCGGTGCTGCTGGAATGCGTGCGACGGTTGAGTTGAAACGGCGTGGTTTGGATGTATTGGTGGCTAGCACCGGTTTATTTGCCGGAACGTCCGCATGTTCTGGTTCAGATAAACAGACTTTGTATACCGCCAGTACGGACTTTAAGGGAGATAACTTTATTCGTTATGCTGAAAGTCTGTGCAGTGGTGGGGCGATGGATTTTTCCACCGCTTATGTAGAGGCGCTGGGTTCGGTCGATGCTATGGGAGGCCTTCAGTTTATGGGACTGCCCTTACCACATGACGAGCAAGGAGCCATATTACGATACCAAACGGATCATGACGAAGCCGGGCGCGCGACGAGTTGTGGGCCGCGCACTTCCAAATTGATGGTAAAGGTGCTATTCGAGGAAGCCTTGACCTTGGGTGTTCGCATTCTGCCGAGTTGCAGTGGTATTCGAATTGTTAAAGAGCGTGTGGATGCTACTGAGCGCGTCATTGGGGTGATTGCTTTACACCGTGAGGAAAAGCGAAATGCCTATGGTCTTATTTTCATTCGTTGTGAAGACTTGATCATCGCCACGGGTGGTCCGGGAGAGTTGTATCGCGATAGCGTCTATCCCCAGCACTGCCATGGTGGACTCGGCCTGGCGCTTGAAGCAGGGATTGAGCTATGTAATCTCACCGAAAGTCAGTTTGGAATCGGGACCCCTCGCACTAAATTTCCTTGGAATTTATCCGGCACCTATGTGCAAGTGATGCCTCGGATTTACTCTGTGGATGCGTCGGGTAATGAGCATAATTTTTTGGCGCGTTACTACCGGACGACGCGTGAAATGGTTTCTAATACATTTCGTAAAGGGTATCAATGGCCTTACCATTCAACGCGGATGTTGGACTACGGATCTAGCCTATTAGATTTGGCCGTCTTTTTAGAGCAGCAGGCTGGACGCAAGGTGTACTTAGATTTCTTGCGCAATCCAGATCCCGTCCGTGAAGGCGATCTGTTCTCTTTAGATAATTTAGATCCTGATGTTCGTGCCTATTTGGAAAACAATGAAGCCTTACAAGTTTTACCGATTGATCGCTTGCGTCGTATGAACCCGCTCGCGATTGAATTGTATCGCATGCATGGCACTGATTTAACTGAGGAGCCACTTGAATTTGCGATGAATAATCAGCATATGAATGGCGGGATTTTGATCGACGATTGGGGTCGCACGAGTTTAGCTGGTTGTTACGCGATTGGGGAGGCTGCTGGCAGTCATGGTGTCACAAGACCCGGTGGGGCCGCCCTCAATTCTGGTCAGGTGTTTGGTAAACGTGTGGCTATCTCCATCAAACGTGCGCGTTCCACTAAGACGGATCGAAGCGAAAATGCTGCTCTCGAGCAAAGGGAATTGGCGAAGGTATTGTCGCAGGCGGATGGCTTTGTTTCTGAGGGTGCACGGAGCCCCAAGGAAATTAAGACTGAAATTCAAGCGCGTATGAGCGATTATGCTGGCATCATTTGCACGGCGGATACAGTGCAGCAGGCTTTAGAGTCAGCCCAGCAACTGCGTCAAGAAGTTGAGGTAAAAGGCATAAAAGTGAGCTCTCCTTCGATGGTGGGACAGGCATTCCGCTGGCGCCATATGGCCTGGGTTTCGGAGGCCGTTTTGACGGCCTTACACCATTACATTCAGCATGGCGGTGGCAGCCGTGGCGCACGCGCCATTTGTTCGGATCAAGGGACCCGCTGTCCAGAAGCATCCCAAGAGGATCTAGCGCGCTTTCGCTTCGTTGAAGAGCAAGAAAAGGATCGCCATGAGAAGCTCTTGGTATCTTTGAAAGACGATCAAATCGTGATTGATGCACTTCCCGTTGATCTGAGCCCAGATGCAAAGCGTGAGTTTTTTGAAAAAGGGTGGGGGCCTTATCTCATTAGAGAAGGATGATCTCCTCTATCTGTTTGTGTGTCCTTCAATAGGCTTTGCTTTTTGTTCTTTTATATCAACTATAAAACATACTTTAGATAAGGTATGAGTTTCGCGGATAGCTCCATTTAAGATACAAGCGTTTTGTTTTTGATGCGAGTGTGTCGCTTTCGGTAATAATCGTATGAACGGTCGCTTTTGCGGGATTGATGAATCGCTAAGTAGTTCAACGGTTTGAGTGTAGTGCTCGTTGTCCTATGGCAAAATTTAAATTAACTCATGTTTTTCTACATTAAAAATTGAATTTACGCCATGAATTATACCTCTATTTTACTGTTGTCTTGTGTAATTCTATCTACATTGCAGGCAAATAATACCTCATCCAAACTCGAGTTTAAACTGATTGACGAGGGGACGGTTTCAGCCGATGCACTTTGGCTCACGCGCTACCGCTTTGGCCCTGGACTCAATGTAAATCGCAATAGTATCCAAGTACACAAAGGCTATATCTTTGTCACTTGGTATCAGGGCGGGATGGATAATCGTCACATGATGTTATCTCGTAAAAAAATAGGAGCCAGTGAATGGCATCACATCAAATTCCCCCATCGCCATGTTATGTTTAGAGGCGATAAACACCTCCCTGAGGACCAACGAAGAGGCGATTCTCACAATACGATCGCAGTGGGTATTTGCCCTATAGACGATAGCGTTCATCTCATTTACGATTTACATGCGTACACGCCTGCCGACTTCAAGAATGCGTATTTTAATTACAATAAATCCATCAAAGGGGCTGCCATTGTACCCGATGCTCAGTGGAATCTGGATCTATTTTCTGAAAAATTAAATTATTTAAGTCGATCAGCTCGTAAAAAGGATTACCACAGGGTGACCTATCCTAAGTTTTGGGTAGACCGAAGCGACAAATTGCATGTTAGTTGGCGAGTTGGAGGGACGCATGATGCCGCTATGCAGCTGAGTACCTATGATGGCGAAAATTGGTCAAAACCTCGAGCGTGGAATGTGGTGCCGCGCGAGAAATCACTTAACAAGGGTTTTTATGGTCAGTTTGAACTTTATAACGACAAACTTTTCGCCTGTTGGTCGCGTCGCAGTCAGTTGGATGTAGACAGTGGCTACCTGGCGAGTGGTCTATATCTGGCCGAATCGTTTACTGATACTGCTTCAAGCTACTGGCTGACGATGGATGGTCAAAAATCTCGTATACCCCACAAAGATTGGGAACATTACAAAATTGCTGATCCAGTAAAGCCGGGTGAACGCTTTGGAGGTGGTCCCAGTTTTATTGTTACCCAAAAAGGTGCATTCCATGCTGTGTTCCCAGATATCGTCAAAAGTAATGGTGAAATCGTGACCCGGCATGCATATTGCCGTCATAAGAGTGAGACACCTGTTTTTTTTGAAAACAATGGTGTGCTGGAAAAAACAAAAATTAAACTTCATGAAATTGGGGGGCATATTTTTATGTATGGCTTATCAGCGGGGCTCCCACAGATAAAAAAATTCGACTTAAAGTCCGAATCATGGAAAACTGTCTTTTCTGCGAGTGGTTTAAGAAACATATTTCCCGTAGGCACACAGTATCGTCAGTGTGTTATAACTATGGATGGCGATACTGCCTACTTTCACCTTATCAAGAGTGCTGCCAGAGGGGTTGATGCGGTAGCAACAAGAGTTGTGAGTATTGCGCCCTATTCATTGCGTTCATTTTAAACATATCGGTGAGCGATTTTGTTCGTAATACCCGTTAGCTGATTGAGCGTGACCATCGTTTTAAATGTTTTGTAAGTTGTTATTTAGTAAAAGTATAGGTTTTTTTCGCTGAAATACCTATAGGTACTCACATCATGAGACATGCGTTTATATCAATTTACGGAAAAAGTATGCGTATTTTAGCACTGCTTTTAGCTTGGACTATCCCTATAAAGGCATCTTCAATCATTTATTAGGCATAAGCGGAAAGATTTAATTGGAGACACTGCCACAATAGACGAATGCAACACGGTCAACGTGTTGAAGCGTAGAGTGTTGTGACAGAAGCGTATAATATAGATACAATTAACTGACCTAGTGAGCGTCCGAGGGGCTCAGTAAACAAACACTGCAACCAAAAATTAACCCAAAATTCGTGGCTGCTCAGGCTGGGATCGAACCAGCGACCAAGTGATTAACAGTCACCTGCTCTACCGCTGAGCTACTGAGCAAAACACGATAAAGCTTGATCTATTCAAAAGATTCTCAGGCTGTCAATAATTAGTCTCAAAAAATTAAACGCCCAATTTAAAAATCGGTAAAGCTTGCTACGAAATGCTCGCAGGCCTGAGCGCGGTGGCTAATTTTGGCTTTTATCTGTTTATCCAATACGCCAAAGGTCGTGGTATAGCCATCTGGAATGAAGAGCGGATCGTATCCAAAACCGTGCGTTCCTTGGGCCTCTGTTGCAATCTGACCCGCGCAGACTCCAGCGTAATAGCTCAAGCGTCCGCGGTCGTCGATCAGGCACAGTGCGCATTCAAATTGGGCCCTTCGGTTGGCAGTGGAATCTTTGGCTAAGGCTGCTAAGAGTTTCGCGCAGTTATCGTTATCACTGGCTTGCTCGCCTGCGTAGCGTGCTGAATACACGCCAGGAGCGCCTTGGAGCGCCTCGACGCTCAGCCCAGAATCATCTGCTAGCACCCAGTGTCCCTCGGGTGCTTTAGCATGCACGGCTTGGGCTTTGATGATGGCATTTTCCAGAAAACTGCTACCGTTCTCGTCAACCGCTGGCATGCCGCCAATACTTTTGGCTGAAAGGATATCGAAGGGACTTTTCTGAAGAAGTTGGGCAAATTCTTTGATTTTTCCCTGATTGGAACTCGCAATAATAAGTGGATGTTGCATGAGAAATCATTTTAAGTGACCGCGGACTAAATAGTCCTGGCCTAGTTGAGAGTATATAGGATCTTTCAGAGTGTAGGCTGCCTCCATTGTCTGAGTGAGACGCCGTTTGCCAATACCCTGAGCATCCTGATCGCAGATTAACTTGGGCGCTTTATAAACGAATAGATAATCCAACAATGCATCGTCGAGGAGCGCGCTTAATAGGCGCGGGCCTGGCTCAAAATAAAGCCCATGCAGCGATGCATGCTGACAGCGTTCTACAAAGCTTTTTAAGCAAAGTTGTCCGTTTGGCTGGCAAGGGATGGGCCAAGATTTTAGTCCGAGCGCTTGCAACTTAGACTGTTTGGCTAGGGCACTTGCTTTGGAGCAAATAATCCGGGTCCGTTCTTTGAACTCATCGCGGTAAAGTTGCGGTAGCTGCTGGAATTCCAGGCTGCGTAAGTTACTATCCAATACGCAGCGAGTCGGGCAGTAGGGCAGATGCCCATCCAAGCGGGCGGTTAATTGAGGATCATCTTGTAGCACCGTACTGGCTCCTACGACGATAGCGGGAAATCGCTTGCGCCATTTATGAACGTCTTGCCGCGCAGCTTCGCCAGTCACCCATTTTGACTGCCCAGAAGCGGCCGCAAATTTTCCGTCTAAAGTGAGGGCGACTTTAGCGGCGACAAATGGTGGCGCTAGGGGGCGGTGAATATGTGATAGAAAGTTGAGATCTTTACAGGCTGTTTCTTTTAGGCCGGTCTGCACCGCAAATCCAGCTTGTTGTAAGTCTTTAATCGCGCGTCCTGATTGATCTTTGCAGGGATGGGGAGTGCCGATGGCCAGTTTGCGCATACCGAAGCGCTCTAGGGCGACACGGATCGCTTCGACTTGCGACCATTCGGGCTCTAAGGTACAGTACAGCTTGGCAGCCGGCGATGGGGTGTCCGTTAAGGAATGGATGACCTGCAATATCGTGCAGGTGTTGGCGTGATTGGATGCGCTAGCTTCTGCAATGACGACCCCCTGATCGACGATCACTGCGCCCTCATTGAGCGCGGGATAACTGCAATCGCCACTGCCCTCGGCTAGCGCGATCGCTTGCTCCATATAGATCGACTCTGGCGAATCCGCAGGACTCATGCGCGCACAAAGGGATTGCTGCGAGCTTCCTTACTGACGGTGGTGGGCCCTCCGTGGCCGGTGTAGAGCGTCGTCTCTGGGGGGAGTGTATAGACTTGTTCTTTGATCGATTTTTCTAAGATGGCAAAGTCGCCTCCCGGCAGGTCATAACGTCCAATGCTGCCCTCAAAGATCACATCGCCGACAAACGCGCATTTTTCTTTGGGGCTGTACAAAAGAATGTTGCCAGCGCAATGACCTGGCACATGACGCACTTCGAATTGCTGACCTATCAGCTCAATTTCTGTGCCGGGCTTAAGCCATTGACTGATTTTGCAGGGGCGGAGTTGGATGGAGGGGAGCGCAAAATTGGCCATTTTTTCTGGCTCATTAAACAAAATTTCGTCGGCTTGATGGCCGTAAATGGGGCAGGCAAGCTCTGCGAATTTGTGCGCGTCTAGGATGTGATCCCAATGTCCATGCGTCAGTACGAGTGCTTCAATGCGACAATCATGTTGTTTGGCAAGCGCATGCGCCCACTCGCAGGCGCCAGCGGGTGCGTCGATCACGCAAGCGCTGTGCTCATCTGGATTTATCAGGCAATACGCGTTGGTGCCGATTGGCGGTAAATCTAAGGATTCAATGATCATGCTGTGCAAGTTGGGTAGAATCTTGAATTAGACAATGCAAAAGCCGATTTGATGTGACGCCTCTATCGGAAATAGAAAATTGCTGGCCATAATCTCGGGTGGCACTTTAGGGCACCTCTGAAAACCTACCAAGACCGAGACGAATACAATTTTGATTTTGAGCAAGGCGATTCTGTGCACAGGAGGGCTGGAAGCCCTTCGTGCGCAGATCAACGCAGCTCAGAACCAAAAGTGTATCGGTTTGAAAGACTTGCCACTTGCTGTGCGCTGGCGGCGTTGCTCTCGCCAAGGCAGGGCTTCCAGCCCAACCGTTGGCGAGAGAGCCTTGCCTGCATCACAGCAAATCGGCAATCTCGGCACATGGGAGGTTTCCAGAGGTACCCTTTAGCAATAAAATTCATTGAAAACGCGCTGCAAGCTGTTGTCGGCACGGCTCGCTTTTTGTACGAGATGGCCCGGGGATCGTTTTTGCTGCAAATAATTTGTATCCTTGTCGTAGGATCTGGTCGCATGGGAATGGATTTTTATAATCCCTGATCGGCATGCGATTGTGAGCTTGCATAATGACTTTCAAGTTATTTCAGAGCTGCTCTTCGGTCATTTTTAAACATTGGGTCTACAGTACAAATCGTGTTGATTGGTTTTATGATTAAATCTATTGGCAATACTCTTTGGATTAATATTATTCATGTTTTTGGTCGTGGCATCCAAAACTTTCGACTCAATTTTATTTAATCATTGTCAAATGCCACGCATTTTCAGTTAACAGACGCATGAGTACTGTAACCGATGATACCCTTTCTCTACTACAACAGGCGGCGACCGAAGCGCGTGGCTTGGCGATTGACGCCATTGATGCCTGCAGCTCTGGTCACTTGGGCTTACCTTTGGGTTGTGCCGAGATGGGGGCTGCTTTGTTTGGCAACCAATTGCTAAATTATGATCCCGCAGCTCCGAGATGGTTAAACCGCGATCGTTTCATTTTGTCGGGTGGCCATGGCTCTATGTTCATATACTCCTGGTTGCACTTAGCGGGCTATGAGCTTTCCTTAGAGCAGATTAAACAGTTTCGCCAATTGGGTTCGGAAACGCCTGGGCATCCAGAGTTTGGGGACACAGTTGGGGTGGAGGCGACCACAGGTCCCTTGGGACAAGGGATTGGCAATGCGGTTGGTTTTGCGGTTTCTGGCAAACGAGCTGCGGCCCGTTATAATACAACGGAGCACAGCATTTTTAATCAACACGTAGTCGCCTTGCACGGTGATGGCTGTTTGCAAGAGGGCGTGGCCAAGGAAGCGATTGCCTTTGCGGGGCATAACAAATTGGACAACCTCATCCTGATCTACGATTCCAATGACGTCACTCTGGACGCCATGGCTGACCAGACTCAAAGTGAGCAAGCGGAATTGTATTTTCAGTCTCAGGGATGGGATGCGGTCACCATTGATGGGCATGATGTAGCGGCATTCTCGCAGGCATTCATCGCGGCAAAAGCCCAAGATAATGGCCGACCTAAGGTGATTATTGCCAAGACCACTATTGCTAAGGGCATTCCCGAAGTTGAGGGTAGCGCGGCAGGCCATGGCGAGGGTGGTGCCAAGTTTGCCGAGGCGGCTCGTTTGGGCTTGGGTCTACCAGCAGCGCGTTTCCATGTGTCCTCGGCTGTCCGCGATTACTTTTCAGAGTATGCTGCCAAAATGGGGCAAGCTCGTCAAGAATGGGAGACCTTGTTTGCAGCTTGGAAGCTAGCGAACCCAGCATTGGCGCAAGAGTTAGCTGCGGGCCTTGAGGACGGGCTTGCTGAGGACTTGTTACAACAAATTCCTGAGTTTCCTGCAGACACCAACACGGCAACCCGCGCCTCTGGTGGCGTGGTCATCAATGCCGTTGCGAAAGCGGTCCCTCATTTCATTACCGGCTCCGCAGATTTGTTTGGTTCCACCAAAAATTACATCAAAGAGGGAGGCGATTTTTCTGCTGAAAATTATGCAGGGCGCAATGTATGGTTTGGCATTCGCGAGCACGCCATGGGAGCGATTTGCAATGGGATCGCCTACGATGGAATTTTCCGCGTCAGCGGGGCTACCTTTATGGTTTTTGCCGACTATTTGCGACCCGCTATTCGCTTGGCGAGCTTGGCAAAATTACCGGTCAATTATATTTTCACCCACGATTCGGTGGGTGTGGGTGAAGACGGGCCGACGCATCAACCTGTTGAAACGCTGAGTGGCTTGCGCGTGATCCCGAATCTGGATGTGATTCGTCCCGCAGATGCGGAGGAGACCGCGGCTGCATTCGCTGCCGCTCTAGGGCGCAAAGATGGGCCAACGGCATTGATTTTAACCCGTCAGGGTGTTCGCGCTAACAGCGCATTATCAGCTAGCGAGCGCCGTGAAGGCACTTTAAAGGGTGCTTATATAGCGCGACGAGAAAGTAGCGAATTGCAGTTGATCATCATGGCAACTGGGTCTGAGCTACCACACGCATTGGATGCTGCGGAAAGCTTGGGAGCTGGTGTGCGCGTGGTATCGATGCCCTGTTTTGAACGTTTTGAACGCCAGCCTGCAGACTACAAAGCGTCTATCTTGCCGGCTTCTTGTGAGGCTCGCATTGCAGTAGAAGCCGGCGTTTCGAGTACTTGGGGGCAGTATCTTGGCTTCAAGGGTAAGGCCGTCTGCATCGATCGTTTTGGACTTTCAGCACCGGGTGCGACCGTGATGCAACAATTGGGCATGTGCCCTGAAAAGATTGTGGAAGTCGCTGGCGAACTTATCTAAAGGTTGTTTTTTTGTGGGCCTTATGTGCCTGTGTACAGACGAATGACAGCGTGGTTGTACTGGGAACAGTCGCATGTCGCCTCAGCCCAAATAATGCCCGAGGGTGTTCAAAGTGCACGGGAACTGTTGTAAGGCGAGTTTATCAACACAGGCCAATGCTGATTCGTAAGGTGTGCAAGTAGCTGTTCTGGGTGTTTTTACAGTCAGAACCCTGCTGCTACAAAAAATCTTTTGCACAGGTCGAGTGTGCCATTATGAGATAGCCCAAAGCTGAGTGTCGTCGAATGCTATAAGCTAGCTTAGGGCAACGCGATCAATTTTGCTAGCTGCCTTGATTGAAGGCACAGATTTGGGGAGCTGGTTGCTACAGTGCACAATGCACTTTAAGGCTGTTCTTTAGAGATCGTGCCCGATACCCAATGATTTTTTTATTTCGGGAAATTCGTCCAGCTCTGCTTGAAATTCATCTACGGAAAAATCAGCAACCACAAAGTCTTGGTATTCAAAAGTTGGGGTCAGAGTTTGCCCGCTTATTTGAACCATTGCATCCATATCCTGCGCATTTGTCAGCACATCTCGCACGTCGAGTTCAACACCCTGAGATTGGAAATAAGCCAGCGCCTCGCGGCACCAAGGGCAAGTCGGTTTAATGTAAAGAATTGGAGTGGAATTTTTTTTCTGCATAGGGGGCTTGTGCTGGCAATCAAATCAGATTGTTTAATAAAATAGTCTTTTGCGTGCGGGTCAATCAGATTGCACTGCACCGAGAATGCACTATTTAAAACCAAACAGCTATGTCCCAAGAGAGAAAATCACAGCCGAATGCGATCTTTGTCAAAGGGGCACGCGAGCACAATTTGGCGAATGTTAGCGTCCAAATTCCACGCGATCAATTCGTGGTGGTGACTGGTGTTAGCGGCTCTGGGAAATCCTCCCTCGCTTTTGATACATTGTACGCAGAAGGCTATCGCAAATATATGGATAGTCTCTCGACCAAAGCGCGTATGCTCTTGGATCAAGTGCCGCGACCGGATGTCGATTATGTGGAAGGTTTGTCCCCAGTGATTGCATTGGAGCAGCGGACAGTTGCAGGCAGTAATCCGCGTTCCACTGTGGCCAGTGTGACCGAAATTGCTGACTTTTCACGGGTGCTGTGGTCGCTTTGTGGGCAGGCATATTGTCCAAAAGACGGGGGGCGTATTGAGCGACGTTCACTGGATGATTGCATTGAACGAGTCTTTGAATTGCCAGAGGGTAGTCGGCTGATGCTGTTAGCGCCCTACATGGAGGCGCGACCGTCTGTTCTGAGGGAAGAACTTCCGCGCTTACAGCAGCGAGGCTTTCAACGCGTACGTTTAGACGATCAAATTGTGCGCTTAGATGAGCCAGCCATTATAGATAGTGGAAAAAAAACGATTTCTGTGGCCATTGTGGTGGATCGCTTGGTTTTAAAGCCAGCCCAGCGCAGTCGTTTGGCAGATTCTTTGGAGTTGGCCTTTAGTGAAGGCCATGATTCCGCAACCGTTTTGTATCAAAGTGATCGCTCACAGGACGCTTGGCAGGAGCTAAGTTTGAGTACTGCCTTGGCTTGCGTGGAGTGTGGCGAGCGTTACCCCGCCCTTAGTCCTCGGAATTTCTCATGGAACCATGCAGAAGGCGCCTGCGAGACCTGTGGAGGCATCGGGGAAACACTCCAATTTCAAGCGGAATTACTGGTACCGGATCCAGAGCTCTCCGTTAAGCGCGGTGCGATCAAACCATTGCGCTTAGGCTCTAAAAAAATGATCATTCAACGCAATGCGCTCTTAAAGCAATTGGCGGAGCAGTTGCCTTTCGACCCAGAGCTTCCGTGGGCCTCGCTTGATCATGAGGTCCGTCAGCAAATTTTATACGGTACCGGTGAACGTCTGTTCGAGTTCAAATTAAAGCCGGGCCGCGCGAAACCCGTGCCCAGTCTTTTTCATGGAGTCTTGCATGATCTGGAGGAGAGCTATCGGACGACTAGCAGTGAGGGCTTACGGGCTCGTTATCTAAAATACCAAAGTCGTTCCAAGTGCCATGCTTGTGATGGAAAACGTTTGCGGCCAGAAAGTGTCGCGGTCTTATTAAATGGGCGCTCCATTGTTGATTTTTTTGACCAGCCACTGGATCAGGCTTGGGAATTTGTGTGCGAATTAGAAAATTTGCCCGCAATGCAGCCTGCCAGTGATGCCATCCGCGGCTTGCAGCAGCGCTTGCGATTTTTAAACGAAGTCGGACTCGGCTATCTAAATTTAAGCCGGTCTTTTGGCAGCTTGAGTGGCGGCGAGGCTCAACGAGTACGTTTAGCGACGCAGCTCGGCATGGCTTTGGTCGGCGTAACCTATATTTTAGATGAGCCCAGCATTGGTTTGCATGCTATCGACAATCAGCGCTTAATTCGTACGCTGATGAATTTGCGTGATCGCGGCAACTCTGTCATCGTGGTGGAGCATGATTCATCAACGATGTTAGCGGCGGATCATTTAATCGAACTGGGGCCCGGACCCGGCGCGCTGGGGGGCAAAGTCATTTTTGAGGGTCCCCCGCGTGCAGCTTTTCAGGATTCAAAGAGTCTAAGTGGACCCTATCTCAGCGGTCAACGCAGCTTGGAAAAGGCTGTCAAAACCTTGCCTCCAGGAGAGGCTCATCTGAAGATACGCGCTGCCAGTGCGCAAAATTTGAAAAATGTCGATGTATCGATTCCACTTGGATTGTTGACGCTGGTCTGTGGAGTTTCAGGTTCTGGTAAGAGTACCCTCATTCACGGCATTCTCGCCAAAGCTGCCGCTTTTAAACTTAATGGTGCCAAAGCCATTCCGGCCAGTCATGCTGGCATCGATGGTTTCGAGCACTTGGATTCGCTGGTGCAAGTGGATCAGTCTCCCATCGGCCGTAGCCCGCGATCCAATCCAGCCACCTATACCAAACTTTTCGATCTATTGCGCGAGCTATTTGCGCAATGTTCGTTGGCCAAAGTCAGAGGCTATAAAAGTCGTCGTTTTAGTTTCAATGTACCTGGTGGACGCTGCGAGCGTTGCAAGGGGGATGGTGTCATTCGGATGGATATGCAGTTTATGGCAGACGTCTATGTCGAGTGCCCAAGTTGCCAGGGGAAGCGTTATAATCGAGAAACCTTAGACATTCGTTATCGCGGATATTCTATTGCCGATATTTTGGACAAGACGGTCGACGAAGCCTTGGATATTTTTCAAAAGGTACCCAAAATAGCTGCAAAACTGAAGACTTTATCACAAGTAGGACTCGGCTACCTGCAATTGGGGCAATCGGCAACCACCTTGTCTGGGGGAGAAGCCCAGCGTATTAAGCTAGCCTTGGAACTGAGCAAGCGACAGCAAGGACGCTCTCTCTACATCTTGGATGAGCCGACGACCGGCTTACATGCAAGCGATATCCAAAATTTAATGGATTTGCTTTTTCAACTCCGCGAGGAGGGGCATACGATTGTTATGATTGAGCATGATTTAAATGTGATTGGCCTAGCTGATTGGGTGATCGAGTTGGGCCCAGTCGGTGGTGCTGCGGGGGGGCAAGTGATGTATGCGGGTCCGATTGCGCCTTTTTTAGCGGGAAGCACAACGCCGACTCAACGCGCAATGATCAGCGTGGACTAATCGCCAGCTCCTAGGGGGCCCTTATCTACGATTTGCGGGCGTTATCAGTATTCATTGTGGGCGATCGACGAACTTCATGATCACGGTCGATTGACCTATTGGAAAAATTCGTTTGAGTAGAGCCATGTCTA
>Ga0213867_1000128_pt1 | contig 34623 bp, 46 predicted proteins | sample PICome_12_FD_160120 | JGI IMG/M metagenome (GOLD analysis project Ga0213867, IMG submission 160120) | Coastal seawater microbial communities near Pivers Island, North Carolina, United States - PICO540 | ecosystem: Environmental > Aquatic > Marine > Coastal | place: USA: North Carolina... | reverse complement strand
CTTCAGGAGATTGCTCTGCCTCAGCTTCTTGAATCTCGTTTACTTCACTTTCAACGTTGTCCACATTATCGTCTTCGACGTGCGGATCAAGCATTGTTGCTCTAGACATATTAAACTCCGTGAACTAAGTCATTATGGAGATTTAGGTTTTCTGCCAGCTTCTTCGTGTTCTCGCACCCACTTCATGTGACGACCGGGAAAGTCCCCACTATGACCATCGAGTACGCACTTAGGCGCTGACAGCATTTTAGTAGCATCGGATCCGCAGTCGCACCTACTGACTGCCTCTCCTTTGCTCACCATTCTTTCAAATACATGTCCGTTACTACAACGGAAATCATATATCTTATACATCAAGCTCTTCCTGAGCTTCCGCTTCGGCTTGGTCTCGCGCCGCAGTAATCGTCCCCTCAAGGTTGATTACTGTAGCTAATGCGGCAACCTGGCCTTTGCGATAAAACAATTCTTCCTGATCTTTGACTGTTTGCAAGTCTGCTAGCTGTCTAGCATTGTTGCTTAGCTCTTCAACCAATTGCTTAAACCCCGGATGGTTAAATAGCGTATTGTAGTTGTCAAAGTACTCCTCAAGTTCAGGTGTCATATCTTACTCTCTCTTTGGTTGTTTTGTGCCTTGTAGCACAATTTTAAAAAAATGTCAGGCTTTTCGTGATCTAGCTGTTTTTTTAGCAATACTTTTGGGCTGAGCTGAGTGTTGTTTTCCTGCCGCTGTGTCTTTTCTTTTCTTGTGCGTAGTCGCCGCATACTCTTTAGCTGAAAGAGATTTAATTGCGGCTTTAGGCAGGTATCGCTCGCCTGTAGCCTTTGGCCCTTGAGTAGACGGCTTGCCTGATTTAGTTTGCCATTTCTGTTTAGTCCACTTCTTTAAAGACTTTTGGGGCTTTTTAAGTGCCATTATTTATAGCCCCCGCCCTTAGCCTTGTATTCTTTGGCTAACATTTGCGCTTTACGAGCAGACCATTGGCCCGGCTTTCCACCTTTGCCGCCTGCTTTAATCTTATTAAAAAGATTCTTACGCATAGTCGGCTTGGTGTAGTTACCGGACTGGTTAACCCTAGACTTAACCCTTGGCATGATTACTTTTTCTTTTTATTGTTCTTATTATTCATCATGCGCCCATTACGCTTAGGCAAAGGCATAGGCTTCTTTTTCTTTTTGGGTGCAGATTGCGTTCCATAAGCCATTATTCTCTCCTTACTTGCTAAACATCATCATATATGAATCCATCTTACCAAGATCTTCTTGGTTTTCTTTGGAGTCATACTTAGTAGGAATGCCCTGTTTTTGCATTTCTTTAATGCGCTTCTTAGAAGTTTCGCACATAGAGTAATACTCAGTAGGCGTGTAGCTAACTGTATGGTCTTTATCTTTCACTTCTTGCCTCCATGAACCTTTTGAACTGCAAAATCCGCTGACTTAGATGCGCCTTTGTGTGGCTTATAGCCTTCGGCGGGATCTCGCATCAGCTTATATTCTTTACCGGACTTCATCCAGTGATAGCCTTCAGGTGCTTTAACTTTCATATCTGTTACCACTTAACTTTATGCGACCAATAACGCGCAGATAACTTGCTAGGATTTGCGTCTTGGGCATTATGCCTTGCGTAATAGCTTTTCTTTCGCGCTTTGTCTTTTGCTGTCGTAGGGTTTTTGCCTGCACCCTTAACACCTTGCTGACCAAATCGTATGGTTTTAATTTGATCACCTTGTTTGGCGACAACAACGTGCGATTTAGTTGGGTGCGACGGCGTTCTCTTCGGTTTGTTGAATCCGCTTACGCCCACGCGTGCTAGTCTTGGATCCTTGGCCATCACTCAACTCCTTCACTTGGGACTTCAGGTTCTGGATTTCCTTCTCCAATGGCTCCAGCCTGTGGCTGAACTTCTGCAATATCATTTGGAGTTCTCTGTCTGTCAACATTTAGTTTGCCCTCTACTTGGCGTTCTTTGATTAAGGTATCTGCGAGCTTCATACGACGCTCAAACTCTCTATCTTCTGCGTCACCTTCTTTAAGATTTCGAGTGACCGCATTGATTCTATCAATTTCAAGCTCTATAGGAACAGCTTGAGCTTCTGCCGCAAGTTTCTGCGCTCTAGCTGACGATTCTTGAGCCTGTGCATTAAGCGCATTTGTTTGCGATTGCTGGAACTGCATTTGTGTTTGCTGTGCCATCATCTGCATTTGCTGTGCTTCTGGGTTTGGTTGTGACGCTTGATTCAGTGCCGCAATCAATTCCTCCCGATTAGACAGGTTCATATTGTCAATAACTGACTGAACCAACGTTGGGTACAGCGGAGAGTCTTGCCCCATTGTTTGAAGAAGCTGAACTAATTGAGTAGTTTCGTACTCACGAGCAATAATACCCAGAGTACTGCTAGCGTTAAACTTATAATCTGCAACGGGGTAAGTTTCGGGATCAAATTGCATGTACCTATGTGCGGCTTTCTTAACGAAAGGAATCAAGAAAGACTGTTGGAAGTTAATTAGTGTGCGTTTGTGTCGCTTGATAACAGCACCAAGAGACATACTAATACCAGCCGCAGTAGCCTCGCCATTAACTTGACCAGCCAATCCTGCCGAATCAACTGCACCCGTGGCTTGCTGAACCATTTGCTGTAATGCACCTGCCTGTGCAAACGTAATCTGATTAACCTGACCGAAATTAAACGGCTGGAGTACCTCGCGAGGATCCCCATTAGTCAGAATCATTTTGCCGGGACGTACTTCTGGCTTGGCGCCACGAGGAAGTCTCGTCGCATCAATCGCCATCATCGGGTGAATCGTTAGGCTTAGCGCGTCGATTCTAGCTCGGAGTTCTGTATCCAATGCTTTTTGTGAGTTATAACCCTTTTCACATACGCCTCTTCCCCAGAATCGTCCAGGCACTACATCCCAAGGGAATGCAACAACTGGACGGTCTTGCATCATGTAGGGGTTTGGTTCTGCTTTAAGAAGAATGCCGCCGTTAGCAATAACAACAATAGCCTCAACGTAATAACTGTCGTCTGCTTCGAGTGTTTCATTAACATCAGACATTGCTTCAGAAAGCATCGAGCGAGGAACTAAGCCGTAATATTTTGTAAGGCGAACTTTGTCGTCGTTATAAATCGTAATATCTTGATCTGGCTCTAAATCTGTATCAGGAGCGGCAGAGCCTATGTACTCTTGACGATATACGCCTTGCTCTTGAAGCAACTCTACAGAATGCTTGCTAACAAACTCATCAATGCAAACGCCAAGCGCTTCTTCAACGCTGGTTGCAACTGGGTCTATAAGAAAGTTTTGAGGAAGTACAGGTTTTAGTTTGACCTTTACTCTTTCTTGAACGCTAATACCTACTGCTTGAAGGTCGCCATCCATAATAGGTTGGGTGGCTGGAGTCATTTCTTTTTCTTCTTGAATAATGATCTCGCCAATGCCCGTACCAAACACAGCGGCATTAATAAGGCATTCCGCAACAGACTTGCGAACCATTGAATTTTCAAAATCTTCAGTCAGTTTGTTCCTTAAGAACATAACATCCTGACGCTCGGTATCGCCTAGATTGTCTGAAACATCAAACCACTTGCCACGACCAAACGTGGCTTCTTCTAACTCAGCGACATTAGACTCAACAGCTTGTTGTAGTGCAGGAGAAATAATACGGGAACGCTCAGACTTACGGTCACTGTCTGCAGGATCCCAGATACCACGCCATAGTCGATAGTATTCTTCAAACCTTGCCTCGTAGTTTGATTCGTAATAATCACGCCAATCTTCACACTTGGTTATTACCCAATCCTCAATAGACTGCTCTGCCATTAAAGGATCTTCTTCGTATATATCTGCCATGTCAGTATCCTGCCACTATGTCTAAGATGTCATGATCATCTATTTCGTATTCGTAGTCATAAGCTACATTTGCTAGCTGGTCAATATAAGCTAGCGCATCTACTAGATCGTCATGCGTCAAAGGATCGGGGAATTGAAAGAGTTGGTCAAGGAATCTTACATTCCATTCACCTTTGTTTAAGGTGATATAACCGTTTTCAAACCTACCTTGCAATGCCCACATAACTCGGTCTGTTTTCTTTTTGTTTCCGTGACTCAGCTCTTCTACTCTAAAAAACGTGCCGTATTTTTTTTGAAGGTCTGTTAACGGAGACATAACAGCCTGCTTGGCAATGCCTCTTTCAATACCTACTGATACTGGCCTGTAGTCGCGCACAGCTTGAAAGATTTTCATTGCGGTTTCATTAAGATCCCACCTGCCATAAATAATATTTTCTACGTACCAGCCTTGCTCATTGACCTTGACGACAGCTATTGCTGTTTCATCTAGTTTCGTATTTTTAGTCCGTTTCTTACCGACATCTTCAAAACCTGCCAAGTCAATTGCAATGTAGTAGTCACCCGCATCAGGGCCCTCCTCATTAACTTTAACCCAGCTTTCCTTAAACATTTCCGACCCACGAGCCTCAAACGACGCCATAAATTCTTGGCGAAACGCATAAGACGACATAGACTTTTTTGCAATGTCGATTTCATCAGAATCAAGTAAGGGGTTATCGTAAGAAGTAAAGTGCCAAGCTTTGTACGTAGGGTCATCGCCCAGTTCTGCATATTTGTAAAGTTCATAAAAATGATTCCTCCCCATTGGCGTGCCTATAAACATTGCACATCCTTTTTGGTCAGCCAAAGCGGGTCTCAAGATTTGCTCGAATACTTCCGGCTTCATGTCGGCGTATTCGTCCATTACTAGAAACTTAAGGCTAACACCTCGCATTGTTTCGGGTCTGTCAGCTCCCTTAAGACTAATGGTCGCTCCGTTGACGAGCTTGATTTGCAAGTTGTTAATATGGCTACCAGTAATAACAGGATGACCCAACTCCAAAAGGGTTTGCCACATAATGTCACGGGCTTGCCCTTGGGTCGGGGCGACGTAAAACACATGTCCCCTATCGGCCTGCAAAGCATTGACTATCAGCATCCATGCGGCGAGTCTGGATTTTCCGGTACGCCTTCCTGCCGCTACAATTTTGAAGCGCGTATCGTCTGCCCAGACTTCTTGTTGCCAAGGCAGTAGTTCAATATTGAGATCACTCATGGTTAATCAAGTTCATCTAGCTCTTCTTCGGTCAATTCTCTTTCGGTTGCGCCTGCTTGTTGTAGTAAATCGTTTAGTTCGACAGGAGAGCCAAACTTATACATCACAGCAGGTACGGCTCTTCTTCCGGTAAGTGATTCAACCATATCCCATCCAGCAGGGCCGGGCGGAATTGGTACGTACCTATGGTCTATATCGTACTTCATTAGCTTAGTGCGTATAGATTTACAGCCTTTGCACCAGTCTGCGCCAAGGACAATTACCATATTAGAAGTTTAACCTTGGTGTTGCTGGTACTAACTCAAAGGAAATAATACTCACAAACGTAGATCCCGCCTCTGGCGTAAGACTTAGAGTGTCACCTTCCTTTGCTACAAGGAATTCACCGTACTGACCGCCAAACTCTAGGAAATCTCCTGACCCTACGTTCTTACCTGCTAAAAAGTCGATGTCTACACCGCTGTGTACCCACTTAGCACTAAGGCTTTTGCTACTTCCTGTTGTATTAGAAATAAACAGGTAGGTAACAATCGCATCATACCCGGCAGGGACATCAAGGATTGTGTTAGCAGACCCTGCGGTTAGGGCATCACCATGCGAAAACTTCATGAGTACGTCCACATAACGGGTGTTGTCTTGCGAGTATCGACGTGAACAAACGTTCTAGCCACCCCGATACCACCAAATCCCATTTTTAAGGCGTTGTGAACAATGTTCATACGTTCAGTAGCGTTAGATACTGCAATATCCGCCGCAATTCCCTGATTGTGAGTGCCAGGAGTTTCTTTCCTAGCTTCGTGCGGGTGCGTAGCATCGCGATAACCAGAGGTAATCTTAAAGGGAAAGCCACACATTTCCCTTAGCCTGTCTATTTTCTCTAAAAACTCTTCGCTCATACGGTTTTCATTCGTATGAGTACAATTAAACTCTTCTCTTTTAAAGTATTTCACCGTTGTCCCCATCAATTACCGTGGGTTGGATAGTAGTCGGATCAATGTCCTTGACCTCTGCCGCACCTACGCCTGTAATGTTGATCTGAATAGCAGATTTCCCTCCATTTTGCACGACATCTTTTTCAAATGCCGCTACAGGCGCGATACGATCCATGACTAACTTCCATGCCGCCGCCTGATTCTTGTGGTCGTGGTCTAGTGCGGCATCAAAGATTGTTTCTAATACTTTCTTTGACTTTGGCGAAGCCAACATCCTCGCCTTGTACTCATTGATGATAGCCGCATCGCCCTTCGGACGACCTACTCTACCTCTTCCCCCAGGCGAATTTGCCGATAAATCCTTTTTAGACGGTCTTCCCGACTCTTGTTTTCGTTGCTTGATTTCAGCCTTTCTCTTTTTGACGTAATCTGACTGCATAAATTTTAAGTTGGCTATTTAACCAACCCACCCTCCCTATCCTATAGATAAACTAATTGGTAATCAACACTCTTTATACCTTATAACTTAACCGAATAAAAACCTAATTAATATTCCTTTAGTAATCAGTAGCTTGCAAAACTCCACATAAACCCAATTAACTGCCCAGAATGCCCGTAATGCCCAAATTTAGACCCCGGTCAGGATTCCAAAATCACCTTTTTTTGTATCTGGGTGGGAACTATATATACACGCTGAGTCGAGTTACCCCCCCCGTGGTGAATTCTGGCTGTGTTTTTAACGAATGATCCGGCAGATCCTTTGCAGAGGTGCCACTAAGTGTGAGTATCCGCGAAGGACCCCTAGATCCATACCATCAACATCTCTTGGAGCACCAAGCCATGAAGACCAACAGCTTGAATCATTCCATCGGAGGCTCGCTATAAGGCTCCGGTTTACCTTGGTAATCCCCTATGCGGGGATTCCCTGCGGCCGGCTACTCGCCTAAACCGTATCTACAGCCGCTCGCGCACGCGCGCTTTTTACATACCCGGTTAATCGGTTGACAAGGAAATCCTATCGGATTTGCGCCAGCCTCCGGCTGGTAAAATGTACGCAACCTTGTCAGAGCGACCGATTACCCGCCCATGTTGCGCGTGCAGTCAATAGCATGGGCGAGGTGAGTGTAAAGACCCTCGGTCGCAAGCTTCCTCGGCGAGAACCGTAAACAAAACCCTTGAGGGTTTTACGGTTGTCTTGACACGCAAACTTGTCTGGGTATCGAGCCAGCCACGGATATACCCACATCCGCGTCTGTCCCGATTCCAGCCAAAGCAGTTTGCCCCTCGCTAATCCATGCTGTAGGGAAAGTGTCCCTTCGGGACCTTTCATTCTTACGTACAGGGAGTACATCTTATGAAGTTTTCAAATACATTTTTGGGTTCTATCGACACAATTTCTGTTGCTGGTTGGGACAAAGACAACCGATCGAGCAAGAAAAATCTTCCTACCCATGGCGGTAATGTCGACATCAAGTTCCACGACGGCTCCAGCATTCGGTTGCCTTTGGCCATGTGGCACAATCCTAAAGCGGAGGGCAATCGCCCTACTATCAGTGGCACACTCGACCTCTACAAGATGGATATGCTTCTGGATACTATCGAGAAGTTCACGGGCGATTGTCCGATCGACAATCCTTCTTTGCGGAGTGATCGCGTTGCTCGCACTGATGACGAACACGCCAATCGCGATGAAGTTCACGACAAAGCAACCGCAAAGAAGATTGCACGCAAAGCTGGCTAAAAAACATCGAGGGAGCTTCGGCTCCCTTTTTTTATGTTGGTTTCCTATCTTGGAATAAATCGCCTATCAAAAGATTTATTAAATTAGCTGGTTATCCCATGACGATGGCCGCTGGCGCAGAACACCACCAAACACCACGGAACACGCCGCGTCGCTGGCCCGACTATTATACCGCCTGTAAAGCGGCGGTGTCGGGCTGTGTCGCGACTTGCGGAAGTTCTAAATTAAAAAAGGGAATTGAATATGGAAAAAAAAGTATTTGTTCAAAGCGGTAATGAGACATGGGGCGCTTACATTTATTCAGATGATTGCATAACGTGTTGTAACACCAACAAAGCAATCGTGAAAAAAAATAATGGGCGCTGGCGTTTTGTTGAATGGTTCATTGTTCCTGATCAAGTTAAAGAAAGGTTCTTTGCAAAAAGGGAGGCTATGTAAATGGAATATTTAGTAACGCTTATTGAAACGACCGAACACATTGTGTCGGTTGAAGCTGACGATGAATGCCTGGCACGAGCATGGGCAATTATCGGATGGAAAGAAGGCGATTTGCTTGATGATCGTCCACGTTTACTTGACTTAGAAGCAGTGCAAATTAATGCAATACCGATGGAGGATGTAGCATGAAAGACAATCTAATAAAACACCTTGATGAGCTGTACGACAATTTACTGGACTACCGCAGTCGACTTCTTAACGCCAAAATCGAATGCGAAAAGTCTGGTGAGTTAGACAGTGATGCAATCGAAGGCTTAGATCAGATACGGTACTCAATGAGTTACACAGAAGATCGTATTGCCGAGCTTAGAGAGCAAATCAATAAGCGCGTTTACTGTGTTCAAGTAACTAGCAACGTTGAGATGATTGTCAAAGTGTTGGCAAAAAACGAAGACGATGCCGTCGAGTGGGCAACCAGCATTTGCGAAAAGCGAATACGTCAAACACTGGGTGAACAGTATGACGTTGACGTTTACAGCGAAGGTTACAGTCTTGGCGATGAATCACCTAACGATGACGAAGCAGATGAGGAGTACCCATACGATGAGTAACGGACATAGATGTTATCGAGTATTCGATGACGACAACAAAACCCTGGCATTAATTGAGTTCTTTAACGATGAAAACTTAGTTCAAGTTGAAAAGGTTATGACTGACTTGCTTGATTTCTACGACACGATGTCTGGCTGGTCATTGCTATGGGACAACACCAAAGTCAGTAACCGACAGTGACGCTCAGGTTCTTGCGCCCCCGGTTTGTGCGGGGCGCAAAGAACCCTCGCTTTATTATTTACCTAAAAGGAATTAGTTATGAGAGAAAAAAGACATTGGATATCTGTTGAATATCGAACAACACCCGACAAAGAGTTTGGCTTTACACGAGCTTACCCTCTTGATGGTGGCCCTACTAAAGATATTGGAGGCATGGTGCTTATGGCGATAGAGGATTATGAAGCCAGTAAAACTGAATACCCTGATTTTGAATGGCGTATTCATTACAAATATTTTTAAGGAGATACCAATGGATAACTTACGAAGCTTAGACCCTGAGTGGTATACCAAAGGAATGATTGGCGAGACAGTGCTAATGAACATGGAGCACTACTTGTTTAATCATGGCGATCCAGATTGGGATGGCTTTACTCGATGGGCCCTTGAGTTTGGGCTCAGCAAAAATGAAATTATCTCTATCATGAAACAGACAATAGTGACAGAAACTTTAGATAACATTAACTAACTTTGATAGACTTTAACCACCAAAACAAAAAGGGAACTGTTATGAAATACGATCGAATCGTTGAACTTGTTGAGTCTGCTATGGCAGATGAAACTACATGGCGCAAGACATGGGAATCACAGTCTTGCCTTCACCAAAACTGGGTAACTAAACGCCCATACAATGGCACTAACCAACTGATGACGATGATTGCCAGTTGGAAATATGGCTACACAAAACCTTACTGGCTGACATGGAACCAAGTGCAACAGCTCGGTGGTAGTGTCAAAGGCCAGAAGGCAACGCCTGCAATCTTCTTCAACAAAGCCAAAGACAAGAAAGACCCTGACAAAGAGTATGCTTTTGCAAAGGTATACAACCTATTCAACATCGACCAAACAGGTATTGAGTTGCCTGAGATACCGATGCGTGAAAGCAAACTCGAACGTCCGCACGACATAGCTGACGCACTGCAAGTCAAAGTCAGTAACGCACCTCATCACAATCCATGCTACTCACCTTCAGCTGACCAAATCAGAATGCCTATGACTGGTCAGTTTGAATCTGACGATGCCTACAGATCTACCTTTTACCATGAGTGCATTCACGCTACTGGTCACAACAAACGACTCGATCGTGATCTGACTGGTGCGTTTGGTCACGAAGACTACGCCAAAGAAGAGTTGGTTGCAGAGCTAGGCTCTATCTTCTTATGCGCTCAACTCGGTGTGACTTATGACATCAAGCAACACGCTAGCTACATTAAGTCATGGCAGAAGGCTATCAAGTCTGATCCAAAATATATTACGACAGCGGCAAAGGATGCACAGAAAGCATTCGAGTATTGCATGTCGCAATTTGAACTCATGCGAAAGTATGACAGCGAAGCGGCATAGCCGTTCAGGATTCCGCACCCCGGCTTCGGCGGGGGCTGCGGAAATCCCTCACTACCAAAAGGAGAAAACAAATGGACTTACGTTATTGCATGCATGAAGGCGAAGACTCATGGTGGGAGCATGATGCTAGAGGCATTCCACTATGCAAAGTCTGCGATCTATGCGAAGAAACAAAGCTTTCTATGTACCGACCAGAGGTGCTGAATAACCCTAACTACACAGCCGATGAACCTATCGAACCGGAGAACTACTAATGGACCTAACCAAAACTTACTTTGAACAGATCTGTCCTGAGCTATTGGAGTCAGAAGTTAAGATCGTTATCGACAATGTGCTTGATCTATACAAGCCAGCAGATGTTTACCCGCAGGCAGTGCGCGTGGTAGCTAAGAGCTTGTTTCCTGACATCATCAAAGACGAGAAAATTGTTTACATTGATGGCACCGACAAGATCAAAAAGGCTATCGAACATCTGCGTATTGCATACGCTGAGCTTGACAAAATACCACAGTCAAAGCTAACGGATGGCACTGGCATGACAATGATAGATATAAACTCATCTATTCATTATTTGAAAGAAGAGCTTAGTAACTTGGAAAGCAAGAGAGCATTCTAGTGTCTGATCGTTACTACCCGGAGTCACTGCTCCGGGTTTACTTTAATGTATGCCGAGTGCATAACCGTAAGCCTAGCTTTCAAGACATGCAACAATTTGTTTTTGAGGTCTTGGGCAATGGGCATTCTGATGGTATACCTTTATCAAAATTAAATGAGGTGTTTAACAATGCTAGGGAAAATCAACATTCTCGTACACGGTAGCATCGAAGAAGATGCTGACGATTACTTGGGGGCTATCATTGAAGACTACGATAAAAAGGCAGGAATCCTACATCTGTTTGTAGATCCTGAAGAAGTTGATGCTGGGTTTATTATGGAGTCCGGAATTGACTACACCGAAGCTTGGGGGCAGATAGCTTCGCACGAAATAGTAGATCTTGTTGTCTTTAACTGCACATGGAACGACCATCAGATTATTAACGATGAGGATGTGTGCTGGGAGCTTCTTAAATCAGAAAGAGGAGAACCGACATGGCACTAAGCGCATTGAAAGCTATACCCACAATTGAGGATGATCCTTGCGGTTGGCACATGCAAGATTATCTTGACGCAATCAAATCCCATTATAGAGCTGGCTGGAATGATGCGATTGAAGGGAGAGCAAGCGTTCAATCTAACATTCATTACACCTACGGGTATGATGACGCTACAGAATATCAATATTCTTTTAGGCAATAAGTGTTAGACTGGCGGAGTCCAAGGTTGGTTCTCTGCCTGGTAGTCGGTTCGCGGCGCACCGATGGACAAAAGCGCCGCACCTAACCTGCCGAAGTGGCACGAGCCAAAAGCCTGCGGCGGCACGATGCCTGCAGAATGTTGGCACTTGACATCCCGCACCACTATGCCACCCTATCTAACCGATACCACCAAACCATCGGGAGCGCAAGACCACCTATGAGAACTGAACCTGCCGCAACGCCAACCAAAATACGCACCGAAGAAGATGTGTTAACAGTATTGCTATCATACCTTCACTGGCACTACCTAAAAGTAACAAACACCACAGAGCCTCATGTAGGAATACCAATAGATCCAGTCGAGCTGACTCAGATCGTTGCTGTTCTTGCAAAATCAAACACGATGCGAAATATAAAAGAGTAGCTATTAACATCTATCCGGGGGAGGAGAGATGTCATTACTTGAGTATTGCAATACAGAAAGACAGCGGAAAGTGATAGAGCTGTACGAGCAAGGCTTTGGCTACACGAAAATAGCAGAAGAGCTTGGCTTGTCAACAAGGTACAGCGCACGGGATACCGTACGCAATGTAAAAGGCAGGGCCGCATTAAGCGGTTACGCACCTCAGAATGACATGAAACACACTGTGCCTCATGGGTTTACAGTGAAAGGAGTGTCAACGTATTACAGCGAAGACGGACGCCCTGTTGGTCAATGGGTAAAGTCTATTGCTGATAAGGAAGCACAGTTCAATGCAATGATTGAGCGGATTGAGCTAGCTTGCGATGGCATTACACCATGGAAGCCAGTAAAAACACCAAAGCAAATAGAGCCTGAATTGCTTTCGCTGTTAGTCATCACCGACTTTCACCTCGGTAGTTACTGCTGGGGGCAAGAGACAAGTGAAGACTACGATACCAATATAGCCAGGGACTTATTCCTTCAAAGCATTAAAGACATGATAGACAGCACACCCAAAAGCCAAGTGGGCATGCTGTGTAATCTCGGAGATTTTTTGCACTGGGATGGGCTCGATCAGTTAACTCCGACTGGCAAACATTTGCTTGAAGGGGACTCAAGATACTCTCGCATTGTAGATATAGCGATGACCGTAATGGATGCGGCAGTAAGGATGATGCTAGAAAAGTATGAGCAAGTAGTGTTTGTCTGTGCCGAGGGCAACCATGATATTGCTGGATCAATATGGCTTCGCAAGTTTATTAGAAAGCTGTATGCCAAAGAACCACGACTTCAGGTTATAGATAACGACTTCCCTTACTACGCCTATCGGCATGGCGAAGTTATGCTGTGCTTTCACCATGGGCATAAAGTAAAGATGAACAATTTGCCAAAGGTATTTTCTAGTGAGCCTAGATTTAGAGAAGACTGGGGCAAATCAAAGGTGGCGTATATACACTCGGGGCATTATCACAGCGAGCGAGTGCTAGAAGATGCGGGGGCTATTACAGAACAGCACCCCACATTAGCATCAAGAGATTCGTATGCAACTAGGCTTGGGCTTATGTCTCAGCGCGGTGCAAAAGTAATTACCTACGACAAGACGGACGGTGAGGTTAGTCGGATCACTATTCGTCCAAACAATTAATCGTCAGCTTCACTTAGCACATCAGCGATGGCGGCCCTTGTAGTAAAGGGCTTGCCTTTTGCGTCAGTCAAATACTTTATCCCTTGAGACTCCAACACCTTAATTAATTTTGGTGTTGTGTAAGCTTTAAAGATGTCAAACAACTCTCGATAGTAAACGTACTCAGCCATTAATTTCTCCTAGAAAAAAGCCCCGCTAGGGGGCGGGGCAAACGGATGTGGGGAAAGGAACCAAAACCCCACACTGGAAGTTACCAAGGGATATCGTCGTTTGGCAAAGGCTGTGCTGGCACACCTTTTGGCGGGCCTCTGCGCGCTGGTTGGCGAGCTGGCTGTGAAGCATCTGGCTTCCACATATCACGTTCAGCATACCACTTGCCAGACCGACCTTCTTTGATTTCAACATTGATCCATTCCAATGATGGGTCTCCGGCTTTTTGTGCCGCAACCCAAGGGCCAAACTCATCTAACTTAAATGAAAGCTTTAGCTTTACAAAGTCGGGTGCGTTATCGTCGGGTAACTTTACAAGCATACCGCTAACAAAGTTTTTCTCGTCGTTCATGCTGTTCTCCTTAATGGATTAATTTTCATTGCTTGATTTTCACGGGTGGTAAAAACACCGCCCTTTGATTGCGCCAGATTCAAAGCCTCCTTCACCTCGTTTGGCGTCTCTTCTACTATGCAACGCAGTTGCTCCCACTCTTCGTTAGCCACTGCACTTTTAACTTGCCAAATAAAATCGAACTCCTCACGTATCACTTTCATGTACGCAAGGAATTCTTCTTCATTAGTCACCATGCTCGGTTACTTGCCGTTGCAGTATTGGCATCATCATCTTTATCTGCACCGATGCCTAATGCCATTGATAGGCTATAACGCTTAGCATAGGTAATTGCACTGCCAAACGCCTGCGCTGTAGCTTTATCTGCACGAACAACCATCTTGCCGGTTGACATAGAATCACCATGCCCATAAAGCACAGTCTCAATACATGCCCCGACTTCACATTCATGGCTTAGCTGTTGTATTAATATACCGTGACTATTCAAAGTTTCTTTGGCGTAATCCCAAAGATCTTCAAACTTGACGTATTGACTTTTAAAGTGAGGGTTTACTGCATCAGCCGAGGCGTGAGATAACTCTCGCTGAACTTGCAAAAGCTCTTCAATTAACTTGCTCATGTTGCTCTCCTTTTTGGTAGGTAAGGCCATCCTATCGAACTTCAAAAGAGTTGTAAAGAGTTTTAAAGCTTTTAAAAGTTATTGACAAGATTACCCATCTAATACACAGTTAAAGTCTTTTCGACCGAAATATAGAGGACTACTAAATGAGTGATGAATGGTCACTTTATTGCGACTCGCAAAATCAAATAACAAAACCAATCGACATAGGACAAAACGGAAAGTCAGCCTTAGATAGACTAAGGAGTGCGGCACTAAACGACCGCATAGAGGAGCTTGAGGAGCGCCTCTCTAAAGAGAAAGACGTTATACCAGGCATGATTACCACCGGAACTGTAACGCTTGTATACGCCCCGTCAGGAGCTGGTAAGACGGTGTGGATATTAGGCAACCTGTTTCAATCTATACGCAACAATCTTATTAAAGGGTCGGACGTTATTTACTTTAATGAAGATGACGGCGCCAGAGGCGCACTGCAGAAAGCTAAGCTAGGCAAACGCCACGGCATGACCATGGTGACATTGGCAAACAGCAACGACCCAGCGCTACGCACTACCAATGATGCACTAAATCTACTGAATGCTATCCGCCAAGAAGGAGAAGCAGACGGCAAGATTGTTATATGCGATACGCTAAAGAAGTTTGTTGGCGTAATGAACAAAGGTGAGATGCGTGAAGTGCTTCATGTGTTTCGAGAGTTTGCCGCCGCTGGCGGTACAGTTATTTTGTTGGGTCATTGCAACAAGCATCGAAGCATGGACGGCAGGCTTGTGTTTGAGGGTGTTGGAGATCTCAAGGCAGACGTTGACAATATGTTTGGCCTTGATCCACTAAACGACAAGTTTGCATTTCACCAAGAGTTATTAGTAATTAATGAAAAGGATCGTAGCCAGATTAGTTTCGAGGGTGGATTCAAGTACAAGCAAACTAGCGAGACTGTAGGGTATGAAGAGTCCGTTGACTCAGTGCAGTTTATGAGTCCCGACGACATAACAGAAATGAAAGACAAGCAATCTGCCCAGATAAAGATAGGCAAAGCAATTGCAAAGTACGAAGACGAGTACATCTTCCTTCAAAAAATAATGAAAGCACACAAGCTTTACTCTCAAAGCGAGTTGTTTCAGATGTTAAACGACGATGAGATGAACCCTAACGGAGTAACAAAGAAAATGCTTCGCACCTGCATGGACTTACTCAAAGGCAACAACCTAAAGCTTGAGCGCAAAGGCGCTTACGGTCAGAAGTTTTATAGATGGATACCAATGTAGAATGCCCAGAATGCCCGTGATGCCCGTGATGCCCTAATCTAGTGTGCCCATTGAGTCTTACAAGCGGGCTTAATGCGACACAAGGGGCAGTCAAAATAAGGGCATTAAAGGCATCAAAGGCAAACTGGGCAAACTGGGCAAACTAAATGAGGAATACATGGAAACAGCACACAGATGGCTTGTTGATACAAAAGACAAGCGAGATTTCTTTATTGCTTTTATTAAGGATCAGTTCGACCAAGGCAAACTAATACTCTATGCAATTAAAGATACAACGCGTAGCGACAGACAGAACAATGCTATGCATTTATGGTTTAGGCAGATAGCTGAAGAACTAAATGATGCTGGATGCTGGGTAAGACATCCGTTCAGTGATAACTTTGAGATACCGTTTACTGAGGTGCTTGTAAAAGAGATGCTCTACAAGCCCATTATAAAGGCCATGCACGGCAAAAACTCTACAGCCAAGCTTACCCCTGCCCAACTCTCGGAAGCCGCTGAGGTGCTAACGAGGTGGCTCTCAGAGAACAAGCAGGTATATGTACCGTTTCCTCAACAACTAAAGGATCAGTTATGAAACTAAAAAGAACAGCGGCAGACCACTGGTTTAGTAGATGCGTTCGGATTCGCAACGAGTTTAAATGCCAAGGATGTGGCAAACAGTACGAAGAAAACAGCGCTGGATTGCACTGCTCCCATTACTTTAGCCGCGCTAAAAAGGGCCTACGGTACGATGGAATGAATGCGTTTGCCCACTGCTATGGATGTCACCAGAAGTATGGCAGTAGCCCGGACTACTTCGTGCGTCATTATATTGACACCTATGGTGAAGGCGCCCTTGAGTTAATTAGAGAAAAAGCAGAAGACATTGAGCTGGGTAAGCGTGCACACAAAGAGCAAAAGGAAATAGCCAAGCACTACAAAGCAGAAGCCGCCCGTATGGAGAATGACAGGGCGGCAGGAATAAGAGGTTGGTTAGAGTTTGTTAGTTGGGATTAGGGTTTCGTTGACGAAGAAGCTCAGACATCATGCCTTCAATATCTGTTGCTCCCGCCGAACCAGCGGCGCGCTCTGCTAGACGAGCAGTTTGTTTAACGATTGGAAGCTCAGTAAGAACCGCTTGAGCAGGGCGCTCACCTTCTAAAGCCTCCACTATTGTCTGACCAATGTCTATTGGCCTATCAATAATGATTGGAACCGAGCCTTCAGCAAGTGTATACAAAAGACCGTTTTGCTTTATCTGACCGTACTGGTAGTCGTTAAGACCTAATGTATTGGCTGTTAACAAACTTGCCCAGGCATCTCCGTATCCACGAATCAATCCGCTAATTGACATTTCGCCATCACCAAAGATTCCTTGACGTAGCTCGTTAGTTACTGCGTAACCACCTGCGCCGTACATGGCATAGCGACCAAGAAACTTTGCCGCCTCTTCGGGCTTGCCAGCTTTGATGTTGCCCATAACCTCGCGCAAAGCCAACGCCTGCTGTTTAACCACAAAGCCTCGCAGAGCCCACAACGGGCGCAAGTTCGGGTTTCTTGCCCATGCCGCAGGACGACCCGCCGCACTAATTAACTGCTGTTGACCTAAGCCAGCAAACATTAGCTCTTCTGCAAGCTCAGAGCCTTTGCCTTTGTACTTAGTCCAATCAGTTCCATGCCGTTTAAACTCACGCTCAAGAACTCCAAGCTCAGCGTCGTTAAAATAAAAGCCCCAGTTCTTTGTAAGATTTCCAGCCTCTGCATCATCAACCGCACTACGCAATACGCCACGCATTACGCCTTTCTTGCCAACCATATCTAACGCGGCAAAGCCTGATCCTTTCATTAGGAAGTCAGTACCATTACGCATGAGCTCAGCAGAGCGAGCCATAAAGCCTTGGTTGTTTCCTGCAAGCTCGTTTGTCTTGTTAACGAATTCACCAAAGGTTTGGTTATCAAGACCCATTTTTTTAAGGTCGGGATTTGGCACTGCCTTAAATGGCTTTAACACTTGCAAGCCTTCAAGCACAGCACGGCCACCATATTTAGCACCAACTAGCGGTATGTCGGCTAAGTTTAAAATGGCAGATAAAGGGCCAGCCAAAGTAGTAGCGTAAGCTCCTGAGTTAGCCGCTTGAATTAATGGGTGTGGTGTTTTTTGTTGCCCCATAATTGAGTCAGTAATCTTATTGACCGCATACTGAGCGCCATCATTACTAATCCCGCGCTGAGTAAATGAATAGAACAAAGCATCCATAAACTCTTGGGGACTAAGTGCTTTTTGGTCTGGTCGCCTGGCAATAACATTTATATCAACACCAAACTTTTCTTGTAACTGAGCCAGCCTTTCCATTTTAAACAAGCGTTGCATATCCGTAATAATAGGATTGTCGTATTCCGAAGGGTTTGGAACGTTTCCTTCTTTATCTACATACGATCCACGGGTTCTTGGCTCATAAGCTTTGTCGCCAAACATTTTTTCTATTTCGGCATCCGAAAGCCCGTCTTCTTTTAGCTCGTTAATAAATTTATTGTTGCGTGTATGTAGATAAGTAATTTCATCAGAAAATTCAGCACCAAATACTTTTTTGTTTAACGCCCTATTTTTTTCAAAACTTACATTCAAGTAAGCTTTCAATGTATTCATGTGTTGAGTATTAAGATCTTTAGCTAATTCTTTTTCTAACCTAGCCAAAGACTCCGCTCTATTCTTGCCCAGTTTCCCAGCACCATAGTCAAGCAATGCGCCTTTTGCTCTTGTGCTTTCATTAATAATCTTAACAACAGGCACTAATGCTTCAGCTAAATTGCCCAAAGATTTGTTTACATTTCGTAACGCAGTTTCATCAGCACGTTGAAACCTAGCACCAATTTGCGGACTAACAACACGCATTAACTCATCTGATACACCAGTAACTTTATCGTTATAAAAGTTAGATAGTGCGCCTGTAGCACTTTCCCAAAACTCGCCAAATGTTTTTGCTTCAGACAAAGGCTTACGAGTATATTTAGGATTATCTACCTCAGTAAACACTTCATCAGCTCGTGTTCTTTCAATTGCTTGAGTGTTTGCAAGATCTTCTGGATCAAGAGTCGCATCAGCAATTTCATCTGATTGAGTGCGTAATCCTCCAGAGGACGATGGCATTGTTGCAACACTTAACACTTTGCCAATAGCAAAACCGCCAAGGCCACCAACGGTTGCGCCTCCTAGTCTTTCTTCAAACCCTTCGCCAGCACCAAAGCCATATACAGCGCCTTCAATACCAGCTTGTTTAGCTATGCTTTTAATACCTGCTTTGCCTAGTAGTTTAGGTATTGCAAGCACTCCTCCGGGTATTGCGCCTGCAACCTCAGAGCCTATAGCTCGACCAGGCTCAAGTTGTTTAAACCGTTTTTGCTCAGCTCGAATTCGCTTTAACTCTTCATCATAATCGCCTTCAGGCTTGCCACTGGCCATAATCATAGCTTCAAGCTCATCGGCAAAACCAAGCGTAGCGCCTTGCAAGATAGATCTACCTGTTCCTTTTATGCGTTCTTGCTTGCGTTTTTTGCGATTTTCGTATGCCTTATTAAGAAGATCCTGATAAGAAAAGTCTTCTTTTTTTTCTTCTACTGCAGTTTCGCCGCCATAAATAGCGCGCAATAATTCTGAAGAATCAACCATAAAAACCTCTTACTTATCTATATCCGCTAGATCGCGCTATGGCAATTAACCTTTGGCGTTCAGCAATGTCTGCTTGTTCCATCTTGATAAGATCTTCTTCAACTTCAAGTGCGGCTTCTTGAATTTTTTCTTTATCTTCAGATAGCTCTTGTATGCGTTGATTGTATGCACTTATTGTTTCATCTGGATTTTTTGGATTTAACAGCTTTAATTTTTCGTTAGTAAGCATTTGAATTTCTTGACGATTTTCTATTGCTTGTTGATATCTGGCTTGAAACGCTTCTTCTCCCGGAGTTTCAACTCCCATTTCTTCAGTAACTTCTTTAATAATTTCAAACTGTCTTTGAGCGGGAACATTTGGTTGCAACATAAACTCGCGTTTTAAAGCGCCAAGAATGCGCTTATGCAGTTCTCCATCCTCATTGGCCGACCTTTCAACAGCATCGTAAACAGACTGTCCACCAAAAAGTCTAGGTATTGTGCCAGCTTTAAAATCTCGCAATTTATTTAAATAGTCGTTAACAGCTTTTTCGGCATTAAGCTTAGCAACAGGCTCGGACAACTCTTGTTTTCTTCTGGCATTTCTAGCTTTTGCAACTTCTTCGTTAATTAGCTTTATAGCCTCTCTTCTTTCTCTTCGGTCGTTAGGGTCTAAAGTTCCGCCATTATCCATTTTTTTGTTGAGTTTTTTAAAGCGCTCAAACGCATTTTCAACAGAATCTAATCCCTCAAAATAACTAGCATTTGCAGAATCAGTTAAAAAATCAATTGCTGTAGCTGAAAGATCGCCAGTCTTAAATGACTCAGTTATCTCTTCGCGTGTCTGAAGATTGTCTTTAACAGTGTCAGCAATATAAGTAAGGTGTTCATTATAAAGAGCGAGCACTTTAGGGTCTTTTGCCGACTCCATTCGGCTTGCAAGAACTGCAAGAGGATCTTCTGCTCCTGAATTTATTATTGCTTGAATAGTAGAGTCAGCCCAACGCAAACCTTCCGCTTTTTTAAGTGCTTCAGCTTGGTTTGCTACATCTATTTCATCGGTAATTTTTTGTTGAAGACGATTAGAAAATAACTCTGTATATCCACTGACTGGTTTGCCAGCTTTTTCAGCAAGGTCAATCATTTGATTTTGCAGATTAATAGCCGCTTGCTCATCTATTGCATCTGACGGTCTAGCCATCATTACTTCAAATTGATTTTCAAGAGCTTGCATTGTTTCCGCAAAATTAGCATCTAATACTGCATCTTCAGAAGCTTTAATAGATGCTTTTGCGTTTAATGACTGGGCTTTTGCAATATCGTAGTGAATAGCATCTTCTGGGCCATACTCTTGAATAAACTGCTCTCGCGTTTTGCCAGATGACACAGCTTTTATTGCCGCAACATTTGTTTCAGATCGACTTGTTGATCTTCCGCTTGCAATACTTGAAAACGTATTGCTTAAAATTTGAGGATCGTTAAGAGCAATTGCATTAGCTTTTGCTCGCCCTTCAATAACTGCGCGCTGAGCATCTGACAATGTTGGGTCATTAAGCGCCTCAAGATCCTGCGTAATTTCTATTTGAGCATCGTTAATACGTTTAGTATTACGCAAAGAAGCCGCATGCAATGTGTAGCTAGGATCGCCAGACGATGTGCCTAGCCGCTCATAAATATCAGCAAGCGCTGTTGCATCGCCAGATGCTTGAGCCGCAGAAAGCTCTTTGAGCATCCCTTCTGTTTCTTCTTTTTTTCTTGATGCTTCAGGAAGGCCGCCAATTTTTTCACCTACAGAAAACAATCCTTCTGAAAAAGCAGGTTGCGTTAAGGATCTAACAAGATCTCTACCAAAACGTGCCATTGTTAATCTCCTAAATTGTTAGCTTTGGAATGCCGATATCGTAATCGCCACCTAAAGCACCACCCAATAATCCGCCACCAAGTGCGCCAGCAAGGTTTGCTTGGCCCAGCGCAGAAGCCAATAGCATATCAATACCAGATGCTCTAGCCTCTCCAAACAATCCAGCACCGTATAGCTGTGCTTGTTGCTGTTGTGCCGCCGCAGTTTGCCCTGGTGACAATGCGCTAATAAGCTGTTGCTGTGGTAAATAAGCGCCAGACAATGCGGCCATACCTAACTGCTGTTGACCCGCTGTAAGCGCCTGACTACCGCCCATTAGACCTTGACCTGCCTGCATTGCTTGCAATGCTTGAGCTTGCTGAGCCGCGCTAAGACCTTGCGCTTGACCTGCAAACTGCGTTCCAAGTCCAGCATACTGTGCTCCAAGTGCGGCTTGTTGAGCCTGTTCTGCTTGAGCCTGACCCATAGCACCCAGCATAGCCCTGTTTTTAGCTTCTTCTTGAGCTTGAGCCAAAGCAAGTTGTTCAGGGGTTCCGCCATATTGCGCTGTACGAACACCTAGACGGCCTTGTGCCGCTAGTCGCTCTTCTAAGCCAAGTGCCTGACGCTCTTCTTCAGGGCGTTGTGCGGCTCTCATGCGATCATAAATAGCGGCTTCACGCTCAACGGTAGGCATTCCAGCCTGAGTCATAAATTGACCGCCAAGACCAAACGCTTGCGTAGATGCCGCTCTAGTAGGATCCATGCCAAATACTGGCTGACCCATTAAAGACTGACCTGCACCAAGAGCGCCCATGCCAGCTTGTTGTAGCTGAGCCGCGCCGGGAGTTGGCTGTCCAAGATACTGTCCTGCCTGACCAAACAATGCCTGCGATAAAGCCTGCTCTTGTGGCGAGTACTGCATCGTTGTAGACATTTGGCCGGTAGTTGGATCTTGTGTTACGCCAAATCTGCCGCCTGTGCCAGTTGTAATTGTATAAGGCCGAAATTGTGCTTGACCTATTTGCTCTTCAGCAAGCTCGGTTCCTAGTCTTAAACCGCGCTCACCAATATTGCCAAGATCGCTATATGCGCTAGCAAGTAAGCCAACACCTGCACCACCTGTTAACCATTCCAACATTAGTATGTACCCCCATCAATTGTTCCTGTAGACAGAGTGCCTGTAAACGTCAGTGCAGGAATTGTTACTGTGCCTGTAAACGTAGGAGAAGCAGTGTCCGCCTTCGTAGCGATAGCTGTAGAAATAGCGTCGAATTCTGTTTCAAACTCAGCGCCCTTAATAATTTTGCCGCTGTCACCGGAAGGTAGACTGTCTTTCGCGGCAAAGTCTGTGGTCTTTGAATAGTTACTCATAGTACTTTACCCATTAGTGCTAACACGTTGATCTCTTGGAGAGACAGTCCCGATCCGTCTATGTCTGCTTCCAACCCAATAGTAATGACACCGCCACCTCCTGTCGTGTTAATTCCACGACGAGATGTCAAATCACCACCTGTAAACTCTGCTGTGCTGTTAAATTCTGATTCGTTGTAAAACGCAGTTACCTGATTACCTACGGTAAATTCTGCCGTCTGAAAGAATGTGTCAAAGTCATACGCCCACTTAAGAAACAAAACAGCACTGTTTGCACCAACGATGGTAGGACGCAACTTCTTAAGGATCTTAAGACGCGAAGGATCGCCAAAAGTTAAACCCGGACTGTAATACTTAAAACGATAAGGCTCGCCGTTATCTTCATACCCTGAATACTCGCTAATACCTTCTCCATTTCCTATGTATAACGAACCATTCTCAAGTCTGCCGTATGAAGTAAAGCCTGTGCCTGGCCATCGAGTAACCCTAAATGCGCCATTATCTATTGTTCCCCTAACATCAAAACAATACGTGGTGTCTTGGTCAGTAAAGGTTAATAAGTAGAAGCCCTCTTCTGGGCTGTAAACAGAGCGATAAAACTCAATTTCGTTTTGAAGTAAATTGATAATGTCTTTAGTAATGGTGTTAGACAGGCTTGTAATTGGCATGGATTTTTCTTGTATTGTTCTGCCAAAACTCTTAAGACCTGTATGCGATAAAAACAGTACATCTGTACCCGTGTATTGAACGGTATCCCTATCAACACAACCAACACCCGCAACAGTATCGGCAAGCACCATTGTTGCAGGAGCCTCTGCGCCCTGATATGCCACAATACTGTGCTTGCCAAAGATAATAAGAAGACTGTTGTGTGCGGCTAGTGCAACGATTTCATCGTAACCATCAGGCCATACCTTTGAAATATCAATAGAACCGCTAGTACCACCAGACCAGTTATGACCGATAAGAAGGTCACTCCAGTAAATAGTAGATTTGTCAGCACCAAAGTCTGCTGTCCACAATCGGCCATAAGCCGCTAAAACTTCGTTGCCATATATTGCGCTAGTTACCCCTGCGGCGCCTGATACGGTGCTTAATTTAACTACTGACCCGCTTGCGTTGTCGTAGACTAACGGCTCATAACTACGCTGAAAGAAATAAATCTTGTCGTTAAAGTTAACCATCTTCCAGTTATCAGTAGTAATTGCATAACTAGCAGGGGTCTCATCAACTAACGTAGTTGTGCCGCTAAGAATCTTGTTATTGCCGACAGAAAATATTTTTGAGTTTCCAGCATCATCTCGAAACTCTTTTACTGCCCTAATCTTTGCACTACCTAACTCAGTTTTATCTGTCGTAATAACCCTATAGCCTTTACGCGAAGCAATACGCCCACGTTTATCAATAACGGCATTATCAGCAACATCAGCAAACGAAGGATCTTGCCCAATAGGCGAATCTTCTGTGTTAATCCCCTTAAAGGCAGGAGCTACGAGGTTAATGCTTTGTAGTGGTTGCGCCATAACTACCTCATGCCGTATAGAAAATTACTTCTTCTGGGTGTTTTTGTGCATCTAGCGCAATAGCATCACCAAGATACTTGTCTGCAATCGCAAAGTACTCAGGCGATGATGTGCCGCCTGTTTCGCCACGCTCTCTAGCTAACAACGCAATAGCCAAATGAATGACTGGCATTGCAGGAATATCCATTGTGTCGTCGTTATTAGACAGGTCAGCCGCACGCTTTACGCAGTTAAAACGAATTGTGTAAGCCTTATCGGGAGTTGGATAGATGTCTATTTGTGTATCACCATCACTATCAACACCATTGTAGGTGTAATAAGTTGGTGCGCTTTTGCGAGGATCGGAGATTAGGTAAGCCTCATCAAAAAACGTAGCCGTCTTATACTCCATAAACAGGTTAGCCGTATCGTTTATAACATTTAGTGCTTTAATCCTGTTTTGACTACCCGTAAGCGTATAGTTAAAAACATCTTCAGTTGTAGTGATTGTTAATGTAGTTCGTAGTGCCGACCAGTCCCAGGCATCTTCGACCATTCGCTTCGCGTCGTTAACAAAGTCGCCAACCATCTTGCTGTAAGTTGTAGAGGATACGGAAGTAACTTCTTCTTCGCGCATTCTTCGCAACACATTGTTTACTATGTTTAAATAAGTCATTTCTTCGTCCTATCTACCATCAAGCGTGTAAGTAATCCGCCCATCATTTGATTGGCTCGTTGTGGTTGAGGCAGTACTAAAGGCTGTATTTCTGGCAATTGGTAGTTAATTCCGGCCATAAACGGTGACGACATCATTCCGCCACCGCCGCCACCACCACCGCTAATCTTTGGAGACTCTTCATTACCAGCAGGTAAACATTCGCCTGTTTCTGGATCGCGTGTAGTGCCCTCTGGACAATCTTCTTCTATAGGCTCACCACAACCAAACTCTGAATCAGGCAATGATCCATCTTCACACTCAGAGCATAACGGCCAATCTACTGCACCATTTGCACACTCTTTTTCTGGCTCTGGCTCAGGCTCTGGAACAAAATCAGAACAAATACCATTAATGAGCGTCATACCTTCAGGACACTCTGTGCATTCAGGTGGGTTGATAGCACCGTTGGCGCAAGGCTCTGGCTCTATTACTATTTCAGAGCAAATGCCATTTATTAAGGCTGTTCCTTCAGGACACTCTGTGCACTCAGGGGGATTGGTTGCTCCATTAGCACATGGTTCTGGCTGTATTACTTCTTCAGTACAAGAGCCGTTAACCATTACAAATCCTGATGGGCATTCTGTGCAATCAGGATAGTTTGTTGCTCCGTTAGTACACTCTGTTATTTCAGGCTCTGGCTCCGGCTCGGGTTGAGGTTCCGGCTCCGGCTCCGGTTCTGGTTCAGGCTCAGGCTCAGGCTCAGGCTCAGGCTCAGGTTCAGGTTCTGGTTCAGGTTCTGGTTCTAATGCAATACAGCCACCTTTTCCGTCTGTAGTTCCCATTTCTCCTGCAGACGTTTCACAAGGATTGCCCGCTGGCTCTACTTCCAGTTCCGGTTCTGGCTCCGGTTCAGGTTCCGGCTCAGGTTCCGGTTCAGGTTCCGGTTCCGGTTCGGGCTCGGGCTCAGGTTCTGGTTCTGGTTCAGGCTCAGGACAATTAGAGCCTTCCTCATCCTGTTTAGGAGTTACTCCGTCTTCGCAAAGCCCAAAATCTGGTTGTTGATTTTCAATACAGTTTGATCCTTCGGCGTCTGTTTTTTCTGTAGTGCCATCTTCGCAATAACCAAACTCAGGGCCGGGCGGCTCATACTCAGAACAATTAGTTCCTTCTTCGTTTTCTTTTGCTGTTGTGCCGTCTTGACAGTATCCGTAAGGAGCTGGATCTACATATTCAGAGCAGTTTGTACCTTCTGCATCTGCTTTGACAGTTGTTCCATCTTCACAGTAACCAAACTCAGGCGGAGGAGGATCTGCAATGCAATCGCCCTCTGCATTATAAGTGCCATCTTCTCCGTTAGATGTTTTGCAGGGTGCACCTTCTTCATAATCTGGTGGCGGATCTTCACATTCCCCAGTTGTTTCATTTCGGACTTGATCGCCTTCGCAGGGAACTAAAGCTTCTACGCACTCGCCGCTTTCGTTAACTTCATAGCCAGATGCGCAACCACCACAGCGGCTATTTGTTTTAGAAGCTTCATCAGCAGGTATGTGGTTTCTGTTTTGACTTGCACAATCTTCTGCGCTTGGCCCGTCATTTACAAATAAAGGATTGCCCTCGTCGCAGTATTCTTGGTTTGCATTTCTGAATTCAGGGTCTTCACAGTCGCCAGCAAACAAAAATGGATTTGCTTCTTCTATTTTCTTTTTAACGTCATCAAGAATAATGACAGTTATCCATCCACCCGCAATGTCTGTAAGGATATCTTTTAGATCTGGTGTTTTAAGAATTACACCAGTTTTAATGTCTTTAAGAAAATCTTTAACTTTTTTAACAGCATCATCAACTGCGTCTTCAAGCCAACCGCCCGGATCTTCAATAATATCTTTAAAATCTTTTCCAAGCTCTTTAAGCTTGTCTTCCATTTCTTTCCATGTGACATCCATAATGCCTGGAGGCAAAGGTATATCTAAGCCCGGAATAGAAAAAATAGCGCCAAGATTTACGCAATCTTTCCAGCCTTGATATGTTCCACCTTCTCCATCAGGAACTCTTTCTGTCCATGTTTCACAGTCCTTGGAAACGCCTGAAGCGCTAGTTAAAACGGCAGTAACAATCTTTTTCAGATCGTTAATATCTTTAGGAATTTTATCTCCTATTGTTGTAAAAATATCTTTAGCAACATCAACAACTGTTTCGTCAACTTCGCCAAGTTCTTTTGCTGTTTCATCAATAACATCTTGAATTGTTATTGGTTTTTCAAGATCTATTTCAGGTTCGGGTTCTGGCTCGGGCTGAGGCTCAGGTTCTGGCTCGGGCTGAGGCTCAGGTTCTGGTTCAGGCTCTGGTTCAGGCTGAGGAGTAGGCTCTGGCTCCGGTTCCGGCTCTGGTTGAGGAGCAGGCTCAGGTTGAGGTTCTGGTTCTGGTTCAGGCTCAGGTTGTGGCGTTGGAGCCCCTATAACTTCATCAGGATCAAATTCTTCGTCATCATCTTCATCTTCAGACCCTGACACTGGTTCTGGTTCTGGCTCCGGTTGAGGCTGAGGCTCCGGCTCCGGCTCTGGTTCCGGCTGAGGCTGAGGCTCTGGTTCGGGTTGTGGTTGTGGTTCGGGCTCAGGTTCTGGTTGTGGTTGAGGCTCCGGCTCGGGTTCGGGCTCAGCATCTTCTTCTTGTTGCTCTAACCATTCTTCCCAACCACCAGCTTCTTCTATTTCTTGAGAAACTTGCTGTATTCTTAGTTGCAAATATCGATTTAACCGAAGGTTATCTCCTCGAATTTCAGGAGGTATATCCTCTTGTTCACCTATAATACTATCCCAGATCATCTGAGCAATATTTTCTTCTTGTTCACTAAACTGAGGGTCTTCTACACCTTCGTCAAGGTATTCCTCACTATTAGAATAATTTTTTACAGCAAAGTTTATTAAACGCTCGTTTCCCAACGTTTCATTAATAAATCTGATAAAATCTATTTTACCTTGAATTCTAAAAAATTCTTGAGGCGTTAAAGGTCTTGGGGCTCTTATTGGGGGTCTATCTCTAGGATTACTAAAATCAAAACCCAAATTTTGTGTTGGGTTAAAAGGATCTTGAGAAAACATTCCGTTAGACATGTCTACTTCTTCCAGTTAGCCAGACCACGTAGGCCAAACGATGCCGCTACAGCAGCTCCTAGAAAACCTTTGTACCACTCAGGCATAGCGTCCAGAGCTTCAAACCCAGACATAACTACAGGCACCATGCTAGGAAAGAACGCAAGCACACATGGGACGGAAAACAAAATGGTAAACCACTCGTCTTTCCATGAATTAGCTGAGTTGTTAGCATGAATGTTTTCCCAGTTAGCATCTTGCTGAATAGCTACCATCTTACGCTCATGAACAGCCTTTTTCTCTTCTGCTTTACGCTCGAAGTGTCCAGTAACCAACGATGCCAATGGCCCAATAAGTTGCTGTATCATCGTATGTACTCAGCAAAAACAAGAGCGCCCAAAATAAAAGGGTACAGAGCAAAGACAGCCTGTCGGTTAACAGATATGTCCTTAGCCGCTGAGTCAAGTTGACGCTGTATCATTTCGTAACGAACTAAGCATTCTTTTTCATGGCCCTCTAGACGTGCCAACAAGTCTTCTGCTTTTGTCATTTAAAACCACCTGCAATAAATATCACTATAACTGCTACAACACCCAAGCCAGCAAACGCTAAGAACATTCCTATTACTTGATCTTTTATTTCTTGCTGTCGATAAACAGCGTCTTGCCTTTGTTTTATTACCTGTTTCTTAATTTCTCGTAGCTCTTGTAAGCCTTGGTTACCATAAGCCAAGCCTATGATGCTGTGCAATTCTTTGCGTTGAGCCTCTATCTTCTTCTTTCTAGCAAAAGCTTCTATTGCTTCAGCTTCAGCAGATTTAGCAAACACCATCTTCTTAAAAGGATTTGGGTTGCTCTTCTTAGACTCATCAAACAGTACGTCACTAGCCGCACCGTACCACTTAGCTACTTGTCCTAATGTGTCTTCGGCAGATCGTCCAGCTTCAACAAATGCCTTAGTCATCGCAAAGGCTTTTGATGCGGCGGCTATAGCTGTTACTGGATCAATCATCTTTATACCTTACGTACTTAGGACAACTATAAATACCTTGCACATACCACGTATAACGCTTGTCTGATTCTGAGTTAAGTTCTTTGTATTCACATACGGTGTGGTAAACAACTCGTTTGCCTATGTATGCCGAAGTACCTCCTTCTAGCACTAAAATCAGGACAAGGGTTTTTACCAAGGCATTCCAGAACCAGTGACAGGATTCTTGTCTGCCTCAATCTTAGCTGTCAGAGCCGCCTCAGTAGCCGCTTGGTCAACTTCTGCGTGTACCCATGCCAGTACGTCAGCCTCAGTTAAACTGTCGTAGGCGACAAATGAGGGGTCGTCAGCGTCAGGTGTAAAACCTACAGTGCCGTATGCAGAGGCAGTGAATGTTTCGTCACCAACAGTTTCAGATTCAGTAACACGCCAGTGTGCAACGGTTACACCGCCGTCTGCCAAGTTACGCTCAAGGTTTGCGATAGTCCATGTAGCCATTAGTTAGCTCCTTCGAGTTGTGCCACTCTGGCACGTAGTGATTGAATTTCTTTTACAAGCATAGGTACTAGCTTTGAGTAGTCTACGCCCATCATGTCGTCTGAGTCAGCGTCTCCAGACACAGCCTCTGGTGCAACGCTCTGTAGCTCCTGAGCAACCATGCCGTACTTTTGGTGTGAACCGTCAGCCTTCCAGTCAAACGAACGTACTTGGATAGCGTCAATGTCGTCAGAAGCAGAAGGTGCGTCTACGATGTTGTCTTTTAGGCGTTGGTCTGATGAGGTGTTGTAGGTTGTCGCAGACCCTGTTACTGAAATACTGCCAACGCCAACACCTGCCGCATAAAAACCAGCAACAAGGCCGCTAGTAGTCATCCTATTCAAAAGAAGCATTTGGTCGCTACTTCTTGATATTTGAATTGCATTTGGCCCAATAACTACGCCTTCGCCTGTGGTATGGTTAAAAATAGTAGTATCAGTAGTCCCAACCAACAAGTTGCCAGAGCTATCAAGCCTCATTTGGTTGCCACTACCACCAGTAAACCCTAGAAAGCCGCCGCCCCAGAATAAACCAGCGTCTGGATCGTTTGATGCTGTGATTGAAGGTGCAGTGCTACTTCCTGCTCCAACAATAGCACCGCCTGACAGGTAAAGGTCTTTGAAGCGTTGGCCAGAACCGCCTAAGTCAATAGCGGCATCTCTGTAAGCTCCTGCTGATGTTGTTGGAAAAATTGCGTCGTTACCACCAGCAAACGTTAAGCCAACATCGTTACTCAAAATAAAAGCATTGCCGTTAGCAGTACCAATACTACCGACTGTTGTGCCGCCCTTCTTAAATACTGCAATGTCACCATCGCTTATTCGTCTGCTGAAGTTGGCTACCGCTTCATTTCCTTTACTGGCGCTAATTACACCATCTGACGAAACAGCAAAACCGTTGACGTTGTTACTAGCGGGGTCTGTATCAGTAGTCCCAACCAACAAGTTGCCGCTTGCATCGATACGCATGCGTTCTGCTGTATCGTCTCTGAATCTAACGTCTTGTGCGTGTATCTGTAGCGGCCTAGCATTACCGCCTCCAGTTTCTAAAGCATGAATGCGCCTTATGCTATCTGTTCCGTTGTAATCAACACGTACTACTGCGGCGGCGGCTGTTTCAGTATTTACTTCTAAATAACCATCATTAACTTTGACATTCCCGCCGTTGTCGATGCGGATGGCTTCTGAGCCATCAACACTCATTGTTATATGAGATGCACTCAGTACATTGCCATTGTCTACGCCAATATCTAAACCGTTTGCGCCTGTCCATCCTACACGAGCATAAAGACCTGCCGCCGCTCCTACTCTTGATAGTACAATTTCTGAGCCTGTGCCGCTGTCTTCTACTGCCAGCTTACCTAAAGGATTGGTAGTGTTAATACCGACGTTGCCAGAGGCAGAAATTCTCATTCTTTCCGCAGAAGAGCCAGCAGTACCTGTGCCTAAAATTAATGCACCGCCTGCCGCACCACCTTCAGCTTGAGTTTCAATGTAACCAGCAACACCAGTGTTTGTTACGTCATTTGTGTAAAACTCAATCTTGCCTAGGGTGTCGTTAGCTACAACAGAACCGTCTTGTCTTGCCAAACGAAGCACAGCGCCAGAGGTACTTCGCAAATGCATCAGAGTATCTGGAGAATCTATACCAACCCCTATAGAGTCAGCAGTCACAGTACCCGTTACGTCGATGCCTGTAGAGGTGGTGGCTAGTTTGGCTGAGTTGTCGTAGTAAAGCTGTACAGCACCGTTTTCAACAGCATCAATTAAAGTTTCGGTATTTCCGGGGTTAATGACATTAAAGCCACTTGTTAAAATATTTAAAGGCCCCGGCCCTTGGTCTGATATAAAACTTGCAGAACCTGAGTGGTAAATCTGTAGGTCTGAGTCAGAACCAAAAACAGCCTTACGGTTATCAGCAAAGGTTACGTCAGTACCGGGATTAGTACCTACTTCAATAACAGTACCGCCTGAGTCTTCTGTGTACAGGCGCTTATTGGTCAAGTCTAATGCGGGTTCACCTTGGACAAGATCCCCAGCCGTTGGTGCGCCAGAACCATTCTTAAGTTTAATCGTGGTCATTAATAAGTTCCCCCGTCAATCGTTGACAGTGTAGTTGCAATAGAAGTTGTACCAGAGCCTGTGACAGCTCCAGTTAGAGTAATGGTTTCGTTACCCGTTATGTAGCCTGAGTTGTTAGTTAGGACAGATATATTGTCCCCACTCTGCAAAGCACTGTCAGCTAATGTGCCTTGTGCCGCAGTAGCGTAGTCAGCAGAGTTAAACGCCTTAACTTGTGCAAGGTTAGTAACCTCGCTGTCCATTAACGCACCAGCCGCTGTTACATTAGCTGTATCTGTTACGTCTGCTGAGGCTTCTATACCATCAAGCTTTGTGTGGTCTGCATCAGTAAATACATTGGAATCTGTGGCTGACTCTACAAGCGCTCTAATCTCTGCGGCTGTCTGATCTGCTGTAGCGTTAGCCTCAATACCATCTAGTTTAGTGCCATCTGCGGCTACGTCACGGCCATCGACAGTGCCGCTGAGTACCACATTACCCGTGATGTTTAGGTTACCCGTGCCTGTAATGTCGTTACTGTTTAAATCTAAGTTGCCACCTAGCTGTGGACTAGAATCACCAATAAGGTCTGGGTTAACAGTGTTCCACGTAGAACCATCGTAGATTCGTGTGGTGTTATCTGTTGTGTTGAAGTACCAGTCACCTGCTGTTACCGCATCTCCATTAAGATCTACTGTAGGATTAGATGCCGCAGTTCCAAGATACAAACCGTCGATAGCTTCTTGCGCCGCTTCAGCCGCTGTTTGTGCGGCCTCTGCCGCAGTCTGTGCCGTCTGAGCCGCTGTTGCGCTTGTTGCCGCGTTGCTTGCCGACGTACTGGCAGAAGTGGCAGAAGTGCTGGCAGAAGTGGCAGAGGTTGCCGCTTCACTAGCCTTAGTTGTAGCAGTAGTAGCTGATGCAGATGCGTTGCTTTCAGCGGTTTCAGCATTAGTTTCTGCTAGTTCAGCCGCCGTCTTGGCTACCTCAGCCGCCGACTGAGCAGTTTCTGATGCTGTCTTAGCTGTTTCAGCTGATGTTTGAGCCGCTATTGCCGCATTTTCCGCAGTCTCAGCATTAGTCTCTGCCGTTTCTGCGTTTGTTTCTGCAGTCTCTGCATTGGTCTGTGCAGTTTCTGCCGCCGCCTGGGCTAGCTCTGCCGCCGCTTGAGCCGCTTGCGCGGATATTGCAGACGCGGCCGCTTCATTTGCTTTTGTAGAGGCTCTAGTTGCTTCAAGTGCTACTTCAGATGCATAAGTATCTGTACTAGCATCGCCAGATCCACCTGTGCCACGAAATAACGCCATCTAAAGCTCCTACAAAAGAAAAAGGAAAGCCCCCCGAAGGGGGCTAGGTATCTTACTCGGCAACCGCGAGTACGAAACCAGCTTCAGGACGATATACCTGAACACCGTACAGGCAGTCAGCCGTGTACAGAGTTGAGAGGTATTCCTGCTTGTACTGAGTTTGCGAACGGATTGACTGCTGTTCAGCCATGACGATAGCGTCAGTGTGGAACAGAAGAGCCGCACGAGTGTCAGCCGATCCAGCTGTGTTATCAGCCGCCGCTTCGATAGTTCGGCAGTTAGCTGAAACGTAAACGTCTACACCGTAGAGGTTACCGATAAGGCCAGAGTTAACAGCCTGACCCGATACGAAGTCAGAAGACACGTAACGGTCGATACCCATGATGGTGTTACGAACAGAAGGTGGGATGATGAGTGAACGTCCGTCCATAGGTACGTTGTTGTCATCAAGCTTCTGGATCATGTCGCGGAAGAATGCGTCAGTAAATACGTCAGCAGGAACGATAGTATCGTCAGTGTACTGAGTAGTTGTGCCGCCATCGTTAAAGAAGCAACCAGTGTGCTGGTAGTCAGTAGCCGCTGGGCTGAATACAACAGCACCACCGTCACCAAAACCAGTACCTGCCGCGTGGAGATCGTTGTCGATCTGCACAGCAAGCGCATAACCAGCATCTTCAGTGTAGAACTGACGGAGGCTAGAAAGTGCTTGTACTTCTACGATGTCTTCAATTAGACGTGAGTATTCGAAGTGACGGTCGATATCAACAGTCAATTCACCTTCAGTGTTTGCGATAATTGTTACCGCAGTGTCAGCCGCTTTCGCATTCGCATCACCACGGACGGGCTTAGGAATGTGAAGCTTATCGCCCTTCTTTCCACTCATTGCGAGCTTCTTAACAAGGGGAGCCATCTTCAAGTTTTTCTGGTAAGCGGCAATGATTTCATCTGACCAGATCTCTGGTACAAAAGTATCCGCTTCCGTTTTCGCAGTAAAACCAGCCGCGCCTGGATATGTTGCAGTAGCCATGTCAATCTCCTATTGGATTATTTGACCCGACCCTCCTTATAAGCTCTTAGGATTTCATCCGCCATAGCGTTATAACGTGCAGGATCGTTGTTTTTAAGTTTAATTAAGTCGATCCGACGATACCGCTTCTCACGAGTCTTCTCACCACTGCCGCGCGCGTTGCCTGTATTAGCTGACTTTAACTGCTGTTTTCGCACTTGCTTTTCAGCATTTACGGTTTTCTGAGTTACCGATTGCATTTCTTTCCATAAAGAAAAAAGTTCATCGGCCGCTTCAGCGTCGTAGTTTTTGTCAGCCTGTACAAACAATTGAGTTCTAAATTTAGAGGCTTTGACCCATTCTTCAAACCTAGCGTTAGACAAAATGCTTTTCATATCTGGATGCTTGTTATTAAGCTCCGCCAAAGCTGATTGACGCTTGTAGTTTGTTGAATATTCCTCTGCCGCCTTAATTTTAGGGTGGTTCTCAATTGCACGATTAACAGCGCCTTGAGGATCCGTAAAGTAGTCAATATCACTTTCGGGCTCAACGTTCTGTTTAGGTGCAGATTGTGTTTGAGTAACAATGTACTCATCCACGACCTTGCGAAGCTCACCGACTTCAGCAGAATGACGACTCATTACCTGTTCAGCTTCTTGGTGCATCTGAACAACTTCATGCAAAGATTTACCACGATACTTCTCTGGGATCTTTGACTCTAAATCTTCTTCTACTGGGTCTTGAGGTTGCTCAATAACTTCAGGAGATTGCTCTGCCTCAGCTTCTTGAATCTCGTTTACTTCACTTTCAACGTTGTCCACATTATCGTCTTCGACGTGCGGATCAAGCATTGTTGCTCTAGACATATTAAACTCCGTGAACTCAGTCATTCTGGAC
>Ga0213867_1000127_pt1 | contig 34667 bp, 48 predicted proteins | sample PICome_12_FD_160120 | JGI IMG/M metagenome (GOLD analysis project Ga0213867, IMG submission 160120) | Coastal seawater microbial communities near Pivers Island, North Carolina, United States - PICO540 | ecosystem: Environmental > Aquatic > Marine > Coastal | place: USA: North Carolina... | reverse complement strand
TTTTACCCATTCTATCCATTTCAACTAATTCTTCAGCGAGATTATTCACATCAATTAACACGTCCTGACCAAATTTTTCTCTAAATAATTCTATAGCATCTCTGCCTTTAGGTATATCAATTCCTCTTTTTGATAAAATTTCTCTAGCTATTGTTCTTGTAAGACCTGTTGAAATGTTTTCAACATTTTGCATATTCTTAATTTTTTCCTCAAGTCTTTTCATTAGCTCAGACTCATCATTAAATTTCTTTTCAATCTCTTCGTCAGTTTTAGGTCTATACATCTCATCAATTTCTTTTTGAGCTTTTGATATTTTAGAGCTAGCATCTTCAATTTTAGTTTTGGATTCTTGTATCTGATCCATAATTGATTTACCTGACTTAGTATCAATCATGGTTTCAATACCTTCTGATATAACAGACTCGTCTATTTTTTTAACATCTTTGGTTCTGTCGTCTAATTTCTTTTGTTTTTGACCTTCTTTAAAAGCCATATCAATTTGTTTTTTGGCTGCGTTAAACTTGTCACCTAGTTCTCTTTTTGCAATTCCATAAACTTGTTCGATGTTTTTAAGTCCACCTGCTCTAGTTAGGTTTACAATTGAAGCCAATAATTTTAATAATGCGTTCATATATTACCAATAATACTCAAATTTCCTTTTAGGTTGTTCCTCTTCTTCATAATCTTCAGGGTGTAGTAAAAAGCCTCCCTGTCTGAAACGCATGATAGCTTGTGTCATCGAGTCCACAAGATCGTCATGATCACCAAAAGGAAATGCTGCACACTCTTCGATAACCTCTTGCGCGAACTCCTTTTTCTTTGGAGCATATATCATAGCAGATTCAAATAAAGGTGCAACCGCGTTTACACGGGTGTGTTTATCCTGGCCTTTTGATGGAGAGAAGTTAATTACAGGTATTCCCATGTTTCTTAATTCGTAAGTTAAAGGCAATCCAGTTGCTTTAGCCTCAACAATAACTGTCTCAGGCTCCCAGTATTTATATTGTTCTAGAGCCACGCGACGAAGTTCGGGGAACTCGAATCTGTCTTTGACAGCATCTAATAACATAATACATTGTGGTCCATCTTCTTTTGGTCTGAATATACCCCAAGTAGTAATGGCACTATAGTCTGCAGTTTCTTTTTTCATAAATGCTGTATCATAAGATTGTATGACATGGTCCAAAGGTGGTATGTAATCTTTTTCCCAATCTTGCCACCATTCTCTTTTGATAATTGCACCTTCTTCAGATGTTGGGTCTTGCATGTACTGCGCATTCCATTTGGTTAAAGGAATACTAGCCTTAACAGATTCTAAATCTTCTATCTTCCAATACTCAGGCCAAACAGGTTTACCTGATGGCATGATAGCTGGAAACTCTACAACTTCCCATTTGTCAGCTTTTGCTTCTGACTGAGCTGATAATAATCTACCAGTCAAATCTTTTTGGTTCCATCTTGTCATGATAACAACAATTGATCCACCGGGTTGAAGACGTTGACGTGGACCAGAAGTGTACCACTCGTAAGTTCTATCGAGAGCTTGTGAGTTTAATGCGTCTTGCTCAGTATGTGGGTCATCAATAATCAGAAGGTCAGCACCACGACCTGTGATTGCTGATCCAACACCAGCAGCATAATATTCACCGCCTTGTTCTGTTTCCCATTTACCAGCAGCTTGCGAGTCTTCTCTTAGTCTGGTGTCAAACACTTCTTTATACAGAGGGTCGTCCATAAGTTGTTTTGCTTTACGTCCAAACCTTACAGATAGTTCTGTTGTGTTAGTTGATTGAATAATTTTTAATTTAGGATTACGACCTACCATCCAGGCGGGTAAAAGATAAGAACCAAACTCAGACTTTGTATGTCTAGGTGGCATGTTAATAATTAATCTTTTAATTTTACCTGTAGCAATGTCATTAAACTTATCAGCGATTTGTTGGTGATGTTTACCTTCAATAAAGTCAGGCCACACATGTTTAACAAAACCCATAAAGTCGTGTTGAATATTTCCTTTTTTATCCAGTTCTTGAATCTGAAAGTATGTTTTAGTAAACTCTTTTGCTACATCAGGTGGTAGTTTAGCAGCTATATCTAATATCTTTTTAGGATCGTTTATATCTATTTTCATTTTAAAAAAATTTTTATTATAATTTTTTTAGCATCTTATTTCAGATGTAAAATGAAAATACCATCTATAAATGTCTAAATCAAGCTTTACAACCTAAAGTAGTGGGACCCCTTTTTATATATAAGGGATTGATATAATAAAAAAACGTTTGAGAAATGAAATGGATAGGGACCCCTCACCCGTTAGGGTGAGGGTAGAAAGGTTACGCCCAGTTCTTGAGCGCCTTATGTTTAATCAAGATAGCCGGGCCACTTACCCAATCATCATAACCAAATGCGTACTTGTCTTTTGTAAACGTAGATCTCCACAAAGCTGTGCCCTCTGGATTTAATGGAAGACTCATCAACTTGCCCTCCTCGTTTACTATCAACACATCACCGTTCGGGAATGTAATACACTCAACCATTCCACCGACAAAGTCTTGAGCCGTTTTTAAATCCGGCTCATCTTTGTTATCTTCGATGATCTTAAACTCTGGTGCAGTTGTGTTTAGTTCCATGCTGACCTCACTACTCCACCGTTGGTTGCTTTGTTCAAAGCTTCCAAGTATTCAGTCTCAGTTAACTTTAATACTTCTAAACAAAACATATGTTTAGTTCCCTGGTCTGCGCCTGGACTTTGTAAGTATCCTGGAACCTGTTCCAATAGTTCTTGACGCTTCTCGCCACCTGGTAAGTATTCTGCTTTAATTGTTTTTGTCATAATATTCCTTTCTAGTTAATATAGGACTATCCTACTCTACAATCTGTCCGTTGTCAACCCTTTCAATAGAATATTCTGGACCCCAACGATTTTCCTCATTCTTAACTTTGGCATAACCTTGGGTTTCCCGTCTGTGTCTGATAAACTCAATCGGTCGACCTTGTTCAATGTTTTCCATGTTCAATGCTAACCAATCGAACTTACATGATTGACTACAGAAATAAACATCGGAACCATTTGGAGTATAACCCCATGAGTTAGGTGTTCTATCTCTATCAGCATATGCATATCTTCCACGAATTACTCCACGCGATTTTAAAAACCTATCTTGTGTAACATGTGTATGGCAATTAGGTCCTTGGCAAAAATGTTTGTTTGGCATTAGATTGCACTCCTTTTCATTCTTCTCATCTCAGAATATAACTCCAACATCTGAAACTTATCACAAGAATTAATCCACTTAATTAATTCCTGTCGCATTTCTTTTTGTTCTTCATAAGCTTTCGCTTTGTTACTACTTATAACTTCAAAATGTTCTTCGTTTTGTTGTGCCATTTTTAGTGCCTCACTTTCCATGTTGTAGTTGCAGTTCTATAACCATGACTATCTAAATCATAATAAACATAATAAGGAGTTCCATTTTTTGCAACTCCATATCTTGACTTGTCGTCATGCTTACCTTTTCTTGTAATGTGTTTCTTGTGCTTACTAGCCCAATATGTAATGTAAAATGTTTTGTTTGTCATATATACCTTTCTAATTGTAATGGGACTATCCTATAAGATAGTCCCATGATTGTCAAACTTAATTTATGCTTTCTTCATATTTTTTTCTTGCCAATATTTTAGCCTCTCTTGATTGATGTTTGTTCTTCATACCTTTAATCATACTAGCCAAGTTGCTCGGATTGTAGATTGTCAATCCTGTTGAGTTAGTTCTAATTAATTCTGCCTCATCAACTTGAATACCTAACTCGGTTGCAAGTTCAATCCCCTCGCTAAGATATCTGTATGCTTTCAATCCAATTTTTAATTGATCACATTGTTTTTGAATTGTATCAATCCATGTTTTATGTTTAGAAACTAGATTGCCTTTTGCAATTCGCCATGCCTCAAATTTAGAGTATTCGTCTTTAGTACAAGCGATTGCTCTTGAACGACAGTAAGATGTTCCAATGACATCAAGATAGTATTGATCGTTAAAAGTTTTAGCCATGCCAACATCATCATTAGAAGAATGATAACCACCACCATGATGTCCAAGTGCTTTCATACAAGCGTCCACATGTTTTGTTTTGTGTGGGTTATCTTTGTTCTCGGATTGTTGAGCAAAAATATCGGGGTTGCAATCCATAGCTTTTAAATCTTCTCTAAAATATGCAACTGCAAACTCTTTACCGTCCTCACTACTATACTCACTACCATTTAGATTACCAAACAAACCAAAATCAAAATGTGATTTAGTTTCTTTTGTATCTCCGTCCTCGTCTTTATCTTCATTGTGTGCAAAGTAAAAACATTTATCTTTTGCTACAACATCACATGGACTTCCATATTTCTTTTTGAAAGTTCTTAATACTGCAACATCTTCTGGTGGATATGATCTCTCAACAACATCAACTGCAAGTCTATGTGCATGTTCGTATTGTCTATCAACATCTTCCCTTGCTTGAAGAAATGCCTCTCGTTCTTGTGTGTCCTCATTCTCAAAGACATTTTTTATTTTATTGAACAACTTATTTCGTAGTTCAGTATTCATTCTTATTTTTGTCATTTTGACCTTTCTGTTAATTATTTTTATTTTTTTGTTTTATACTATTGACAAATAATGTCAATAGGATTATATAGGAGTATCAGCTTCATTTGTGAGTTTATCGCTGAACATAACTATAAACTCTCGGGTAAAGACCCCACGTCACACCGCCTTCCTTGAGGCCGTCTTCGTTGGGGTGCTGATCCCTGATCCAAGTGGATACAGGCACAACGGTAAGCAGAAACTGTATCTGAGAATGTTGTGTTGCGCGACTTGGATCTGGGATCAGTCATTATTGACTGTGGAGATAAACACTATAACACGGGTATTACGCCAGGATATCTGTATGTCATGCAATGGGAGGCGTCATGACTACCCGCGTAGCATAGTGACTGATCATTATTTGCTGGACCCTGACAGGTGATAACCTGTTAGGCCTGTTGCCCGGGCTGTTAAAATAAAGCACGCCGGCCTCAACTCAGGGTCCTGCTAATGATACCAAGTTAGGGGTACATATCTTGCCTATGGCATTTCCCTGGACCTAAGCAGTGACCTGAAAGGGTAGCGTCGATACTTGGACCAGCAGCGCTGGCTTCCCTGATCAGGATGGCGTTGCTGGTGTATGAATTATGTGGCCCATTGGTCTTTGTAGTCCTTAGGGAATAGGCGCAGTAGGATGCGTTAGGAATAATTTCGGGTGAGACCTACCGAAAGCCACAAGCTTCAAGCAGCAAGCAACGCTTGACAGCTGGTATAAGATAGTATAGGATAAATATTGAAAGGAATAAATATGAAAGAAACAGACAACGTAGAAGTAGCTGATACATACCAGCTACAAAGAATAGCAAACGCCCTGGAGGAGATCCTGAGACTGGTGAAGCAGGACCAGGAGAAGATGGAGAAGAGACTACGTGAAGAGAATTAAATATAATAATTTGCTGCCATGGTTCACTCAGGACCATGGCACGTTGCCGGCTGGTTACCTGGCCAGCTGTGAAAAATTTTTTAAGGACCTGAAGCAACAAGCGGCAAGCCGCAAGCAACAAGCGGCAAGCAGGGAGCTTGACAAGGTGAGAGATCTATAGTATAGGATAATAAAGGAGAAAGAATTATGAAAGTAAAAGAAGCATTAAAAATTACAGAGTCGTTTACTCGAACGTCAAAGATGCCTGGCCTGAGCTACAGCCTGCCAGCGTGGGCCTGCCAGACTGGATCCAAGCTTAGGAAGGTTAAGACTTCACCATGTTACGGCTGCTATGCATTAAAAGGAAATTATACAAGATACCCTGCAATCAGGGAGGCGCAATATAGAAGGCTGGACGCTATCAATCACCCGCAATGGGTTGAAGCAATGGCTGCTGTTATCAAGCGTCAAAAATGGTTTAGATGGCATGACGCGGGCGACCTTCAATCAAAAGAGCATATGGCAAAAATTATTGAAGTGTGTAAGCTCACACCTGACACGAAGCACTGGCTGCCAACTCAAGAGCGTCAGTACTTACCAGCACCTGAAGAGGTTCCGGAGAATTTAATAATTAGATTATCAGCTGCACGTGTAGACGGGACCGCCGGCAATGCCTGGACGCATTCATCAACCGTGGTGACTGATGGAAGTCCCAGCTGTCCAGCTCCTAATCAGGGCGGCCAGTGTTTAGACTGTCGAGCATGCTGGAATAAAGATATAAAAAATGTTAGTTATGGTAAACACTAAAAATTTAAATGACATTTGTTTTCAAACATCCAAAATTTTACAGAATCCCCAGGGATAAGGAAGAAGCACGGGCTCAGCTCAAGGTACCTTCTTCTAATTCGGATCAGGTCATTAGCCGGAGAACCCGCGACGGCGGGGTACAGCGTGCACCTGGTCCGGGCCAAAGCTCCAAGCAGCAAGCCTCAAGCAAGGTTGGTTCGAAAGCTTCAAGCCTCAAGCAACAAGCGTCAAGCTCCAAGCCGGGTCAAGTGATTGACGCAAGCATCAAGACCTGAGCGGCAAGCATCAAGCTTCAAGCCACAAGCGACAAGCTCCTGTATTCTCTTTCCTCTGTACAAGTAAACTTCTTCTTTCTCAAAAAGTTTTGAGCCTCGAGACAAGAGGCGAGAAACTAAGATGAAAGTATTCTGTGGGTGCTTAATATGGAAGGCAATTTGATGGGGTGAGAACTTAATCTTGTTAGCTCTTGTTACCTTCAGCTCCAATGTAAAAAAGTGCCTATTAGTATTATAGCCCAATAGATCGGGAGTACCAAAAGCACTAAGGTTTTCAAGTCTAGTCCAACTAATTTGCTTAGTATTTTTCTTAATTTCATGCCAAAATTTCGTTTCAGGTTTCATTAATATTCACCCTAACAGGTGCCTATGTAAGTATGAATTTTTTCAGTTTTGGTATCTGATCTTTGAGGTCTGGTTTGATCACAACTCTAACAGAAGGTTTGCCTATTATAGTCGATTCCTGAACTTCAATTTTACCAATCGGGAAAATATTTCCGCTGCCATTATCCATATAGATCGTAGCATTGCTTACGGCGTTGCCTTTAGTACCATCTGTAAATTTGTCAAGATATTCTTGAAGGTGTCTTACGTACATTATTTTTTTGGTTCCTTTCCCTTGCCTGGACCTGATTTAATTATGTACTTCAGTGTTCCATTAGCTCCTGATTCAACAGCCTTAACCAGGTGTTTAAATAAGTAATTTTCTTTTAACTTTCGTTTAGCCTGCTCTGCATATTCAGTTAATTTCTTTGTATCTCTCATGTATTGCCTTTTATAAAATGTTAGGGTAAAAGTCAAACATGGGATTACCTAAAAGATTGACAGAGAAGCAGAAAAAATTCGCTGAGCTTATTGTGTACAACGACGGAAGCAGAGATGCTTGGGAGTGTGCAAAAGAAGCTGGCTACGGCCCAGGGTCTGACCTTGCAGCAAGAGTCGCCTCTTCAAAATTAACTAATCCTAAATTGTACCCTCTTGTAGTTAAGTACATTGGTGAGCTGCGCGAGGAAGCCAGGAAGAAGTACGAAGTTACTATGGACAGGCACCTTGAGCAGCTTGCAAAAATACGTGACCAGGCGTTGAAGAAGGGAGCATATTCTGCAGCGGGTAATATGGAAGTAGCCAGAGGAAAGGTTGCCGGATATTACATTGACAGGAAAATGATTAAGACTGGTAAGATAGATGAACTAGACAGAGATCAGTTAATGTCTAAATTAGAAAAAATGGTAGACGACCATTCCAAAATAATTGAAGGTGAATCTACAGAAGAACCACAGCAAATAGAGCTATCATCAGAGCCGGAAGATGAAATAGAAACCATAGAAGAAACAGACCAAGAGTTACTTGAAGAACCCATTCCAGAAGAGCCAGAATCTTCATTACAATAATATTTTTTCCATTTTAACAATACAACCTTTAGGAAATACATTACGATCTGAAAATAAACCATCAGCCTCATCGTAACTGGCAAACGTTCTTATACACTTAGAATCTCTTTCATATAGGTAAGCATTAGTGACCATTACTGAAGGCATCATACCACTAAACTCATGAGCCGTAGCATGCCCGCTATCACCTAAAATATCAACCCATGTTATTTTGTAGAAGTAATATTTCTTCTTCTTAAGCACTACATGTCTATATTTTGATTTTTTATTCATAGCTGATTCCTTTCCACTCTATAAGATATAAATATATATAAATATAAAAATTCTGAAAATATTTCTGAAACGCTGTGGAAAATGTGGAAATCAAAAAAACTACTCTTAAAGCATTGAAATCATTGAATTTGTTTTCCACAAAATCTTCCACATTTCGTCGAAAAAAAATGTGGAAAATGTGGAAAATGGCACATTCTGACGCAGATTTTAGCCTAAAGTTTAGAATCATTCTAAAGTAAAACCCTTTTTCCACAAAATTTTTGTGGTTTCCACAAAAGTTCCACAAATTAATTTTACTCATTTTTCCCCGTTTCTCGACTCTCGCCTCTAGCTGCTCGAACCTTGTAATAAGCATCAACTCGGGCCAGCCACTCGTGACTAAGTGCTCGAAACTCGGAGCCATTGATTATGAATCGTTGAAAGAAGTTATCAGGAGTACACATCAATATAACTCCTTGCTCGATCTCAGAGCCATGTACATAATTGTGAGCCATCGCATAGGCCACCATCTGCAACTTATAATCAGTTATCCACTCGATACGTTTAGGCTTGTTCGATTGCTTGAAGTCTATTATACTATCACGTCCCATATAAACCCCAACTAGATCAGTTGCACCGGCATACAGTCCAGGATAGCTTACAACCACCTCAGAGCCCCATATTTCCTCTAAATCAGGTAAACCCTTATCGATGATCGTTTTAGCCATCGAATGAGCTTGTACGCCCGCCTCAGTCATGTCTAGAACCTCTTTTTCAAGTATATAACCCTCTAAAATGCTATGCATGATAGTTCCTCTATTAGCTGCAGTATTCTTAATTCTATCCGCTTCAACTTCCCCAACCTTAGCTTTCCATTTAGCCAAAGATTCTAACTTATCTTGAGGCTGAGTTGCTGATAATATAGTTGTAACACTTGGTAACTTTTCTTGAGATACGTCATAGACTCTCTCATCATTTAACAGTGACCTTGTTGATGTAGGGTAGATATATTTTTTATTCCACTTTAGGTTCATATAAATGTCTCGATTCTACTATGTTTTCTATTTTTTGTTTATTTTCAAAAGCATACAAAGACGCCTGGTGATTGTATGGAAACACTTCCCAACAGAGGTCTCTATGCCCTTCTAAGCTTAAATAAATTTCTAATAAAAATTTATGTTTGCTTATCTTTATTTCTTTTTTAACGTAACACTTTCTAGGCATTATTTTAAATCCTCATTCTCCAAGATATTAATTCTAACCCATTCCTCACCATATTTTTTAAGGAATCTCTTAGCCATAGAACGTCTCGCTTTGTCTGACATAATTTTTAAATCAGATATTGGGACCGACTCACCACCTTTTTGAAGCATATCAAAGTCAGGTACAAATCTTCTTTTGTAGTCTGCAATCTGTGCTTCTAAAGAATCAATATACTCATTCAGTTCTATAACTTCTTCCTCATGAGCTTTGATTTGTTTTAGTAACTTAACATTTCTTTTGTTTAACTTCTCAACTGTTTCAGTCAATGTTACATTATCTTTCAGTTTCATTTCTTTCTCCTTTTTGATCTAAACCCGTATTTCTTATTCCATCTTTTATTACTTATCGTTTTCATGTTTTTTATACTCCTCTATTAATTTCTCTGATGGATGCCACACATCAACCGCTGAATGACATTTAGGACATGATAAGTTGCTAACAATATCATAGTCCTCATTATCTTCTGTATCATGGTCGCCACCCCATATTAATTCTGTTTTACAATGCCAACAGTTCAAAGGTCTAACTCCTTTGCTACTCTGTACTCTGTTAAATCAACTATATTACTATCTGAGTAATGATCTATTACTTCTTGTATCTTAGGTAGTTTTGTATGAGCAAAAGGCCAAAGCATACAACACACACGATAAGCATCACGAAACGTACAACGCCATCTATACTGGTTAAGATAAGGTGTACCATCAACTCTATTTCCTTTTACTTTCTTAGGTGTTAAAGTTCCAACACCCAATACTTCATGGACCCAAACTAAAACAGATTTGTCTGTCATCGTAATCTCCATACTGATACGCATAGAATTAGAAAATCTGTATCCAGGTTTACCTTTGTGTTTTTTCTTTTTTTCAATACCACGTCTTATGTGTATTGAACCTTCACCATCAAAGAGTCCTGCAATGTATGCGCAATCAATTTCCGATATCATTGTAAAGAATTCTTTTTAAACTCTTGAACATTTAAATAGTTTTCAAGTTCTGCAATTTTAGAAGTTTGTTGTTTTACTTTCGCTTGCAACACTCCTCTATGTATTTGAAGTTCTTGAATTACTTTCTGCAGCTCCTCGACGCTCGCTTCTCGAACAGGTATCTCGCCTTGAGACTCACAGTAACTACATTGATAAAATGTTTCACCCGATAATACGTATCCATTCCCATTACACACGGGACATATTTCTTTATCTAAGTTTGCCATTTAACTTCTCCACTTTTTCTTCGACTAATACTCTTACGACTTGTGCCCTAGACAATTTGGCATGCTTGGGAGCGAGATGTTTTGATAGTTTTGTTAGTTTATTATAGCAGTCATGATCAATTGCTATACTTTTGTATTTGCTTATATCTGTCATTTATTATATCCTTTCAAAGTTATTTCTGACATATAGGATTATATATTAAAATTACAACAGGAGTCAATGACTAAATTTATAATTGTATTACATTTATGTTCAATGATTACAGGACAATGTCCTTCTAGTCATTTTTCAATAAAAACTGGTTTTGAAACGCATTATGATTGCGTATTAAATGGATATGCAGTTGCTCAAAAAACTTATATGGAATTAAAAAAACTTGAAAATGTTGATGCAAACCATATTGAAAAAAATAAACTTGTTGTCAAATTTGAATGTAGAGAAATAAAACTTCCAGACATTACTGTCCCACCAAGAAAACCTAAGCTACCCGCTTAAGTAGCGCGTACCATTGTTCTCTATATTTAAGTTTTTTAGTTTTATTATATAGAACTGCCAGTTCGTTTAGTTTTTTCGTCAGCTCCTCTAAATTCATATATTCTTGTACCTTTCTCTATTATAGATTTAACTCCATGACCCGATAGGTCAATATCAACTCCATAACTCTTCCATGCTTTCTTAAGTATATTAAGTTCAAGAACAAGTACGCCCCATTGTTTTTGAGTAACGCCTGTTGCTTTTAATGTTAGTTTCTTCTCATTCATCTCTTTCTCCTTTTATAGTTAACCAATCAGTTAATAAATGAATCCTATCTATTTCAGAATTGTTTTTAACTTCATGTAGTTTTTGATTATTATTAATTTCAAATATCTCACCCTCTTTTATATTTTTATCCTCACCTCCTACAATGAATCTTACTTCATCATCAGTGATAATAGCTAAATGAGTTCTTTTAACAAGATCAAAATAAGTATCTTGATTATCTACATGAGGACCAATGATAGACCTAGAAGGTAGGTTAATCAACAATGCGCTTGTAATAAAACCTTCACCGTATTTATCTGTAAAAATTTGTGAAAGAGAATCTAACTCTGTTTTATAATTATCTGCTTCAGGCCAAAACTTTCTATTATCTTTTTCTAAATTTCTTTGATTGTATTTATCCATTTCATTCCATATCAAAGGTATGGTCTTTGTATTCATATGGACCATATAATTTTTTTGTCTGTAGTCGTATTTGTGCCAGTCTTCTTTTGTATATTTTAAGACTTTTTCTCTTAAACTATTGATATTATTGTATTTTTTTACAAAAATAAAATTTTCAGGTATGAGAGACAAACTATCCTTTTCCTTGTCCCTTGTACCTCGTCTGTTTTTTCTGACGCTTCTCGTGTTTATTTTTATTTTTCTTGTGCTGACGTGCACCTCTTTTCTTAGGCTTGTCCCTTACAATATGGTCTTTAAATTTCTTAGCCATTATTCAATATAATTATCTTTTATCCATTTCTTATCAGACTCATCTAATTTAAGATATCTGATTCTGCCATTGATATGTTGTTTTGTATCATGGCCACAGTTAGTACATCTATAAAATTCTGAAACAATTGCAACTAAAATTGTTTCTTCCTGACATTCTTCACAATTACCGTGTACTGTATCTATTTTACTAAATAATTTTGCTGATTTCTTATCTATTATGCTCATACTATATCTTTCGCCTTTCCTATAATTGGTTTGTATTTAGTTTTACCTTCTGATTTATACGCATGCATAAACTGCTCACGTCTACCTTCTGGAATCCAACTACAGTGTATCCACCCTGAGTTAGGTTCACCTGGAGTATAGAACTCAAGGATGAGCTGATCTGTTTCAAGGTTTTGTTTGATCCAATCAGCGACCTCAGCATTATCGACTCCAACACATTCGAAGTCAGCCGCCTCAGCTTTTGCATGTTGACTGTCCCGACTCGACCCTATGGCAAGGCATAAATCTTCGCTACGGAACCCTGATGTGACCTTTACTCTGCCAAAATGGTCCCGGACGGGTTGTAAAATATTTTCACACAAGTCTTTTAGTTTTTCTATTTGACCTGCGTTTGGATTATTATTGATTCCCTTACGAACAGCTGTGTCCGATTTGATTAACTCTAAAAGAGTGAAATTTCTACTTAGATTCATCTATAATTTTTTTAATTGCTTTAGATCCATCGATATTTTCTTCAAGCTCAACTTTTACCTTTCCGCACATGTACTTAATATTATCATTTGCTGTACGTTCCGCAACTCTTTTTCCTTTTAAACAATCCGACATTGCAGGCTGTATTCTGTGTTCTGTGAGAACACCTCCTATAAACATACAAAGTGCTACAACACTACTGATGACCGTTTCCATTTGCTCTTACCTTATCTTTTAATTGTTCAATGTCAGCTAATGCTTTTTCTAATTGTGATTTTAAAAACTCTATATTGACTTTGTTTGTCATATTCATTTCTTGAGTCTTTTCCATTTTCTCTACAGACTTATACAAATCCTCCAATAAAAAATGTTGCTCCTGATCCGTGGGCACTTGTTCAGATTTTTTAAGTAAATCATTTTCAAATAATTCTCTTGATGTCTCCAGAGATACTAATCTTGCAGTAAGCTCTGTATATGCGAACACACCCATTGCAACTAGAAATATAAGGCTAGCTACAGTCTTCATAGGCATCTGCACGCGTGCCTCTTCTCCAATGTTTAATGGTTTGTTACTCATTTTCGTATGTTATGTCCGTACTGTGATCTTTTTCTTTTTTGTAAGTTCTTTTGCAAGTACACTTTTCGCAGGTGCACACACCATATTCATCTGCGTGAAGATCATTATCTTCACCGCAATGACAAGGATGAAAACATGTCTTGCAAGTGGTCATTTAACTAGACCAAACCCACTTTATAAATTTTTTCCAGGGCCAGCAAATTATATTCCAAACCCATTTTAAAGTTTTTTTAATCATTTTTTTTCTCCTCTATTTCATAGAAGAACTTATCCGTATCTTCTGTACGCCAAGCTCTACTATCTTCTACATTCCACTCAGAGGTTTGCACTTTCCAGTCAGGAGTACTATCTTTCACTGTGAAAGAAGGTATATCCCATATGCATCTGTTGTTAGGTTGTGCAGCAAAATTACCATCATCTAAGGCAATTATGTGTGCGCACTTATGTTCGTGCGGTATCTCTGAATGATCAGTGTCAAGTATATTACTATCTGGATGTGCAAAGTCAACGGTAAATAAATACTTTCCAGGGTGCCATTTCTTGTCTTTTCCGATATACTTACCGGCCTGTCCGTCTAGTATATCCCAACGATGAACAGCAGGATAATAAGAAAAACAATTCCAGAGCTGTAGTTCATCAAGTCTTCTTGCGGGCACTCCGGATGGTTCAAATCCCTGTTGAATAAACGCGCTAATTGGTAGGCGATAAAATATTGCACCGTTTTCCATAATAGCATGAAATAGTATTGCACGCCCTGTAAGAGCGCTAAGGCCAAATATAATACAGTCTTCAACTTCTCCTTTATGCTTCTTAAGATCATATAAATATTCTCTTCTGATTTGTGCATAAGTTGGTGGTATGTTTGCGTTTAAATATGCCATAAAAAATCCTCATTTTACGTCACCCCAAGTTGGGCCTTTTTCATAATCAACTTTATTTTTAACAGAAAGTTTAACTGCATCTTGCATAATTGCAATAATTTTTTGTGCCTGATGCTCAGATTCAACAGATATATCTAATTCATCATGTACTTGTATATGTGGTGTAATACCTTCATTATATAAATCTAACATAGCTTGCTTGGTCATATCTGCCGCAGAACCCTGTATTAATTTATTCAAAGCTTTGTAAGTATAGGCTCTTCTAATTCTATCTTCACCATATTTTCCTTTAGCTTCTTCATAAGTCATTGGTGCTCTTAGTTCACCTGGAGCAAATCTTGCTTCTTCCCATTTATCAAATCTACAAACTCTACCTGCAATGGTTTGAATCTCTCCGTCTCTTTGAGAATCTCTCATAGTTGCATCCATCAAACCTTTTACAAAAGGTACACTGTCATGATAGTTATTAAAAAGTTTATCAGCTTCTTCTTTACTTTCTAAGTCTAAAGACTGTTGAAGTTTTGCTTTTCCCATTCCATAAAATAAACCTAAGTTAATAGTCTTAGCTTCTTTTCTTTTTATGTTTGCAAGTTTAGCTACCATTCCATGAAAGTCCATTTTGGGGTCTTTATTAAACTTAGAAACCATTTCAGTTACAGACTCAGAATTTTTTAAGATAGGGTGTTCTGCTGCATAGTGTAAAACTAATCTAGGTTCTTGTTGTGAATAGTCAAAGCAACCCCAATCACAATCTTGTTCTGGTATAAATAGTCCACGAATTGCAGGACCTAACAAATTGTTTCTTGCAGGAATTTGTTGTAAGTTTGGATTAGAATATGAAAAACGTCCGGTTACAGTTCCGCCTGCGTCTGATCTTAATTGATTTATGTCAGCATGAATACGTCCATTGTGTTCATGTTTTAGTATTGTATCTATAAAAGTTGTGTGCGCTTTGTTTAATTCTCTAGCTTCTGCAATGTTTTTTACTACTGGATTTTCATGATTTTCTAGTGTAGCTTTTGTAAATGATGGAGCGTTACTTTTCGCAGTTCTGGAATAAGGTAGTTCAAGGTTGTCAAATACTTTGGCGATCGATCTTGCTGCCCATATTTGTACTTCTACTCCTGTTACTTGTTTCACTTTTGCAAGGCATTGTGCTTCTCTTTTCTCTAATACACGTTTTAGTTGATGCGCTTTATCAACGTCTACTCGAACGCCCTTAAATTTCATATCTACCAACATAGGAAACAAACTTGTTTCTAAGTTAAATATTCTCTGTAAGTTTTGATCTCTTATCTGACCTGAAAATTTTTTAAATAGTTGTAAGGTTAGTTCAGCATCTGCTTCCGCATATGCTCCAACCATTGATGCAGGAAGTTTATACATTTCAGATTTTGCATCTATACCAGCTTTGTCTGCTGCATCCTGTAAAGCTTTTTCATTCTTAACTTTACCTAACTCTATAAAAGACAATGAATTCAATGAGTAATACAATCTGTTTTCATCTAGTACAGCTGCCATCATCATTGTATCCACAATGATTCCATTTATATTTACACCATACGATCTTAACCAACATACGTCATACATTGCATTATGAAATATTTTAGGACATGGTAAAGCACAAATACTTTTAACCCATTTCATTACAGATTCTTTAGCAAAAAAATTACCCTGCTCATGACCGAAAGAATAATATCCAGACCAACCATCTACTGCAACAGCAACACCGATGATTTCTCCATCACCTCTTACAGAACCTGAACCCATCTTTTTTAAGTTTGGGTCTCTTGTCTCTAAGTCAATTGCTATGTATTTGTAACTACTTAAATCTTTAAATTCTTCAGGTGAGTTCCACATCTCTTCGTTAAATAAATTCTCCATAATCCCTTTCTAGAATCATTTCTAAATAATGTATAGCCTTCTTAATATCGTAGTGTTTTCCTTTCCTAGAATGTCTGCAGATATATTTTATAGCGTTGCCTTCTGCAAAAAGCAACTTATTTTGATTTACAAACTCTGCCGGTTGAATCTTAAAATCTTGATAATGATTCCCCTGAACTTGTTTGTCTAGTGATTTATATGACATACCCTGTACCCTCCTCTGATTGTAATAAATAAAGTTTTTGTTTAGCACGTGTGACGCCTACAAAAAATAATCTGTGCTCATTGTCTGGAGACTTTTCAAACTCGCCTTCAATAAAATTACTTTGATATTCATCTGCACCAAAGTCTGTAAATAAAACTACGTTCTCACATTCTTTTCCTTTTGATCCATGTAAAGTCATTATCTTTATGTCAGCTTCTTTCATAAGATCGTAATTATTTTGTATTAAATGTTTCATGAAAATTTTTGTATCTTCATCAAAGTCAAGATGTTCCCAACTACCTTCAACAAGTAATCCATGATCTTGTTTTAATTCTTCTAATGTCACAGAAAAAACAGTATCTAAAGTTTTGCCACTGGCAAAACCTCTTTGCAGATGACCTAGTTTTACTTTTAAAAAAGAATACATTACCTTGACATCTTTTGAATCAATACTTGCACCATTGTTTAATCTTTTCCAGGTAGTAAATGCTAACATAGAATTTTTATCTAGGTATTTATCACCTGTAAATTCATATCTTAAACCTTTCATATACAAATGATCTCTTGCTTTCTCACAAAGTTTATTGGTTCTACCAAGTACCATCCATTTACCTTTTGAAAAGTCTATGTTTTCTAATGATGTTTCGTAATTGACTTCACCTTCCTCGTCTCTCGCTTCCCAATTCTTTGTTCTACGTTCGTTGAGTCTATCTAATATGTTTAAAGCCACTCGATGCACGCTTCTCGGTACTCGTCTCGACTTAACTTGTTCGTCGATAGTTCCTTCTAGATTTATGAATGTAGATGCATCCGCACCTTGAAACCCGTAAATAGTTTGATCGTCATCACCGGCAATATATGATCTTGCACTTAGTTTTTCTAATTCAAAAAACATATCCCATTGCAATGCGTTTAAGTCTTGAGCTTCATCTAAAAATATAACGTCATAAAAACTATCTTTAGTTTTTATCTTATCCGTAAACAAACTTATCATGTCATAAAATTCTATGACTCCTGTATCTTTTTTATATTGCGTTAATGCACCATCTATTTTTTCTGCAATATGGATATCTTCCCAACCTGCCATACCTTTTTGTATTGCAGCTTCGTTTAAAGATATCTTTTTATTTTTTGCATAATCTCTTGTGGTTAGGATTGGATCTTTAAATCTAGTTTTACCAGTGATTGAATCAATACTCATATCAGTATTTAATCTAGCTGCCATTGGTTCATAAAGTTTAAATTGATTCCATTGACTATTACCTCTTAATAGTTTTGCACTTACATCTATATTTAATTCTCTTACCCCTAATGCATGCATAGTTCCTATGTATCCAAGTTTTTCTTTAGGAAATAATTCTTCAAATCTTTCAGTTGCTTCTTCTGCAGCTGCTTTACTAAAAGTAATGTAACAAATTTTTTTAGGATCAGTTTTATTTTCTTTTATTTCTTTGGCCATATAGTGATTTAATAATCTATACGTTTTACCGGTCCCTGGTGGTCCAGGTATTACTGTTCTATTTTTCTTTTCCATGATGGCTCCTGACTTTCATATTTTGCTTTCTCTGGTTCAACAGATACAATCTTTAACATCTTAAAGCAACGCACTGTTTTACCGTTTATTTTTGGATAATCCTCTTCAATCTTTAATTGAGTTTGTAGTTTTTGTACTACTACATGTTTTGGATATCTTTTATCTGGCCATTTATTTTTTACTAAATGTTTCCAAAAATCTTTCATTTTAAAATAACTATAGTTATCATCACTAAACGCAACACCTCTTTGAATATCATTTATATCTTTACCTTTAACTTTATTTACAAAGTCTTCCATGTATTCTCTTAATTGATTATCTATTTTTAAATCTTCAGTAGCTTTCAAATCAGTTTCTTGTTTTTCTTGTAAAAGTTTTATTAACATCTTACGCCATATAATTTTAGACATAGGCATCTGTGGTCTATTGATTTGTTCTAAGCACGCCATTGAAAATTTATCTGGCTCGTGAAGAACTGCAGTTTCAACCATTACTGTTTGTCCATCGATGTCACAGAAAAATAATGGTGGATCTGAATTATATTTTCTGATTGCAGATATAGTTTGTACCGGTGCATCATCATCACCTACACCATATTTTTTTGTTACACACAGTTTAGAATTACAAAAAGATACTAAAGGTTCATCTTTACATTTATAAAAATAGTCTTTGTTTTCTAATGATTCCTGAGTCTTAACAAGTTCTGATGCATTGATAGGTGGTTTAAAGTATTTTATATTGTAGTGATTCATTTTCTTTTTCCAAAGATCATCTTCAGAAAATCTTTTCTTTAGATAGACTCCTACATTATACATAGTTTCATTTCTCATTCCTTCACCAACACCTTCAGATAAAAGCGTAACTAAACATGGTGGCATTTCAAGAAAATCATCTTCTTCTGTTTCTTTTAATTTTAAATTATTAAACTGGTCTACACTTAAAACATTTTTTTCATAGTGTTCAAAAAACGTTTCGATATCTAATATTGGTTCACCATTATTATTGAATGCATATCTAACTGTATTTTCTAAGTTGTGATAAGGTAAGTTTAAAAAACTACCTACATCACCACGATCAATATTTATCTTTTCTTGTTTTGGAAATATCTCTGCTCTTGCATGACCAATAGCTGAAGCATATGTTTTTAATTTATCTCTCATCATAACTGCAGGCACAGGTTCTTTTGTAAATAAAAATAAATGTGCACCACCAGATTTTGATCTAAATACTGTTAGTGGTATTTTTTTCTTTTTTAAATCATTTACTATTTCTTTGTGATCTAAAGGATATACATCCCAGTCAATACATCCCCATATACAAGTATTGTCTCTTCTTATTGGAATTATACCTAATGCAGGTTCTGTTCCTTTTAAATGATCTTGCCACATTTTATCTGTAGGTGGCTCAGTAATTGTTTTAGACCTAGTAATACTTTTACCTTTTGCAGATACCTCACCTGTTTTACGAGTCTCACCTCTAGCTATGTCTAAGCCTTCAAATATACTTTTAAATTTTTTTAATATGTCTGTCATGTCCTGTCCTGTCTGTCGATTGCATGGGCGCTTTGAGTCTCCCCTAGGCGCCCACTTTTCACACTATTTGCCGGCGAATGAGTTGTGAAACTTTTTCGCTCTTTCGTAGAGTGATGCGTTATCAATCATAGCACCTCTTACAACATTAAAGCCATACCATTGATTACCTTTTCCACTGTTAAGTACAGAAGACAGGACATATTTATGACTGTAAGTAGCAGGAGTGAAAGGACCATTTTTGCCTTCAAGTGTAATTGAAGCCATCATTGAATTCCATTTTCTACTCACTTTACCTTGAGAAGAACTCATAGAGATTAATGCAGGTTCTGTAATTTCACCATCAACAATTAAAACAAAATGTTGACCAACTGTCAGAATGTAATTACCGTTTTCAAGACGATCTTTACCTCCAGAATCTTTAGTTGTTTTAGATAAAATATCAGAATCATGACCAAAAATATTTTCTGGTCTTCCTGAACCTGTACCAAAGTCTGCCCATTCTTGAAACTCAAGTTTGTAATAGCAGGGTACAACCTCTATTCCGTCAGCACCGTTATAACATTTTTTAGTCACGGTGTTTAAGAACATACCTGGTTCTGCACCTTCAACGTAATTTTGATTACGCTTCTGAGCTTCTCCAGAGCCGTTCTGTAAAAGTTTTAGAATTGGTAAGGCCAGATTTTCTGTTCTTACGTTTTCTAAACCTTGTGCTGCATCCGCTTCAAATAAAATATCTGAAGGCAGATTTTCTTTTTTTATAGTCACTTGTTTCTCGTTACTAGTTTCCATTTTATCTCCTTTTGATTTTTGTACTGTTACCCGCGTAGATTTTAAAAATGTCAGAAGGCATCTCAAGATTATTCTCAAGACGCTCTCTGACTAGCGCTTTAAGAGTTACAGCATGAACCGTTTCGCGCTGAATTGGTTCAAAGCCATTACTCTTTGCAAGGTCTGCATATTGCAGTGCCTTGTTATCTTCGTCCCGACCAAAGGTAACGGTAATATCATTTTTAATAATATCACCTAGGCCGTTATCTCGAAGCCATTTAAAAGCTTTATCCTTTCTATCTAAAAAATCAGAATCACTTTCGTTTCTTCCTTTTGCAATAGAAGCATAATAAAATGGTTTAAGTTCTATAGACTCACCATCTTTAAGCTTTAATTTTGTAATGTTCATATCTTGCATCATCTTAGGTATTTCTACCTCTGATAATACTTTAGACTGTTCTTTTAATTTTGAAATACTTTTTTCTGCGTTTTCAATTTCGTCTTCAATATTTTTTAATTCAATAACTTTATTAGATAAAGAAGCTGCAGCATCTATTTGCTTTACAGATTCTAATCTATCATCTTCATAATTAATCGTCATACAATTCCTTTCGTAAATTGTATATAATCCTAGACTTTTGTTTTGTCAATACTAATTTTTAAATAAATCTATTTCTATTGGATAATAAGTTTTTTCTTGTCTATCCCATTTTAGAAATTTAAATTTTCCATTTGTCATGTCAGAAACTACTGAACAAATAACACCAATAGTTGCGGGGTCTCCTGATAATAAAAGATAATCGTCTGACGTGTAGTCTTTTAGAAGCGTTCTAAGTTTTTGTATTAACGGACCTGGAGAAAGAATCATTTGAGAATACATAGGTAATAGAGTTTTTATTTCTCCATACTTTGATGCACCCATAACATTATATTTGGGTTTACCTGTTTCTCTATCTATAGGTATTTCTTGAGTTAAATAAACTTTAGTCATTGACTTTCTTTTTTGATTCAGTATAGCTATTTTTAGAAAGAAATCAATGATTATATCACACAAACACAAACTGATATTTATAAAACCTCTTAAAGTAGCCGGTACATCTTTTGAATTAGCATTAAGAAATTATTGTGGTCCACAAGATATAATAACTATGTGTACTCCAGAAGATGAAAGAATTAGTTTAGAAAGAAATAAAATTCATTTTCAAAATGAAAACAATGGAGCTAAATATTTTGATCATGTAATTGGATTAGATGTTGATTTTCAAGTATCTAGTAATGTTATGAATAATGATTGTTATCAAGGGATGGGAACAATACTTCGTGTTTTTGAAGCAAATAGTCAAAGATATTATAATCACATAGAGGCTAGAAAAATTAAAAAAAGAATAGGTGAAGATGTTTTTAACTCTTATACAAAAGTTTCTATTGTAAGACATCCGATTGATTATCTTATATCTAACTATTATTTTTTTGGTTTTGATTTACAGAATATATCTTTTAGAGATTATGCAATCCAAGCGCCTGTAAAAGATTTTAAAAAATTTTATGAAATAAATGATGAGTATATAATTGATCATATGATTAGATTTGAAAACCTGGATGAAGATATAAAAAATTTAGAACAAAAAATTACAGGGCTCACTGGTCTTGCGGAAAGAATGAAAACTTTTAAATCAAAAATTAAAAGAGTTGATGCTAAAGATAAAATTCCAGGAGCTAAACAAAGACTCAACAGCGCGACTGTAGATTATATGAAAACTAAATTCCCAAAAGCTTGCCAAATAGCTATGGAAAAATATAGTAAATACTGTAAAAAATTTAATTATAAGTAGTTGACAAATATCCTAACGTATCCTATTTTATAAGTAGAAAGTATAAAATATTATGTTCTACAAATTTAAAACAAAGCCTTTTGCGCATCAACTTAAAGCATTAGAAATGTCTTGGGACAAAGAAGTCTATGCTTATTTTATGGAAATGGGTACAGGTAAATCAAAAGTATTAATAGATAATGTATCTATGTTGTACGACAAAGGAGAAATAAATGGTCTTCTTTTAATTGCACCTAAAGGTGTTTATAAAAATTGGTACGACTCTGAAATACCGGTACACATGGCTGACCATATTGAAAAGAAAACTGTTTTGTGGACTGCATCACATACTAAACCAAAACTAAAAGAACTAAATACTTTGTTTGAAACAGGAACTGATCTACATATTTTAATTATGAATGTTGAAGCCTTCTCTACTAAAAAAGGTTTAGAGTTTGCAGATAAGTTTTTATCTTCTCACAAGTCTATGATTGCTATTGATGAAGCTACAACTATTAAAAACCCTTCAGCTAAACGAACTAAAAATATTTTAAAGATATCAAAAGATTCTAAGTATAGAAGAATACTTACAGGTTCACCTATAACTAAATCACCTTTAGATTTATATTCTCAGTGTGAGTTTTTAGACCCATATCTTTTAGGTCATCATTCTTTTTTTACTTTTAGAGCTAGATACGCTGTTATGCGTAACATGAATTTAGGTGCAAGAACGGTTCAAGTTATAGTTGGTTATAGAAACTTAGGAGAGCTTTCTGATAAATTAAAACCTTTTTCATATAGAGTTTTAAAAGAAGATTGTTTAGATTTACCTAAAAAAACTTGGATGAAAAGAACTGTATCAATGACTCCAGAACAAGAAAAAGTTTATAAAGAAATGAAACAAACTGCTCTAGCACATCTGGATGGAAAGGTATTAACTACTAATACTGTATTAACTCAACTAATGCGTCTCCATCAAATAACTTGTGGCCACTTTGTGGCTGATGATGGGTCTACAAAAGACTTACCTTGTAAGAGAGTTGATGAACTTTTAGATATTGTACAACAGGTTGAAGGTAAGGTTGTTATTTGGGCTCAATACCAAAGAGATATTAATAAAATTATAAATGCTATATCAAAAGAATATGGTGAAGATAGTTATGTTGATTATTATGGATTAACACCTCAAGAAAAAAGACAAGATAATATAAAGAAATTTCAAGAAGATGACAAGTGTAGATTTTTTATAGGTACAACACAAACTGGCGGTTATGGTATCACATTAACTGCTGCAAGTACAATGGTTTATTTTTCTAATGGTTATGATTTAGAAAAAAGAACTCAATCAGAAGCTCGTATAGATCGTATTGGCCAAACTAAACCTATGACTTACATTGATATTATTTCTGAAGATACAGTTGATGATAGAATAGTTTTAGCGTTACGTAAAAAACAAAACATCGCTAGTCAAATTATGGGTGAAGAAATTAAATCTTGGATTTAATTAATAATATCTGAAAGTAAAATTACAAGCACGGCTCCCATGCCTCCAACAATCCAATACTCTAATCTTTTAATTCTTTCTTGCATTTCTTTTATTTGTTCGAAGGTTTGTTTTTGCATTATTCTACAGAGCTTTTCATGTGATTCAATTTTTTCTAATGCTGATTTTTTAGGCATTATTAATTCCTCTTGATCTTAGTCTTATTTGTTTTTCTGTTGGTGATAAATATGATTCTTCAGTAGGTGTTAAACCTGAAGCCATCATTGGATTTTGTTGGACCGGTGTTTTAAAAGAACCTGGATTTGGCATAGGCGTCGGTGGTAATGGTGTCATCGATGACTGCTGCCCTTGAATATTTTCTAATTGTGGTAGATAATTTTCTATTTTTAATTGTAAAGGACTATCTAAACTTTGATTTTCAAAATCTTTTACCATTTGTTTTATTAAAGACTCAACTGGTAAAAAAGGATTTTCTATCCCACCTTTTTCTGCGTTACGTTCGAACGCATCTTCAATACCATCTGTAACTTCAAATGCATTAAAATTTCCTCTTAGTAATCTTTTTAAAGTTTTCTTTGAAATATTTCTTCTATCAAATATACCTTTTAAATCTTTGTCATTTAAACCCAAAGTTTCTGCTGCATTTAAAACTTGTTTCATGTTTCTTTGTGTTTCAAATAAAGTCTTGTTAGCGATGAAAAATCTTTCAATAACTTCTTTAGGTGTTTTTCTTTCACCACTTAAAACTCCAAACCTTCCTGACGTAAAGTTTTTTCTATCTTCCGATTGTTCTTTTTGAAATCTTCCAAGATAGAAGTCTAAACTTCTTTCAGGGTCAATTTTAATAGGTCTCATACCAAATATACCTGCAACCTCTGGTCCTATTTCGTAAGTAGCAGCTCCCTTTCCAGGTTCTCCTGTAACTGCTTTTATAGTTCTTTGGAAAGGTTGTGTAGATGGTAACATTGTTTTAGCAAGGTGTTCAGTTATAATTAAATATTTTTCCATTTCTGGAGTTCTATCTCCGTAAAGCTGTTTTCCTTCTCTTGTTCTTCCATTTCTACTCCATATATCCATAAACGCCTCTGTATAAATAGATTCAGATACGAAAGGCGAAGCAGTTTGAGCGGTAGCATCTAATATACCTTTTAAAAAACCTTTAGTTAAAACTTCTTCATCTTCAATTCCTTGTTGGATATTAAATAAAACTGTTTGGAAAGGTCTTGTAAGAGTATCGTAGACATTATTTTTAGACCAGTCGATGTAGTAGTATTCTCCATTTGTTGGATTTTTAAATAATATTTTTTGTGAATCTCTTGACCATGGGGCAACAAAATAATTAATCGCATCTGCTTCTTTATTTGTAACACCGAATATAGATTTAGATCCTTCGACAATACTATAAGGTAATACAGCAGTAGCAAAAGTCGCTCCTGTTAATCGTTTCATACCAATTGCTCTTGTTACTGGATTTTTAATTTCTTTTATCGCTTGATTAAAAATACCAAAACCAGTTCTAAATATTTCTGATGGCCATGACATAAAATTACCAAAAGGTGACATACGCATACTTCTTACAAACTGACCTACTCTTGCATAATTAGGTACTGTGTTTTTTACTACTTCAGCCACTTCTTGTTTTATATTTTGAGGAATAGGTAAACCTTTTTTTGCATATGCGTTTCTTAATCTAGCAAGTTCTATTTCATAGTTATATATTTTCCAAAAATCATCTTCCGCAACATATGCATCTTGAAACGCTTTAGTAGTTTTTTTAACACCTCTACTTATTCCCTTACCTAGGTTATTTAACAAAGGTTTTAAGACACTATCTGTAGCAATATTACCATCACCAAATCTAACATCTTTAAATAGATTACGAATATCACCAAGTCTTACGTTTGTATTTACAATACCTAAATCTAAGTATTCTCGATACTTAGCCATAGCTTCTGGTTGTCTCATACCTACTTGAACTACTTTTCTAGCTTGATTCATAGCTTGTGCCATTAGTTTAGGACTTGTTAATATTGTACCATTAGCAAGTGAAAAAGCTGCAGAACTTAAAAAGTTTCTTATGTGTGTTGGTATAGATAAAACAGTTTTAGCAAACTGTGCTCCAGCTTTAGGCGTAAGTAATCCGTATCTGTATGCAGCGGCGGCTGTTCTTCCTAAAAGACCTTGTCCTTTAGCTTCACCCCTCATCCAATCTTGAAGTCCAGCTACACTTTCAAAACCTTCTGCAATATCTTTTGAAGTATAAATATTTTCATCAGGAAAATATTTACTCATTTCTTCTGGCATTTTTACTATTGGAGTCTTTGATCCAAAAGCTTGTTTAGCTGCTAATGGTGTAGCATGAAAAAATCCTCTAGCGCCTTCAGGAGTTTGTGCTGTAATTCTACTTTTAATTAAATTGTCTGCATCAAGCATATCTTGAAAAAGCTCACCACGTCTAGCGATTGATGATAGTCTTGAAACAGATGCAAATATAGAGTGACGTGCATCTTCTACTTCACCAAATAATTGTCTAAATGCTTTACTTCCCTTACCTATGACACGAAAATCTTTTGTACCGTCCGGTAAATTTTTTTCTAAAGTTTGTCTAAAAGTTTTAATATTGTAAGGAGTATCAGCTCCCTTAGTCAAGTTTACATATTCAAATGTAGGTAGTGTATCTTTTTTAGGGTTCATTTCACGAGCTTGACTTACAATATCATCGACATAAGACTCTGCTTGTAATCTTGTAATTGGTTGATTATTTTTTGCAGCATATCTCATAAAAATATTAGCTACTCTATCTACTGTATCTTTAGTTGGTTTATATTTTTGTAATAAACCTGCGTCTGCATTTTCAAATATTTCAAAGGTGTTCGCTATACTATCTTTTACTCTACTACCTAATAAATTAGAAAATTCTCCTTGCATAGTTTTAGGAAGATCATTTACTGAAGGACTGTCAGAAGCAATTTTTAAAAGGTCTACAAAATAACTTCTACTATTCTTTATTCCATTTAAAATTACTTCAACACCCTCTGGTGTTGCTCCATTTCTAGTTAGTAAATCTACAAAGTCTAGAGTTTTAGCTTCGTCTAATCCTTTCATTAAATCACCTTCAAACAAAAGGTCATTCATTTCTTTATATAATTGTTTTCTTTCTGCAGTATTGGCTGCAAACAATATGTTTCTAGTTTCTGGAAAAATTTTATTTACTTCTTTATCGATTCTAGCTACTTGTTCCATTGCAAAGTTAGTATCAACCATTTTACTAGCTGATTCTTGTTCTCTTGCTAAAGCTTGTTGAACAGGTTTATTTCCTCTAAACCTAAAAATACCACCAAACTTATCTAATTTTCTTTCAATAGCATTATCACTATATGCAAGGTCTTTACCTTTTTTCTGAAGAAGTTTTGATGCTCCTCTTCCTATTCCATAAACAATAGGAGTAACTAATAAAGACTCTGAACCAAATTTAAACCTATTTAATAATCTTCTAGAAGCATCATCTCTTTCAGACTCTCTAATTTTTCTATCTAGTTGAGTTGGACCAGCTTCGAACGCATCTCCAATCGTTCCTAGTTTTTCAACATCAGCTACAAATGTTTCTCCAGCTAAACCACCGACAACAATTGCTCCAAATTTCTGTCTGCCAGTTAGTTTATTTAAATTCTCTGTTGCCTTAAGTCCATTTCTAACATTCTTGCTACCAAGATTTAGATAGTTACCTGTTTTTTTAGCATTTAAAGCTTTAGTAGCTAGTTTAGTTGCAACCTTAGCACCTATAGCACCTGGAACTCCAATTTGAACTAAAGCTTCTGTAAGTCTACCTATGGCTCTTTCTTGTGCTAATTCTTCAAAAGGATTTAGTGTATCAAAAAATTGTTCAACCATTGCAGCTGAGTTTGTATCTAGACCTAAATCTATTAGATCAGCAGCTAATGATATAACTCCTTCAGGTACTTTTATAGCTCCTGATATAATTCCAGCTGTTGCAGCTGTTAATCCTGATATATTACTATTGTCTTCAGCTTCGGGGTCCAAAGATTCATTTGTTTGATTAGATTTTTTTTCAGGTTGTGAAGTAGTTGCAGGTTTATTATTTATTATTTCATCAAGAGTAAAAGTACCACTACTATCAATATCAAGTTGGTTTTGTTCTAGCTGAGTAGATTCTCCAGATTGTTGTTTAAGGATTTCTTCAAGACTTAAAGCCATCTACTCTCCTTATATTATAGGGTTAAATCCAGAGTCTAAATAAATAGTTTGTTGAACGTTAGTTGTATCATCTCTGTCTCTATAGAAATATCTAGCGCCTTCAGGTGCTTTCATATCCATAGCTATTTCATATAAAACATTTTCTTCAACTGGTACATTTGGATTATCAAAAATAGCAACAGTTGAAATATCAATACCTTTTATTTTACCAGAAGCTAATAAACCATCATGTATTTGTCTTGCTCTAGCTTTTTTACGACGTTTATTGTCATATGTTGTAACAGCTCCAACGTATCCTTCAGGATCGTCTTCAAAGTCCGACATTTTAGGCGATGCTTCTGTAATTTTATATATATCATTTAGATACTCTGTTCTTTGTTGAGTATCATTTCCTAAAGTTCCATTAACAAAATCCATAACTCTTTGTTTTTCGTCATCTGCTAAGTCAGAAAAGTCTGTTCCTGGAAATAAAGATTCTGTAGCAAAACCTATATTTTTTATAAACGCTGTTTCCTGTTGATCGATACCATCTTCATCTAAACTTCTCTCGTAGTCTCTTAATTCTTCTCTATCATATATGTCCATAAATCTTTTCATTTTTAAAGCATCTATACCAGCAGCTGAATTATCCATCGCTTCTGTTTCTTGAATTAAACCTGGTACTGCACCAGCTCCTGCTTGTGCCACTTTTTGTAAAAAACTTCCTCTTAAATTAGGGTCTGCTAAACCTGCACCAAATCTTAATGCAAGGTTTGATATTCTTCTATCTCTTTTAGGTTTAATAAATTGATCCATTATGCCAGTGCCTTGCATTGCAGCTCGCATTAATTCTTCTCTATTTCTTGGTTGAAATTTTTCTTTAACAGTTTCTTTAACAGTTTCTTCACTCATATCAAAAGGTGAGAAAGGGTCTCTCATGTTGTTCATTCTGTTTTCAAATTCTATTGTTTCTTTTGCATCAGCTATTGCTGATCCAGCTTCACTGTAACCTGTTCTAGTGTTCGTACTTAAACCACCTTTTCTAAACATCGGTCTTTTTAAAATATTATTCATTATTATCCTTTTAGTGACCCGTAAATTCCTCCAAGAGTCGTTCCTAGAGATAAAGCAGTTTGTAAAGGACTCATTTGAGGTGATGACATTCCTGTCATTGCAGGTGACATTGGTGTAGTCATTCCACCTAGCGAACCTAATCCAGAAGCTAGATAACTTGTTCTTTCATACGGCTCATACGCTGCTAATCTTGCAGCTTGTCTTCTTGCATCTTCACCAGCTTGTCTAAATGCAAGATCACTTGAACCTGCCGCTTGTAAACCAGCAACTGTTTGACCAGCTAGTGCAGGTTGTAATGTTGCAAGTTGTGATTGTTGGCCAAATGCTTGACCAGCTGCCGCTTGTGCTTGACCAAAACCTTGACCAAGTAATTGCGCTTGTAATGCAGCTCTGTTTCTATTTGAATCTGTTTGATAGTTTGCTCTTTCAACACCTTCTCTACCACCACCAAAAGCCCCTGAAGCTACTGCTCTGTCAGCAATACCTTGCATTCCTCTTTGAGATTGTACATCATATTCTGTAAGTGTTGTATCAATTACGTCTTGTTGATAAGGAGACATAAATTGTTGATAAGCATCTGGTCCTGAATATTGAGCAGCTTGATTTAGGTAAGGCTCAAAGCCCATAACACCTGTACCAGCTCCAACACTTTTTACACCACCTTGAGCATCAAAAGTTATTGCACCTAAACCTGCTTGTCTTGCCAGCTCTTGTTGAGCTGCCATAGAAAAATCTGATTGTCTTTGAACTTCTGGAGCAAATTTAGATGTATCCGTTGGAACATTAGTTAATGTATTAAGGCCGGATAAATACCTTTTTTGTGACGCTTCTAGATCAGGCGACGCCCCTGTTTGAAGAATGGACATTATACTCTTCCTCCATCTTCTAATTTTTTCATCATACTATACATACGTTCAGCCCCTTTATCTACATCACCATCACCCATTCCTCTGACAGCGTCTGCAGTGAAAACAAATTCATTATTTGATAACATCGCAGGGATATCATCTTCTTTTTCTTTTACACCTACTGGCGGAATAAATCCACCTGTTTCTCTCATATCTAATTCTGTAATACCTTTAGGGTTTATATTTATATCTAGTCCCTCGATGCCCGCTGCTTGCATCGCGTTTTCTTGAGGGGTATCTCCACCCATAGCATAATTCACTCTACCACCATCAGCCATAAACTTACTACCGAGTCTTGCAAGCTCGTCTCTCGCTGCTTCAATCGCTTCTTCTTGAGTAAACCCTTGTTCCATAAACTCTCCAACAAGTCTCATAAATTCTTGTTCGTAATCATCATCCATAAATGCCATTTGTTTATCAGGTAAAGCTGGACCCGTAGGTTTAGGTGCAAAAGGATTAATTGGTTTTGTAGGGTCTGATGGTAATGGTTGACCACTACTTATAAAATCATCAAACATTTCTTCTAATTCTATAATTTGATCATCAGATAAATCTCTTAAAGGTTTACCAAATGTTTGCATTGCCATCATTTCTAAAACTTGATTTCTTTCATCCATAGGATCTGGATTTGAAGCCATCATAATTCCTTCTGATCCGCTAGCATAATTCATTCTACCACCCATAGCTGCTTCTTCTCTATCAAAGTTTGCATCTCTTAAAAGTGAAACCATTAATTTACCTAACCCTAATTTACCTGACTCTTTGTTGTCAAGAATTCTCATTATATCTTCCGGATCTGGAGCATTGCCAGTGTAGTTTTGAGGTTCAAAAGTTTGTACAACTGCTTTTCTTTTAAAAGGATTTCTACTTTTAAAGAAATCACCTCTATCAAATTTTGCTTTAAATACATTTAAAATATCATCAGGACTTACAACTTTACCTTTAGCAGAACTAGCACCACGACGCGGCTTCAACCTGTCCAACATCGGCTCTGCTTCCACTGTTCTAACAAAAGGTTTACTACCTAAAAAATAATTCTCTCTTGGAATACTCATTAGTCCACCGTCTGCTGCAACGTTTCTGTATTCTATAGTTTTATCTTTAGCAAACTGATCTATTTCTTCTTGTGTATAAGGATTTTTTGTAGGGTCTCTTCTAGGATCAAACGGTCCATACTGTTGTAAATAACTCTCAACATTTTCTCCTCTTTTTCTCATAGCCTCTGCAAACTTAGCATCAAAACTATCTTGATCTTCATCAGGAAAGAACTTTTCTTTAATGTAAGAAGCGATCATTGTTAAAGGTATTGTCTTACCGGGATCACCTAAAAATCTTCCAATGTCTCCCATTTGAAATTTTTTGTCTTCACCAAGACCATATTCTAAAAGTGCGTCTTTTGCCTTACCACCTAAACTTTTAACGGTCTCCATAATACCACCGCCCGATGTTGAAACTGAGCCACCACCTGTTCCCATTCCTGAAAGATCATACGATGGTCCACTGCTTTTTCCTAAAATTTCTGTAGCAGCGTTTTTACCACCGCCTTTAAATACGCTTGTGATTCCACTCATGGCATCACTACCTAAAGCTTTAGCACCTTCTAAACCTTGACCAAAATAATTCCCCGTCCCTGGAATCATACCCACTAGTTTACCACCACCATACATCATGGCACCTTGTTTTAACGCATCACTAATACTTCCTCTTTGATCAAATCTACCAATACCACGCATTGCAGCTGCAAGACCTGGATTAAAAGGTGCAACGAAGGGAGCAGCTTTGACTGCTATGTCTGCTAATTCATTAGGTATTGCTTTTCGAATAGCTCTTTTAGCAGCTGATCCGGTAGGTATAATATCATCAACAATTTTGTCTTTTACGCCACGTAATTTTTTTTCTATTTTTTTAAAAATACTCATGCTGTTATACCTTTAATAAAAAACATTACACGTTTTTCAATAACCAACCTTGAGTAGCGTCTGCATATACTAATGTATTAGCTGCTCTGTTTGTGTTGATTATTAAATCAGAACCGGACCCTTGAATGTTTTCTCCGTTTCTACCTATTGTAATATTGTTTGTAGCTGCAGTTCCTGCATAGTCAACAAATGCAACTTCATCACCTTGAGTTGGAGTTGCAGGTAAAGTTAAAGTTACCGCTCCACCAGATGTGTTTACAAAAAATCCTTGTGATGCAGTTGCTGTAGTATTTGTAGTTATGACAGGTTGCCATGATAAACCACCACCAGAAGGCGCAGCAAGTGTAATATCTGTACCGTTAAATGTTAATACATCATTAGCTGATGCTCCTGATTGTAATCCAGGTATTCTTAAAGAGGTTACGTTAGAGTTACCTATGGTAACTTCGTTTGAAACTGTTGCACTTGAAGGTTGAGCACTAGCACCTAAAAGTGTATTATTTTGTCCATTTGTAAGCGTCGACCCTGCACTAGCACCAACAGCAGTATTTCCATTTGATGTAGTATTATCTAATGCCTGATAACCAACACCAGTATTTGATGAAGCTGTAGTATTTTGTCTTAATGCTTCACGTCCAACTCCTACGTTATTTCCACCGGTTGTAGTTCTTAACAAAGTACCAGTACCTACAGCTATATTTCCAGTACAGTTTCCAAAATCTCTACCGGCATTAGTACCTAACGCCATGTTACCAAAACCTGATACACCATTTGCAGTGTTTGAACCTATTATAGGTCCGTTATTAGTTCCGCTAGGAGCGTTAGATTTAAGTAACAAACTTCCGCCAGTAACATTAATCGTACCTTGACCACTAATTCCTTGATTATTTAAATCTAAGTTTCCACCTAATTGTGGTGTTGTATCATCTACAACTGCTGCAATTCCTCCTGCAGGCGCAGCTTGGAATGTAGGTGCAGAACCCGCACCATTTGATGTTAAAACCTGTCCTGAGCTTCCTTCTGAAATTGCTCCAAAAGTACCACCATCATTTGTTTGAACTTGACCGTTTGTTCCTGCAGGATTACCTGCTGAATCATTAACCCAACTTAAACCACCATTACCATCAGTAGAAAGTATCTGACCTGCAGTACCTGCACCATTTGGAAATGTTAAAGTTGTGTCTGATGTAATTGTATCAGGAGCTGCAATAGCTAAGTACTTTGCTTCGTTAACATTCTTACCATCTGTTAAACGAATTTCTCCTTTTTTGTCGTTAAGTCCTACTACTACTGGACCTGTGAATGCTGTTGTTTTTTCTGCCATAATTTTATCTCCTTATTTTAATGTTTTATGTGGCGTCCCCTATTCTCATAAAAGTCATAAATGTTCTATTAGCGTTACTGTTTCCTTCAAAAAAAGAACCTGTACTGGGATACATTCCAAATCTACATTGAAACGTAGCTGCGTCGGTAACATTTACAAAACTAGTTCCACTTGAATTTTGCATTTCACTTCCACTAGCTGGTCTTCCCAGGTTTATCATATTTACTTGTAACCAACCACTTGACCCACTATCAACTTCGATGAGTCCAAAACTAGCTCCCGCTCCTGAAAATATATTTCCTTGTACAGTAAATGTTATATTATAAACTCCTGTCTGAGGAAAAGTAAAAATTCCCGTAGGTTGATCAAAATTTACACCACCGCCAACAGTCGCAAAAAGTCTATCATTTCTTTCTAAATTGTTTGCAGCTGCTACACTACTTGATTGGTTTGATATTAATCTATATTGATCAGCAATTGTTACACCGGCACCTGGTATTGATCCATATTTAGCGTCTGAATAATTCGTCATAATAAAATATACCTCTATTTTAATTTTTGATCAAGTTTATACTGACCCTATTGGTGTTGTTTCCTGATCTTCTCTGTTTACTTGCATGGCGGCGATTGTACCTTGTACTCTACCGGTTGTATTTGTTGTAAATACTAATTTATCTCCGCCTTCTAGCACAAGTGGCCCTGTAAGTAAATTTAAATATTGACCTGAAGTTAAAGGAGTAGAGAACACTATTGTTTGACTTGCTACGTAGTTTCTACCCGGTCCTCGGTCTAATCTAACCTCTATATTAATAGTGCTACCACCTGTATTATTTACGTAAAAAGCGTTAATAATTGAGTGTGAATCTGTTGGAATTCCATACACTGTTTGCTCACTCGTTGTTGGAGTGAGGTCGTAAATCATATTTTTAAAACTTGTTGCCATATTTTATGATCCTAACTTATTCTTGCATTCCATATACAGTTATTTTTGTATTTGAAGGAAATCTATTAGAACTGTCATTAGTTCTTAGTCTAAATCCATCTGGTTGATCATCAAAATTTATAATACCAGAAAATCTACCACTTATCCAGTTGGTGTTGTTACTACCGGCACCACCACTAAAATGTCCATAATAACTTGAAAAAGTATTTGTATGATTACCTAAATTTAAAAACATTCTTAATCCAAAAGGTCTATTGAAACTTTCTTGTGGTAGTTGTGAATCATGTATTACTACTTCATTTACTTGATAATAACCATTTTGACCTGTGCTTCCTGAATTACCTGAACTAGATAAAAGTCTTTGAAAGTGGCTATCGTAACTTAGTATTTCTTGGTTGCCACTACGAAGAAATCTTGCCGAGGCAGAACTAAAAGCTGTTTGTGTAACTACTGAAATGTTTTCACCAACTATCAAATAACTTGAAAATTGGGAATTAAAACAATTTTGTAGTGTTGTGTCGTTTGAAGTAGTACTTCCACCTTCTACAAAACCTGTTTTTACCAAATTTGCACCCGGTATAATTCCATATTTAGCATCTGAATAATTTGTCATAATTTTATCTCCTTGTTTTAATTAATTAATCCTTAATATCCTGTTGCAATAGTATACCACACATCTCTATAACCGAAAGCATAACCACCGTCTCCAAAATAAACAAGTGTTCTAGCATCACCAGTACCAAAACCACC